>Ga0209273_10002324_pt1 | contig 14819 bp, 13 predicted proteins | sample tdAd471_FD_187126 | JGI IMG/M metagenome (GOLD analysis project Ga0209273, IMG submission 187126) | Marine sediment microbial communities from the Atlantic coast under amendment with organic carbon and nitrate - tdAd47.1 (SPAdes)... | ecosystem: Environmental > Aquatic > Marine > Coastal >...
GATCTGCCCGGTCATCGTCGGCGAAACGAGCAAGGCCATCAGCATGAGCGCTCGGCTGCTGGAGATGGGCGTCTATGTGATCGGCTTCGGCTACCCGGTCGTGCCGGAGGGCGAGGCCCGCCTGCGCTGCCAGATCTCCGCAGCGCACGAGAAATCGCACATCGACCAGTTGGTTGATGCGCTGGCGAAGCTCTAATAGCTCGGGTGGCGTGGTCTAAGCCCAACGAAGTTGGGCGCAGCCCACGCGGACCGCGGCGTCTCGTGGGCTACGCTGCGCGTAGACCACACCTCCCGCCGACCCGACTCACGCCGCGAGGCGCAGGGCGTCGGCTTTCGACTGGCGCGAGACGATCTGGCTGAGCAGGTCGGCCGACTCGGGCGAGACGGTCGTGAACGCCAGCCCGATCGTGTGCTTGAAGGTGCCGATCTTGCGGCACCAGACGCACTCGGCCTCGATGCGCACGCACAGCGTGTCCTCGCAGAGCGTGATCACGCGGCGTTGGCCGGTCTTCCACTTGCGACGGGTCTGCAGGCGCATGCCGCGGGTCGAGACGTCGATGACGCGACCGTGGTTGCACGAGAGTTCCTTGACGGCGGTGCCGCGCACGCGACGGGCGTTGCGGTCGTCGGAAACCGTGTCCGAGAGTGCCGCGAAGTCGAGGTCATCGCCGCGTCGTGTGTCGTGCTTCATCGCGCAGGAGCCCGTTTCGGAGAGCGTGGTGATCCGTCATCCACCTTGGATGACGCGTCGCCCGACGCGTGAACCGGTTCACGCTCCGGGCCGTTCGACTCTGCGTGCTGCAATGGGGCCGATGAGTGCGTTGACCCATCGACCCCGCTCTCTCCACCGAGAGGGTGATTCGGCTGGTTCGGAGCAGGAGTTCCGCTCGCGTCGTTCCGGCGGGCACCGAGCCCCGCCCGCGCGGCCGATGACCGGAGCAGGCGTCACAGAACGATCCGGTTCCCGGACGCTCGGCCCCGTCGCGGGGTATGGAATAGGCTCGGGGCCGGGCGGGTTGGCCCTCGGGACGCTCCTTTCTCTCCGCAACACGCCCCTATTTCGCTCAACGAAGGCCCGCCATGACCGAATCCGCCGACACGACGCCCGGACGCTCGCCCCTGCTCAAGCAGTTGGTGGTCGGCACGCTGCTGATCGCCCTGTTCTCGGCGTTCGTGTTCATGCGCAGCCGCCCCGCGCCGACGCCGCAGGTCTTCCCCGAGGGCCTGACCCTGCTCGACGCGATCGATCGCGCGAGCGATGAGGGCAAGCCGGTCTTCGCGGTGGTCACCGCCGACTGGTGCGGCCCGTGCCAGAGTTACAAGCGCGGCGCACTCGCCGACGCTCGCGTGCAGGCCTGGCTGAGCGAGAACGCCGTCCCCGTCATGCTCGACGCCGACACGCTGCAGCGCAGCGACGCGATGCTCCTGAACTTCGGCGGCTCGATCCCCGCGACAACGCTGCTCATCGACGAACGCGCCGTCGGCACGCTCGAGGGCAGCATCGGCGCCGGTGCGCTGATGGATTGGCTTGAGGCGAGCTCGGCGGGGTGAGGGCTTAGTTCTCGCAGGCGTTGCCGAACGCCGCCAGCACGATGTTCAGATCCACCAGATCGACCACGCCGTCGCCGCTGGCATCGCCGAAGGACGAATCGTCTTCGAAGTTCGACAGCACGATGTTGATGTCGTCGAGATCGACCACACCATCGCCGTCGACATCGCCCGTGCAGGTGCCGGTGAACTCGAAGGCTCCGCGATCGACGATGCCGTTGATGACGCGGTCGTTGCCTGCGACGTCGAATTCGGACCCTACAAGCTCGTTTGATCCAGAGTCGATCGCCAATGAGCCGGGGGCGAGACGGTAGTCGCCGTCGGGGGTGTACGCGTTGTTGTCCGGCCCCCGTAAATCGACGAACACTTCATCGATCTGGTAGCTGAATATTCTGATTTCCTGATCACGCTTTGCGAAATTCGACGAGGCGTACATGCAGTTCATGGCCTGAGAGATCGGCGACAGCTCTTCAAAGGCGAACAGGCCCGGAAAAGCGATCGAGTTGGTCACGATCAGGCTCTGCGGCTGGGACGGATTGCGCTGCGGCAGGAATCTCACACCTGAGAAGCCGATAGCCGTGCAGTTGCTGACTTGCGTGGAAGTTGATCTGACCTCTGTGAGTTGAGTCAAAAGAGCCGACTCTGCCTCAAACTCACGAACAAAGACGGATCCCGAACCGATGTTGGGGCTATTGGACGCACGCGCTCCGAAGTCAACGGCGCTGCGTGTCACTCTCACCTTTGTGTTGGCTCCGAGTCTGCCCCCGAACGGAGTGGTATTGGTCGTGGGAGCGAGCGCGACTCCGAACAGTTCGAGTTCGGTGGGCGGGGCGAGAATAGAGTCTATTCCGTCGGCGAAGACCTGCGACCTACGCAGCGTGCAGCCGATCGAGAACTGATCGTCCAGCACCCGAAGATCTGAAATGTAAAGTTGCCCCGTGCCGGTCGTCGCACAGGCAAGGCCGTACGTCGCTCCGCACATGGAGATCGTGCAGTCGATGATCGACACCTCACCGCTCGCCACTGTCACCGCCCCCCCACTGCTGTACGGCCCCTCAAAGGAGCAGCCATTCGTCCAGATAGCTCCGGCGTAATCCGTAGCCCTCGCGACACCGCCTCTGATCGTCAATCCGTCAATCCTCCCGCCTCCTCGGCTTCCCGAAGCGACAATCACGCGATAGGCGTTGTCCGACGCCGTGCCCGGGTCGGCCGGATCATCGTTGTCGAGGAGGTCACCGCTCAGAATGGTTGTATTCGTTGTCGGGTCTCGCTGATCAATCTTGGACTCCCATCCAGCGAACCCTCCCAGAATGGTCACATTGCTAGTGATCCGAAATGACGCACGCCACTCCGGAACTGAGAAATCTGGTTTGTACGTCCCCGCCGCGAGCCAGACCTCGACCGGACCGCAGCGTTCCCGAGCGATGTCGAGCGCGTGATGGAGTTCGGAAAGTGGGCTGTTCCACGATGAGCCGTCGCCGGGCAAATTCGCCGAGGCGTCCACATATAAACGGATCGGCTCATCGCCTTGACAGCCGTCCGCCGATTCGCTGCGCCGTCCGCTGATCGGTCGCCCGTAGTCGAAACGACCGGGGTCACCCGCAAACTCGATGGCTCCGGCATCGATGCCGCCGCCCTCGCCCATGCCAGGCACATCAATTGACCTCGGGTTGCCGAGCAGATCGTACGGCAGCGGCTCGTCAATCACCCCGTTCTCGTTGAGGTCGGCGAAGTCAAGGAGCGCGACCTCTGCATCCGCCAGGTCAGCGAATCGGTCAATGTTCGGCGAGTCCGGCCGCGGCGTCGGATCGTCGTCAGGCGTCCCGATGATCCCGTCCGGGCCAGCGAGGTCGACGAACAGCACCTCCTCCCCGGAGTTGTCGCGGATTGACTCAAATGAACTCGCAAAGCTGCCGGGTTGATTTGATTCGGACGACTCCCAATCTTGAACAAAGCTCCCGCGGATGTAATGCGCGATATCTCTCATCGTGTAGTCCGCAAAGCGGATCAACGTTGGAAACTGCTCGTGCAACTCGGTCCCAGTGTGCCCCTCGTTCATGTGATAGATGTCGAACACGGTGTAGTGATCAACGAGGTGGTACGAGTAACGACCAAACCCGCCGAAGTCGCCGTCTTCGGATCTGTTGAACGCCACGGTGTTGCAGGCGGTCACTGGCGGCATGACAAACGCCACTGCACCACCAATCGAACCGGTATCCCCGGCGACAATATTGCCTGCGAAGTAGTTGTTCTGCATGACCAGCAAGCCGTGGGAAGAAATGCCGGTGGCGATCGCCCCGCCGTAGACCCCCGAGTTCGATAAGAACCGATTGCTGACGAACGCGGAATTGACAGGAAACGCGGAGACCGCCCCACCCCCGTAGCCGGAACGATTGTTAAAAAATGTGCAACGCTTCACAATCGCGATTTCGCCATTCAGTACCGAAGATCCCCGGTACTCGGAGCCAGCGTGGTGACGAACCACGCACCCGTCGATCGTCAGACTCCCATCCCCCACCATGGCCTGTCGCGCGTGCTCCAGCACCAGGCCGTGCAGTTCGGTGTTGAAGCCGTCGAACAGCACCAGTGTGTTGTCGTCGTAGTTCGTGAAGTCCGGGCCGTCGTCGCCGAGCAGGTCCCCGGTGATGACCGTGCGGTACAGCTCCGGGTCGTTCGCGTCCGGATCGGTCGCACCCAGGCCGGCATAGCCGCCGGTGATGCGGAACACTCCGGTCGGGCTCTCGGTGTCCTCGTAGCGAGGCGAGAACGACGCCTCGGGGTCGTTCGAGTTCACACCAGCCAGCCGGTCGGGCCGGTACGTGCCCGCGCCCATGCGGATCTCGACGAGCCGATCCGAGTAGTCCTGGGCCAGCGCGTCCTGCAGGCTCTGGTGAGCGGTCTGCCACGATGCCCCGTTGCCGCCGACAGGCGCGTCGTCGTCGACGAACACGACCTCGGTGACCAGCGATGCCAGATCGAGCCGACGCTGAGCGTACTCCGCGAAGGCTGAGGAGTCCGCCACGCCGCGCGACGCCTCGGCCATCTCTTCCTCGGTCGGCAGGGCGTGCCACCGGCCGTCCGGGCCGATCAGGAAGCGCGAGACATCGTCCTCTCGGCCCCCGGAGGCAGACACGGAGAGCACCAGTGCGGCGAACAGAGCGGTGTGCTTGATCATGGCGGCTCGGCGGGGAGATGGGGGCGAGGTTGTACGTAAATCCATTATGGACAAAGAATTACGGCGGTCAATAACCATCGGCGAGATTCTCCACCGGGCATCATTCGGGTCTCGTTCGCCGATGCCTGGCGGGCGAGATTCCCCGGTTGGGTGGGCTTGGGCAACGCTGGGCGAGGAATCAGCCCGGTGTGCCGCGGGGTCTCGTGGATCCGGCGGCGGCGATGGTTCGGGACGCGGCGTTCTGCTCGGCGTCGAGGGCTTCGGCTTGGCGCCTCGCCATCTTCTCGGCGCGGAGGCGCCGGAGTTCCTGCACCCGCGCATCGTGAGGGTGCATCGGGGGTGTGGGCTGCGGGGGAGGCGGGGCGTCTGCGTTTGGACGGTCGGAAGGTTCGGACCGCCCCTTCATCCGGTCGCGTTCGCGGCCACCTTCTGACGCGAGGGCAGAAGGAGCAGTCGATCCGCTGTCAACGTGGCCATCCGCTTCGCTTCTGACCACGCCACCCTTGGAGGGAGCGGGCGGCGCGGGCATTTCCTTCTTGGTTGCTTGTGACCCATCGCTTGCGCGATTGGGCTCTGATCGCTCGGCTTTCGCTTTTGCTTTGGCGCGCATCGTTCTGCGCAGGCGCTTTTCGCGCTGGACGGTTCGGATGTGGAGCAGGGTCTGGATGGCCGCGAGGCGCTGGCGGTTGCGTTCGCGGGCGTAGAACGCGTCGAGCTTGGTGTCGCCGGTGGACTTGATCGGCGTCATGCAGGCCATGAGCGTTTCGAGCGCCTTGGTCTGCGCGGCGACCATCGTCACCTCGGACTCGATGCGTTTGATGCGGTAGATCGTCTTCAGCTGCGCGAGGACTTCCTCGGCCGTCTGGGGCGGGGTGGAGTTGGCGGTTTCGGACGGTTGGTTGGTGGCGGTGTGCATGTGGACTGTCCTCTCGTAAGAAGGCGAGGACAGGCCCGGACGGCGCGCGCAGGAGGTGGTGATGCGAAAGGGCGTCGCGGGAATCCGCCCTGTCTATGGGCGGAAAAATTTTTGAGAAAGTCGGAAAGTGGCGATGCGCCCGAGCCCACGCGGCGCGCGCCGGGGCGGACTTGTGCGCTTCGTCGTGGCCTTCGCTTCGCTCAGACCACGGCACCCATGTTGCGCCGCCAAGTCTTGAATCGTGTGCGCAAACGGGGACTCGCATAGCCGCCTGAAGAGGGCGGCCATGGCACCCGGAAGTGTCTGGCTGCGTTCGGTCAGAGCGGGCGGCCGTAGCTGCCGTATGTGGGATCCAGAATGGGGCGGGCCTGGGCGCCGGGAGGCGACTGGGACGAGGCGTGGGACTGCTCAACCGGGACGGCGGGCGGGGCGGGATCCGGGTGGACGGGGGCACCCGGGCTTTCGAACACAGTGTTGGTCAGCGCGCCCATGGCTCTGGAGTTGGCCATCTCGCCGAGGTTCTTGCGCGAGCGGATCTCGCGTTCGATGCGTTCGTGGGCTTCGCTGACGCTGGTGGAGATGACGCCGCGCTCGACGCCGGAGCGGAAGCGCAGCACCGAGGCCGCCAGACCGATCAAGAGCAGGACGGGCAGGCCGATGTTCATGGCGTAGAGCCCGAGCGCGCCGGGGGCGTCGCTCTGGTTGGTGCGGTAGGCCTCGCTCTGAGCGACGATGGTGTCGTACCCGGCGAAGACGCCCTGAAAAGGCGTGTTGGGGAGCAGGTTGCCGAGGGGGATGCAGACCATCGCGATGATGACGGCCCACGAGGTGGCGGTGACGGCCATCTCGACGCCGGGCACCGCTCCGCCGCCGGCGACGACAACACCCTGGAGCATCAGGATCAACAGCAGCACGGCGGAGATGACACCGACGGTCTGGACGAGCGCGGCGGTATCGCGCAGCACGCGATCGGACGCGCTCTCGACGCGGTTGGGGTCGACGGGGCCTTCGGACTCGGTGCCCTTGTCGGGCGTTGGCTTCGGCTTGGGTTCGACGGTTGCGCTGCGGTTGCCGGCGGCGCCAACTGACGCACCGCTGGAGACCCCAGAGATCGTGCCGACGGTGTTCTGGGAGGGTTGGGCGCGTTTGACGATGTCGAATCGGGTTTCGTCGGGCTGGTCTTCGAGCTGGACGACGCGGACCTCGGTGAAGTGGACAAAGCCCCAGACGAGGGCCTGGCCGACCAGTGAGAGCGCGAGGACGACGGCCGCCGCGGCGATGCCGAAGCGCAGGTGCTGCAGTGCAGCGGAGATATGGGGCCTGGGCGTCGCGGAGGGCCAGTTCACCGGCGCGATCCCTTTCTACAAATACGGGGCTGTGCACCTCGGGCATCGACCCGAACCGGCGGGCAATCCAGCGATGGGCCGAGGCGGTGCAGGTGTCGGGGCTCCGCCAATCGGCACAGACGGCGCGTCCTTCCCGGGTTTGCCTTGCCCGGACTGGACATTGGCGGTTTGATGGCCTGAGCCATTGATTTCAAAAACATTTGAAACTAGACTCTGTTGCTTCGAGATGGCTTTGACCCCCATGCTGCCGAGCCCTTGCGACTCGGCGGCTTCGCGCGAGAATGCTCCCATGATCCACGCCGCCGACAACGCTCCGACCCTGTCCGGCTCCGCCCGGGTGATGTCCGAGGCGAACCCGATCGATCCGGGCTTCCTGAGCGCGGTGGCCTCGGGCGAGGTTCGGCTGACTCCGAAGCAGGGGCTGACGCTGCTGCGCGAAGCGCCGACGCACATGCTGGGTCGGTTTGCGGACGCGAAGTGCCGCGCAATTCACGGCGATCACCTGCGGACCTATGTGATCGACCGGAACATCAACTACACGAACATCTGCACCGCCAAGTGCACCTTCTGCGCGTTCCGGCGCTCGGGGCACGAGCACGATGTGTACACGCTCGAGCACGAGCAAATCCACGAGAAGATCGCCGAGCTGAGCGACATCGGCGGCACGCAGATCCTGATGCAGGGCGGGATGAACCCGGACCTGCCGCTCGACTGGTATCTGGAGCTGCTGTCGGGGATCAAGGAGAAGTTCCCGCACATCCACATTCATGCGTTCAGCCCGCCGGAGTTCATCGAGTTCGTGAACTTCTTCGCCCCGCCCGGCGCGGACCTCGAAGCGAAGATCCGCTGGGTGATGGTGCGCCTGCGCGAGGCGGGGCTGGACTCGCTGCCCGGCGGCGGCGGCGAGATCTTCTCCGACCCGGTGCGGCGCAAGATCGGTCTGGGCAAGTGCACGGCGGACGCGTGGCTGACGTGCATGTACGTCGCGCACTCTCTGGGCATGTTCACGAGCGCGACGATGATGTTCGGGCACATTGAGGGGTACGCGGACCGCGTGCACCACATGCGCCTTGTGCGCGAGTGGCAGGAGCGGGCGCTGCGGGAGAATGTCGACGCGGGCGGGACGTGGGGCCATTACAAGGCGTTTATCTCGTGGCCGTTCCAGCGCGAGAACACGCCGCTGGGTCGCCTGCGCGAATGGGGCGATGACCCGGCGGGACGGCCCGAAGAGATCGGCGCGGAGTTCCCCGGCGATGTGGTCGGCAACGTCGACGGCACGGGCACGAAGGACCTGCACCCGGAGTTCGGGCGCCGTCTGCGGATGGCGGGCGCGACGGAGTACCTGCGCACGCAGGCGGTCAGCCGTCTGATGCTGGACAACGTGTACTCGATCGGGTCGAGCTGGGTGACGATGGGGCCGCACATCGGGCAGCTGGGGCTGATGTACGGCGCGAACGACATGGGCAGCGTGATGATGGAGGAGAACGTGGTCTCCTCGGCGGGGACGACCTACTGCCTGAACGAGCCGGTGCTGTGCCGACTGATCCGCGAGGCGGGCTTCCTGCCGGCGCAGCGGGACAACGTGTACGACATCCTGTCGGTGAAGGACGGCCCGGACAGCCCGGACCTCTTGGTGAAGGACTGGAGCGAGCACCGGGTTCGGAAGCTTGCGCAGCAGGCGCCGAAGGATGGGAAGCCGGCGGATGGGACGAAGCTGGATCTGACCGTGAGTGCGAAGAAATAACGCGGATCGACTGGGCGGGGTGGTTCCGACCCTGCCCGGCGGATAGCGAACTGCCGACCCGGCTATACTGCGCTTGCTTGCGTCGAACCGCCCCACGACTCATTGCAGAATGTTCTCCCGTTTCGATGGGCGCATTTGAAGTCTGCGCAATCTCTCGGCTGCAAAGCAGTCGGGCGATTCGGGAGCGCCGATCATGAACCGCGCACGTATTGCCGCATTGCAGTATTTCGTGCGTCCGATCCGAGATTTCTCGGAGTTCCGTGATCAGGTGACCGGGCTGGTGCACACCGCCGCGGACTACGACTGTGATCTGCTCGTTTTTCCGGAGTACTTCACGGTTCAACTCCTGACACTGGGCGATGTCCGTCGACCGATGGATGAGCAGGTGCGGAGCCTGGCGCGCCGTGTGCCGGATTTCATCGAACTGTTCACTACTCTCGCTCGCGAGCACGGCATTCACATCGCCGCGGGTTCGATCAACACGCTGGACCCGGCGGATGACGACAAGGTGTACAACGACAGTTTCTTCTTTGCGCCGGACGGTTCTCACGAAGCGCAGGGCAAACTGTGCATGACTCGCTTCGAGAGCGATGTTTGGCGCGTATCGCCGCGTGACACGCTGAAGATCTTCGAAACGCCCATGGGCAAGATCGCGATCACGATTTGCTACGACGTTGAGTTCCCGGAAATCTGCCGCGCCGCTGCCCACGCGGGTGCGACGATTCTGGTCGTGCCGTTCTACACGGACGACCGTCAGGGGTTCATCCGGGTGCGACGGTGTGCCGCGGCGCGGGCGATCGAGAACCAGCTGTTCGTGATCAGCGCCGGCACGGTTGGCTCGCTGCCGATGGTGCCCGCGGTGTCACTCAACTACGGACAGGCATCGATCCTGACACCCAGCGATTTCCCGTTCGCGCGGGACGGCATCCTGTCGGAGGGGATACCGAATCAGGAGATGATGGTGATCGGGGAGATCGCGCTTGATGTGCTGCGGCGCAACCGAGTTCATGGGACTGTGCGTCCGCTGCGTGACAGCCGGGCGATGAAACCGCCGAAGATCGAAACGGTTCGGCTGTCGGGCACGGGAGACACACGGCTTGATGGACGGGCCGCGCGCCCTCGTCGACGGATCCTGATCCGTAACACGGCGCCGGAGCACTTCGCGGGCATCAACGAGATTGCGAGCATGATCTACCCGGACATCGCCCCTTGGGACGAGACGCACCTGAGCTCTCACCTGGCGGCGTTTCCGCAGGGGCAGTTCGTGGCCGTCGAGGAAGCCTCGGGTATGGTCGTGGGTGTTTGCTCGGGCCTGGTGATCGACTGGGACAAGCAGGCGGACACGAGTTCGTGGAACGCCCTGACCGCGGACGGGTTTTATACGAACCACGATCCGATCGAGGGGGGCACGCTGTTCGCGGCGGACGTGATGGTCCGTCCCGGCTTCCAGGGCCGGGGCATCGGACGGCGGCTGTATGACCGGGGGCGGTTCGACCTCGCTCGCCAACTCGGACTCCGGCGCATCGTGGCCGGTTCGCGGCTGCGCGGGTACCACCGCTACGCCTCCAAGATGTCGGCGGAGGAGTACACGGCGGAAGTCTCGGCCGGTCGCCTCAACGACCCCACGCTCTCGTTCCAGCTGCACCTGGGCTTTCGGGTGACCTCGGTCATCGGCGACTACTTTGCGAACGACCCGGAGAGCCGCGGGTTCGCGGCGATCATCGAGTGGGTCAATGAAGACGCGGCTCCCGGCGGCGGGGAATCGGTTTCCGATGCCTGATCGTCGGAAATTCCCGGTCGTATCCGACTCGGACCTCGGTACAATTCTTCGGTTGACGGCTGGCGATTGTGGGCGAAAGCACAAAGCCGATCGCCGTCATCCACCCGGATAAACACCGAATGATACATCCTGATACCGAACTGCGGTTCGTGAACGAGTCCATCGGGCATGGGGTTGTCGCCACGCGCGACATTCCGAAGGGGACGATCACATGGGTTCAGGACGAACTCGATCGCGAGTTCTCTCCGGGCGAAATCCGTCGGCTTGGGGAGCCGTTCGCCGCGTCGCTCGACAAGTACTGCTTCCGCAACCAGCACGGGCGTTGGGTCTTGTGCTGGGACCACGCGAGATTTGTGAACCACTCGTTCAAGTCGAACTGCGTGACGACGGCGTACAACTTTGAAATCGCGGTGCGAGACATCCGCGCGGGCGAGGAACTGACCGACGACTACGGCTATCTGAACATCATGCGCCCTTTTGAAGCGATCGACGAGGGCGTCGGACGGACCGTTGTCTATCCGGACGACCTGGAGCGCTACCACCCGCACTGGGACGACCAGCTTCGAGCGGTTTGGCCGCGGATCGCTCGGGTGTCCCAGCCGCTCCGCCCCCTGCTTGCTCCGGAGGTTTGGGAGCGAGTGCGGCGGGTGGCCCAGGGCGCGGAAGAGATGGCTTCGATTCTGGAGTGTTACTACCGAGCTTGACGGTGCTGGACAGTCCGGATCTTCTCGTCACGGATTGGAGCGTGCACCGGGTGCGCAAGCTGACGCAGCAGGCGCCGAAGGATGGGAAGCCGGCGGATGGGACGAAGCTGGATTTGACGGTGGGTGCGAAGGGGTGAAACCCTCTGGGGTGCCGGGGTCGGAGCGGAGCGCAGACCACGCGAGGTTCTGGGGGCGGCGACTACTGGTTCGACGCGCTCGCTGACGGCTGATGCAGGATGGAGAGCCATCCCTCGACGATTTTCTTGATGATCGAACCGACCTGTTTGCCTGTCGTGCCGTTCGGAAGCACATCGCCGAACAGTTCGAATTCGAGGCGGTCACTGATGTAGAGGTCGGCGTGCACATCTCGCGATGACAGTTCGCTTTGGTCGTAGCTCGCTGCGAAGGCGGCGAGGTAATCTTCGGCGGAGCTACCACCTCGAACCGCGAAGTTGCGGCTGAGTCGGCCGATGTAGAGCCGCCACTGGCCGACGGAGACCAGTTTCCTGTTCGTGAGTCTGGGCAAGTATTGGTGGAAGATGAGCGAGGACTTCGAAACGATCAGCGAGGCGTTCGACGACGGGAGCAGCGGCTGTATCTCGGCACCTGAAACGTGAGCACAGGTTGAAGCGTGACCGTAGGGGCTCGTGAAGTTCACATACATCGCGTTATGGCACTCCTCGGTCTGTCCGAAGACCGCAACGTCGTTCCGTCGTCGATGTGGCCTGCGCCCGACTTTGTCGGGCTCCGACCACGGCACCCAACATGGCTCTTCACACGCTGACGGCGGTGCCGCTGACGGCGACCATCATCATGCCGCCGTTCTGGCCGAGGGTTTCGTAGTCGATGTCGATGCCGACGACGGCGTTGGCGCCGAGTGACTGGGCGCGGTGGGACATTTCGTCCATGGCGATCTGGCGGGCGCGCTGGAGTTCCTTTTCGTACGCGGCGGAGCGGCCGCCGACGATGTCGCGGATGCCGGCGAAGAGGTCCTTGAAGATGTTGGCGCCGAGGATGGCCTCGCCGGTGACGACGCCGTGGTAGCGGGTGATGGTCCTGCCTTCGATGGTCGGGGTGGTGGAGTGGATCATGGCATCTCCTTTGATGGGATTCAGAAGGAGTCAGTTTACGCGCAGGGTGGCAACGGGGTTTTGAGCCCAATGGCGCGAGCCCTGGGTGTCTGGTTCCGGCGAGAGAGTGTGATGTGCGGGGTTGGGGATTGGGGGTGATCGGGGACGCTGGTTGGGGGCATGTTCCGGCCGGATGCTCGGGACCCATCGCTTGCGCGATTGGGCTCTAATTCTCGGCGAAAGCCGCTATCATCCCCCCATGAGCCGCACGACTCCACAACGGCAGGCGATTCGGGATGCGCTCGCGAGTGCGGGGCGTCCTTTGAGTCCGAACGAGCTGCTTGATCTTGCGCAGGACGAGATCCCCAAGCTTGGCATGGCGACGGTGTACCGGACGCTGAGCCTGCTGGTCGAGGAGGGCGAGGCGGTGGCGGTGGAGCTGCCGGGCGAGCCGCCTCGGTACGAGCATCGGTCGGCGGCGGAGCACCACCACCACCACTTCCGCTGCGACTCGTGCGAGCGGGTGTTCGATGTGGAGGGGTGCCCGGGGAACATGAAGGGCATGCTCCCGAAGGGGTTCTCGCTGCGGGCGCACCACATCACGCTGTTCGGGACCTGCGACGAGTGTGCGAAGCAGGCCGGCTGAGGCCGATTCGGCGGCGCATCCGGCGGTCCTTCTAGGTCTGGGCGGCGGTCCGAAACGGGCGTGGTTTGCCGGGTTCGGATACCATGCGCGGCCCGGGCCGAGCGGGCTCCGGTTCCCCTGTTTTCAAGAGGTTATTGCTGTGAAAGCTGTCGATCTTCGCCCCGGCGTTGCTGTCAACCTGGATGGTCGCCTGATGGTGGTGACCAAGTACGACCACGTGAAGCCCGGCAAGGGTCCGGCGTACGCGCAGGTGAAGATGCGCGACGTCAAGCAGGGCGGGTACATCGAGAAGCGTTTCGGCTCCTCGGACACGGTCGAGGCGACGACGCTTGACCGGCGGACCTGCGAGTACCTGTACGAGGATGCCGACGGGTACATCTTCATGGACTCGGACTCGTTCGACCAGTTCACGATGACCAAGGACACGGCGGGCGACTCGATGCTGTTCCTGCGCCCGAACGGGACCGCGACGGTGCTGTTCCACGGCGAGACGCCGCTCTTGATCGAGCTTCCGGGGTCGGTGGAACTGACGGTGCAGGACTGCGAGCCGGGTGTGAAGGGCGCGACGGTGACGAACGTGCAGAAAGAAGCGGTCATGGAGACCGGGCTGAAGACGCGCGTGCCGGACTTCATCACGGTGGGCGAGACGCTGCGGATCAACACCGACGACGGCAGCTACATCTCGCGCGCGAAAGACTGAGCGCTCGCGGCAAGGACTCGCGTGCATCCGGCCTGTCTCATTGCGACCGGTTCTCGATTGGTCGAAACTTCGCCCGATGTCGGCGGATTCGCGTTATTGGACGCCTCCGTTTTCGCTCTTTCCGAAACTTCGGCGCGGTGTTTTGCGAATAAGAGCATGACCGGGTGGCGTTTTGACTTTCGAGCGCGACCCGGACGATAGACAACCGGTCGAGACGATCCGGTGAAAGGGGGTCGGGTATGGCAGACGCAACAATCGACAGGATCAATCCCACCGATCTGGACACGATCACGCATCTGTACAACTCGATCTTCCGCCCTGAGCGAAGCCAGGACTGGATCGAGCGTCACCTGCAGAGCCGGCGCAACGTGCTGGTTCAGGTTGCGCGCATCGGCAACGACGCCGTCGGCTTTTACATCGGCATGGAACTGCGTCCCACAACGCATCAGGGATGGATCGTGGGCGTGGTGCCGGAGATGCGCCGTGCGGGTATCGGGACGCAGCTGCTGGTCGCGGCGGCGGACTGGGCGAAGACCGAGGGGTACCGCTCGATCCGCTTCGAGGTGCCGAACACGGTGCGCTCGGTGCTGCAGTTCTCGATCGCCGAGGGCTACGACATCACGGGCGTGCGATACGACCACGATCTGGCGACGAACCTTGTCATCTTCGAGCGGGTGCTCGGGGAGAACGGGTACGAGGGGTAAGGCGCACGGGTTGCCCTTCGGGTCAACCCGTGGCACCCACATTCAACTTAGAATCCGCTGAGGGCTTTTTCGATGCGGTCGAGGACGGCGTCGAGGTCTGCGAGCGCGTCGGTGAGGCGGAGGCTCTCGGCCATTTCGACTTCGTAGCGCACGCCGGGTAGCGCCCATGAGGCGTAGCCGGATGTGGCGTCGGGAGCGACGAAGCGGTTGCGAAACCACAGCCGATCACGGAGTCCGGCTTCGGGAGTCCACGCGAGGTCGGTCCAGCGGGTCTGGGCGTTGACGCGGCGCGGGTTGAGGATGCCGTTCTCGAGTGTCGCGACGAGGCGCATGGAGCGGTTATTGAGCCGGTTGGACAGCTGGGTGAGGCGCTCCTGGATGGCCTCGGCCTGCCCGAGGGCGCGGTCAGGGAGTTGGCCGCCACCGATGCCTCGCAGGGCAGACGAGGCTTCGTCGAGCACTCGGTGCGGCTGGGTCGGAAGCAGG
>Ga0209273_10002333_pt1 | contig 14774 bp, 19 predicted proteins | sample tdAd471_FD_187126 | JGI IMG/M metagenome (GOLD analysis project Ga0209273, IMG submission 187126) | Marine sediment microbial communities from the Atlantic coast under amendment with organic carbon and nitrate - tdAd47.1 (SPAdes)... | ecosystem: Environmental > Aquatic > Marine > Coastal >...
GGTGTGAATTACGACGTTTGGGTTCAGTCCGCGGATCTGGTTCACAAGGTCCGGTGAGTCCTGGTCGATCGCGGCACCGCTCACTGCGGCAGTTTGCGCCTGCAGCTCGGCTGCCAGCTGTTTCGCCCTTGCCGCAGAGCGGCTGGTGACTACCAGGTCGAGTCCTTCTTGCTTTGCCAGCCGCCGGCAAATTCGCGCGCCGAAGTGTCCGGTTCCGCCGAATACGACGACTTTTGGTTTGCCCTGCATGGGATCAGAAAAACTCGACCACCCCGGTCTGCAGGGAGTACTCGGCACCAACGATAATCAGATCATCGTGCTCGAGGAGTTCGCTGATGATCTTCGAGTCTTGTTGTAGCGCATTCATCGAGCGCCGTACGTTTTCCCGCCCCACTTCAGCAACCAACATGTCGGGATCGTGCCCATAGCCTTCCGCCATAATCTGTTCGACGGACGGGCGAATCTTGTCGACGATGAAGTCGAGATTGTCGGATTGCAGGACACTCGGCTTGCGCAGTTCATCGACAACGGCCTCTATTGCCCCGCAACGAGAGTGTCCGAGTACAACGATGAGTCGGACACCGAAATTTTTTGCCGCAAACTCAATGCTACCGATCTGAGAACGCGCAGCGATGTTGCCGGCTACGCGGACAACAAACAGGTCGCCGACACCCTGGTCGAAAACCAATTCCACGGGTACGCGTGAATCGGAGCAGCCGAGCACTATCGCAAATGGACTCTGCTTTGTGACGGTCTTTTTCCGCCTCGCCTCATGTTCTACCGCAACGCGATCGGTCTCGCCTGCGACGAAGCGAGCGTTGCCATCCCGCAAGCGCTGCATTGCTTTTTTTGACGAGATCACTTCGGCGGACATGATCATTTTCTCCTGTTCGGCCGCACCCAGAACCAGCTCAGCACGACCAGCGCCGCAAACGCCGTGTAGCACGCGGCGAAAACCCACGCAGGCGCTCGATAGTACAGGATGGACTCCAGCCAGTGCGAGATGAACGTGCCGGCGTAAGTCGCGCCGCCAGCTTGCCTGCGCAGCGTCATCTCAAGCGTTGTCAGCGGACAGATCACGCCAAACCACGCCTGCACGACGACCACGCCGATTGCCGCGAGATGGGCGACGCGAAACCACCAGTTGTGCACCCACGACCAGTCGAGTGCCCTGCCCGCGAATACGAGGACGAGTCCGACAATGACAAAAGCCACGAACAGGGAGTGCAGCAGCAAGACCGCATCTGCAGCCAACAGCATCCAGGTCGCATATGTCATGCTGTCAGGCGCTGCGGTATGTTGCGCGCAACAGCGCTACCGCGGCAACCAGCACGACGGGGGACGAGTAAACACCAGGCGCGAATGCACCCATGTAGATCGACATGCCGACGCCACCCGCCAACGACCGAGTTGTAGAGCGGTAGAAAATCGTTCACTGCTTCGTCGACAACGTGCAAAGCGAACGCGAGCACGAGGACGACCCATGCTCTCCCCAAGCGCAGATCTTGTTCTCTTGCTATCCCAGTTTTCGAATTCCTATCGCATCGCGAATCTGATCGAGATAGGGCGCCGACAACTCGCGCGCCTTGACCGCGCCTTTTTGAAGTTCGGCCTCAACGATGGCCGGATCGGCAATCAGCCGTTCGTACTCGTCACGCGCAGGCTTGATCTGGTCGTTAATGTATTCGAAAAGTACCTGTTTCATTTCGCCCCAGGCAATGCCTTCCGCGTACCGCTTTTCAATGTCCGCAACCTCTTCATCGGCCGCGAACGCCTTGTAGATATCAAACAGGGTGCTGTCCGTCGGGTCCTTCGGCTCGCCCGGCTCGAGGCTGTTCGTCTTGATCTTCATGATGAGCTTGCGCAAGCGCTTCTCGTCGGCGAACAGCGGAATCGCGTTGTTGTAGCTCTTCGACATCTTGCGACCGTCGAGCCCTTTGAGCACGGCCGTATTCTCGCCGATGACCGCTTCGGGTAGCACGAAGGTCTCGCCGTAGTTGTGATTGAAACGTTGTGCGATGTCGCGAGCCATCTCGACGTGTTGTTTCTGGTCGCGCCCGACGGGGACCTTGGTCGATTTGAACATGAGGATGTCGGCTGCCATCAGGATCGGATAGCTGTAAAGCGCCATCATCACGCCTTTGTCCGGATCCTTGTTGCCGCCCTCCTCGTTTGCCTGCACCGCGGCTTTGTATGAGTGCGCCCGGTTCATGAGCCCCTTGGCCGTCATTCCGGTCAGAATCCACGTCAACTCGGGAATCTCCGGAATATCCGACTGCCGATAGAAGTAGGCGCGATCCGTGTCTAGCCCCAGCGCCATCCACGACGCAGCAATCTCGAGTGTTGACTGGACAATCTTGTCCGGATCCTCGTTTTTGGCGAGTGAATGATAGTCGGCCAGGAAATAGAAATGCTCGGTCGACGGATCCTTGCTCGCAACGATGCCCGGCCGGATGGCGCCGACGTAGTTGCCGATATGCGGAGTGCCGGTCGTGGTAATACCGGTAAGGTAGATTTCCTGGGTCATACTCTCTTCAATATCCGGCCGCCTGGCCGTCTTTGCGTACTTCCGAGGCGCCATAGTACACGCCGTCTTCGTGATCACGCAGAATCGCCTGGTAGCCACCAAAGCTGCCGTCGGTGTCGCCGAGCTTGTGGCCCAGCGCCTCCAGTGCACTCCTTGTCTCCTCGCTGAAGCCACGCTCCATAAACAGGGTGCCGCCGTCGGTCATGACTTCGCCGGTCGGTTGCGACGAACCGCCGTGGCGTATGCGCGCAGCATCGCCTGCTTCCTGCAGGTTCATGCCGAAATCGAGCATGTTCACGATGATTTGCACGTGTCCCTGGGGCTGCATCGAGCCGCCCATGAGCCCGAAACTCATCAGCGGCTCGCCGTCTTTCATGACGAAGGCCGGAATGATCGTATGAAAAGGCCGCTTGCCGGGCTCGAGCGCATTGGCATGCTCGGGATCCAGGCTGAACAACTCGGCCCTGTCCTGCAGCACGAAACCGAGATCGCCTGGCGTCATGCCGGATCCCATGCCGCGGTAGTTACTCTGGATCAGCGACACCATGTTGCCATCCTTATCCGCGACGGTCAGGTAGATCGTGTCACCGTCCTCGAGTTTGGCGTCGCCCGCGGGTACTGATTGCGCGGCGCGCTCCATCGATATCAGCTTGCGACGCTCGTTCGCATAGTCCTTGGAGATCAGCATGTCGACAGGCACGTCGACGAAGTCCATGTCCGCATAGAATTTTGCCCGGTCCTCGTAGGCCAGCTTCTTGGCTTCGACCAGGGTGTGGATATACTCCGCCGAACCGAATCCCATCGACGCGATATCGTAGTCCTCGAGGATATTCAGGATCTGCAGTGCCGCAATGCCCTGGCCGTTCGGTGGCAGCTCGTAAACGTCCCAGCCACGGTAATTCGTCGATACCGGCGTGATCCACTCGGAGCGATGCGCAGCCAGGTCCTCGTAACGCAGCAAGCCACCCTGCTCCGTCATGTAGGCGTCTATCTTCCTGGCTATATCACCTTTGTAAAATGCGTCCCTGCCTCCCGCGGCAATCGCCTCATAGGTGCTCGCCAGGCGTGGGTTCCAGAACATCTCGCCCTTTTTGGGCATGCGGCCATTCGGCATGAACGTCTCGGTGAAGCCCGGGAAATCCTTGCGCGCCTCCACGCTGAGGCTCATGTAGTACGCGATCACTTCTGATACCGGGAAGCCCTTGCGTGCGTATCTGATAGCCGGGGCAAGAATGTCAGCCATCGGCAGGCGGCCGTAACGACCGTGCAATTCGAACCAGCCGTCAACGGTGCCCGGCACGCTGACGGGCAAAGGCCCGTACGGGGGAATCGCGTCAAGTCCTTGTTCGCGAAAGTACTCGATCGTCATGGCCTGCGGCGCGCGGCCGGACGCATTCAGGCCGGTGAGTTCTTTCTTCTCCGCATCCCAAACGATGGCGAACAGATCGCCACCGATGCCACAACCGGTCGGCTCCATCAGCCCGAGCGCCGCATTTGCGGCGATTGCGGCGTCCGCCGCGCTACCACCGGCCTTGAGGATATCGAGTGCAATCTGGGTTGCCAGCGGCTGGCTCGTTGCGGCCATGCCGCTTGGCGAGATTATCTCGGAACGCGATGCGTGGCTCAGTCCCGCCACGCGGTCGAAACCCGCGTAGTCATTCGCCATCACTGCTCCTCCCGATACCAGTAACAAGATTCCGATCAAACCACCACATCGTCTCATCGGGCGCTCCACACGACATACAGGGGCGACAATGATGCCTAGTTTACGGGTCGATTGGAACTCGTATAGACCGCGGTGGACCGGTATCATGCCACCCATGAAATACGACTACAGTGACAAGAATCCGCAGCTCGGCGCCTTGTACCCGGGCCATATCGAAACACTGCGTGCCCGCTACGATCATGCGCTCGAGCAGGCCGGGGCCGCGCATGCCGTGATCTTCTCCGGCGCACAGAAGTACGCCTTCCTGGACGACTACATGACGCCGTTCAAGGACAACCCGCACTTTCTTGCCTGGGCGCCGCTTACGAGCCTGCCGTTGTCGTACATCGTCTACACGCCGGGCGAAAAACCCGTCCTCGTATACAACCAGCCACACGACTACTGGCACCCGGTGCCGGCCGCACCCGACGGCTACTGGACAGGGCAATTCGACGTGCGCGTCATTCACGATGTCGAAGACGCGGCGGAACACCTGCCGGCCGATCGCGACAAGTGCGTGCTGATCGGTGAAATAGACGACGCCACACATGCTTTCGGAATCGAACGCGTTAATCCGACCTCGATGATCAACATCCTCCATTTTGCACGTGGAGCAAAAACAGAATACGAACTGGCCTGTATTCGCCTGGCGTCACGCCGCGGGGTTGCGGGCCACCTGGCGGCCGCGGCAGGATTCCGCGACCACAAATCCGAATTCGCGATTCACCAGGACTATTGCAAAGCCGCGGGCCACGTCGATAACGAATTGCCATACGCGAACATCATTGCGCTGAACGAGCACGGCGCGATTCTGCATTACACGGACCTCGACCGGGACCCACCCGAAGAATTTCGCTCGTTCCTGATCGATGCCGGTGCGCAGGTGCACGGTTATGCGTCTGACATCACACGCACCTACGGTAACGGCGACACGCTGTTCGAAGCGTTGATTGAACGTATGGAGGCGATCCAACTCGATCTCGTCGGGCAGGTACGCGCCGGGGTCGATTTCCGCGAACTTCATCTAACGATGCATCGCCTCATCGCCGGCGTACTGAACGACTGCGACCTGGCCAGCGGGGATGCCGACACACTGCTTAAAACCGGTGTCACGTCGGCTTTTCAACCGGCGGGGCTGGGCCACCTGATTGGCTTACAGGTCCATGATGTCGGCGGTTTCCTGGAAAACGAAGGCGGCACGACAATCGATCGACCCAGTGGCCATCCTTTCCTGCGCCTGACCCGCGTACTGGAAGAAAACATGGTCGTGACGATCGAACCCGGGGTCTACATCATCGATATGCTACTCGACGAACTGCGGGGAACATCGGCTGAGTCGCACGTCAACTGGACCGCCGTGGATGCGTTGCGGCCATACGGGGGTGTTCGCATCGAGGATGATGTGGTCGTGCTTGCCGATGGCTGCGAGAACCTGACCCGGGACGCCCTGGCCGAAATGCAATAGATTCGCGCGCTGGGGCGCGCTCCCACAGTGCTGTCTGGCAGAGCTGTGGGAGCGCGCCCCAGCGCGCGATTAGCCTTCGGCCTTTTGCTTTGCCTTGAGTGCCTTTTTGACGCGCTGGCCCTTGCGCTCCAGCGACGGCCGCAACGCTCGCCATAACCACGGCAGCAGGTATCCCAGTGTGGACAGGACACCACTGCTTTTCGGCATGGCAAGTTCGCGTTGCGTGTTGCCACAAATGTCGAGGATGGCCTGGGCGACTTCGTCCGCAGTGCACATCGGCTGTGAAAAAGTCATCGCCGGAGTGCTATCGATGTCGGCCATGATGAAACCGGTGTCGATCGGACCCGGCGATATGGCAGCAACCCTGATATTCGAGCCGCGAAGTTCTTCCGCTAGCGCAAACGTGAAGGTGCGAAGCCCGAACTTGCTCGCGGAATAAGTGGCGCTGCCGGGAACCGGTATACGTCCCGCAATCGATGCAACATTGATGATGGCGCCACCTCCCGCTGCTCGCAAGTAAGGCAAAGCAAGTCGTGACAGTACGATTGGCGCCCTGAGATTGACGTCGATGATCCGGCCCAGGTCATCGGCGGGAACGTCTTCGACTGACCCGCGAGCATGACAACCGGCATTGTTGACCAGCACGTCGACCTGACCGAATTCAAACTCTGTTTTCTTGAACAAGTCGACGCAGGTCTCGGCGTCAGACACATCCATGGCGAATATTTCGACACGCGACCTGTCGCGCAATTCCCCAGCAACGGCTTCCAGATTCTTCTTGGTACGCGCGACGAGCATGAGATTCGCGCCGGCGTTCGCAAACTTCCGTGCCGCGGCAGCACCGACACCTTCGGAGGCACCGGTAATGATCACGGTCTTGTCTTTGAATATCATCGGCGCATCTTACGAGAAATTACGGGGACAGTTTACTCAATTACCCGAACTGGCCATTAACCAGTCTGGGTAATTGAGTAAACTGTCCCCGTAATTGCCTAAAAGCCGACGTACTTTCTGATTTTCTTCCAGAGCGAGGACTCCCAGCCGTACACTTCAAGCTGCTCAGGGTCGAGCCTGGTGGGATGAAGGGTCGTATCCGGAGCGATCTCATCGTTTGCCGCGACGTCCTCGGGACGCATTTCCAGCCTACCCTGCTTTTGGTCGGCGCCGTCGGTTAATCCATCGACTGCCAGGCTCAGGTACGGCAGCACCTCGTCATCGACGATGTCGTCAAGAAAAACCGCGTCCGGGTCGAAGGTCTCCTTCGACAGGATTACGCAGTCATCAAATGACCTGTCCTTGCTAATCTTTACTTCCCCGGGTGATATGAGGCTCTACTGTAGAGCGAGTGGCCCATTTTGGCTGTGAGGGGGCTCACAGGAGTGCAAATTCGCGATTTCACTATGCATTTCAGTAATTTGTCATGGTAATCGGGCCCCATATATGCCTTATGTCATATGATTTTTACCTCGAAACGAGCCTCCGCGCCGCTGCCTGGCGCAGGTGTTATTCGTCCAGCAATTGGCCCCAGTCCGTGCGTTCCCGCATTCTGTCGTGCATCGCCGGATCGACAACGTCCTTGCCCTCGCGAGCCGCATTGATAACCATGGTTCGCTGCACTTGTTATTCTCAGGCACGTTTGATGTATGTTTGTCTTACATCCTGACAATGTCTAAGAGTTCGGTGCTACAAGCGTTTCTTGTCATCGCGGCCTGCTACGGGCTGCTAGTCCTGGTCGTCTACCTGATGCAGGGCCGCATGCTGTACCTCGCCAACGTGCCGGGGCGGACACTGACAGCGACACCTGCTGACATTGATCTGGACTACCAGGACGTCTCTATCGAAACCACCGACGGCGTTCGATTGCACGGCTGGTTCATCCCCGGTACGTCGACCCGGGTATTGCTCTTCTTCCATGGCAATGCCGGCAACATCTCGCATCGGCTGGATTCTATTAGGCAGTTCCTGGGTCTCGGCCTGTCGGTATTCATCATCGATTACCGGGGCTACGGTCAGAGCGGCGGCAAGACCACCGAAAAGGGTATCTACAAGGACGCCGATGCGGCGTGGCGATTTCTGACTGACGAGCGTGGTGTAGAAGCCGACGACATCATCATCTTCGGCCGTTCGATGGGCGCCTCGGCCGCGGCGAGACTGGCCACGAAGCAACAGCCATTGGCGCTGATCGTCGAATCGTCCTTCACCTCGATCCCCGATATCGCCCAGGAGATCTATCCCTGGCTCCCGGCCCGCTGGCTGAGCCACCTACGGCATGCGACCCGCGACTACGTAAGGGATGTTCGAAGTCCCGTGCTCGTTATTCACGGCCGTGATGATGAGATCGTCCCGTTTCACCATGGCGAAGCGATCTTCGAGGCGGCAAACGAACCAAGGACGCAGTTGGTACTGCGCGGTGGCCATAATGACGCCTACATCCGCGATGAGTCCAATTACATCAAAGGCTTACGCGCATTTCTGAGCGACTTCGGCCGTTAAGAGACAGGTGTTGTTGCCACAAAAAAGCCGGGCAATGCCCGGCTTCTCTGAGTACTTCGCAGTGCGCCCTATTTCTCGACGACGGCCTCGGCTTCCGCAGCCTGCTCAGTCAACATGACGATGGCCATTGGCGCCGCATCACCCGGGCGCGGCCCCGTCTTCAGGATACGCAGGTAACCACCCGGACGGTCTTTGAATCGCGGACCGATCTCCGAGAACAACTTGCCAACCGCTTCCTTGTCGCGCAGGCGATCGAAAGCAAGGCGGCGATTGGCCACGCTGTCTTCCTTCGCGAGCGTAATCAGCGGCTCGACGACGCGGCGCAGCTCTTTGGCTTTGGGTACTGTCGTCCTGATCGTCTCGTGCTTCACCATCGACGTCGCCATGTTGCGAAACATGGCCTTGCGATGTGAGCTCGTGCGACCCAAACGACGGCCGGATTTTCTATGACGCATTGGTGTGTCCTTCCCTAAATAGCGAGCTCGTGCTCCGGACGCAGGCTAGCCGGCGGCCAGTTGTCGAGACGCATCCCCAGACCCAGGCCATGTCCTTCCAGGACTTCCTTGATCTCGGTTAGTGATTTCTTGCCGAGGTTCGGCGTTCTCAGAAGCTCAACCTCGGTACGCTGGACGAGATCACCGATGTACATGATGTTCTCGGCCTTGAGGCAGTTCGCCGAGCGAACTGTAAGTTCGAGTTCGTCGACCGGGCGCAGCAGAATTGGATCGACCTGATCCTGAGCCTGTGCACCGGCACCTTCTTCCTGACCTTGCAGGTCAACGAAGACCGACAGCTGGTCCTTGAGAATGCTGCCCGCGCGGCGAATAGCTTCTTCGGGATCGATCGTGCCATTCGTCTCGATGTCGATCAGCAACTTGTCGAGATCGGTACGCTGTTCAACACGCGCCGCTTCAACATTGTAAGTTACGCGGTGAACCGGGCTAAACGACGCGTCAAGCTGCAGACGACCTATCGGTCCAGCCTGCTCCTCGAACATCGGACGCTGTGTTGCGGGACGATAGCCGCGACCGCGCTCGACCTGCAGGATCATGTTCAGCTCGCCAACACTCGTGAGGTTCGCGATGACCAGGTCCGGGTTCATGATCTCGACGTCATGGTCGAGCTGGATGTCACCGGCTGTGACCGGGCCCGGGCCCTTCTTCGAGATCCTGAGCTCCGCCGTGTCACGCGTGTTCATGCGCACGGCAACCTGCTTCAGGTTCAGCAGAATGTCGACGACGTCTTCCTGTACGCCCTCTATGCTCGTGTACTCGTGCAACACGCCTTCGATCTCGGCTTCCGCAATTGCAGCACCCGGCATTGAAGACAGCAGGATACGACGCAGAGCGTTACCCAGCGTATGGCCGAAGCCACGTTCGAAAGGCTCGATGGTGACCTTCGCCTGAAGGTCGTTAACCGGCGCGACTTTAACGACGCGCGGCTTCAGAAATTCATGTACAGATTCCTGCATGGGAATAATCCCTCCTGACTTACTTGGAGTACAGCTCGACGACGAGGTTTTCGTTGATGTCCGGCAGGATTTCTTCCCTGTCCGGCAACGCCTTCAAAACACCCGACATTTTCTTTGCATCGACCTCTACCCACTCGGGCAAACCGACCTGGCCGGCAATCTCTATTGCGCTCTGAATGCGAAGCTGTTTCTTCGCCTTCTCGCGTATACCGATAGCGTCGCCTGCGGCGACCTGTGCGGACGGAATGTTCACGACCTTGCCGTTGACCTCGATGCTCTTGTGGCTCACGAGCTGGCGAGCTTCGGCACGCGTTGACGCGAAGCCCATGCGGTAAACGACGTTGTCCAGACGACCTTCCAGCAGGCGCAACAGGTTCTCACCTGTCGATCCCTTGAGCTGGGCAGCACGCTTGTAGTAGTTGCGGAACTGGCGCTCCAGCACTCCGTACATGCGACGCAATTTCTGTTTTTCGCGAAGCTGCAAACCGTAATCCGACAAACGCGGCCGGCGCTGTGGCGCACCGCCCGGCGGAATTTCCAGCCGGCACTTTGACTCAAGCGGCCGAACGCCACTCTTGAGAAACAGGTCCGTGCCTTCGCGGCGGGACAGCTTGCACTTTGGTCCTAAATATCTTGCCATTATTCAGTCTCTATACGCGCCGCTTTTTGGGCGGGCGACAGCCGTTGTGAGGAATGGGCGTTACATCCTCGATGTGTTGAATACGAAAACCCAGAGCGTTCAGGGCGCGAACTGCGGACTCGCGACCGGGACCCGGCCCACGGACACGCACGTCCAGGTTCTTGACCCCGAAGTCGAGCGCGGTTTTCCCGGCCTTCTCGGAAGCCACCTGCGCGGCGAACGGCGTCGACTTGCGCGAACCGCGGAAACCGCAGCCGCCAGCCGTCGCCCACGACAACGCATTGCCCTGACGATCGGTGATCGTAATGATCGTGTTGTTGAAGGAAGCATGAATATGCGCAATCGCATCAACCACATGCTTTTTAACCTTCTTTTTCTTTGTCTCAGCCATTCTGTTTATCTCTTAATCGGACGACGCGGACCCTTCCGGGTACGTGCATTCGTGCGGGTACGTTGGCCCCTGAGCGGCAAGCCACGCCTGTGGCGAATTCCGCGGTAGCAACCGAGATCCATCAGTCGCTTGATGTTCATCGACGTTTCGCGACGCAGATCACCTTCAACTGTGAAATTGGCGACCGCGGTCCTGAGCTTCGCCACTTCGGGCTCTGCCAGGTCCTTGACCGGGGTGTCGGGTGCAACGTCCGCTGCCGCGCAAATCTTTTTCGCGGACGAATCACCAATACCGTAGATTGACGTAAGCGCAATCACGATGTGCTTGGTCAGCGGAATATTTATGCCTGCTATACGTGCCACTTGCGTATTCCTCTTTGTTAGCCTTGACGCTGCTTATGACGCGCGTCAGTGCAGATCACCCGCACAACACCGTTGCGGCGAATGATTTTGCAGTTCCTGCAAATTTTCTTAACGGATGCTCTTACTTTCATGAGCTTTCTCCAGCGTGTTTGGGTTGCTGATGCAGATTATTCCGCACGGCAAGCAACCACTAACGCAGTTGGCCTCCCCTGCCGTAATTGCGCAGGTTGGCTTTCTGCATCATGCCTTCGTACTGATGGCTCATTGCATGCGCCTGCATCTGCGACATGAAGTCCATCGTCACGACGACGAGAATCAATAATGACGTACCGCCGAAGCTGAACGGCATGCTCGGGTAGAACATGCGTACCAATTCAGGCAGCAGACAGACGCCGGCAATGTAGATCGATCCCCAGAACGTCAGTCGTGTCAGTACCCGGTCAATGTATTCCGCGGTGTGCGCCCCTGGCCGGATACCCGGCAGGAATGCACCCGCTCGCTTCAGGTTATCCGCGGTGTCCTTCGAGTTGTACATCAGCGCGGTGTAGAAGAAGCAGAAGAAGATGATCATGGCACCGTACAGCAGTACGTAGACTGGCTGTCCCGGGCCGAGGTTCGCGCCAATCGTCTGCAGGCCTCGCTGCACGGCGTTCGGCTCAGCGGACTGGCCGAAGAACTGCGCGATGGTGGCCGGGAACATCAAAATCGACGATGCAAAGATCGGCGGAATGACGCCAGACATGTTGATCTTGAACGGCAGATGCGTGCTCTGCGCCGCGTACATCTTCCGACCCTGCTGTCGCCGCGCGTAATTCACGGTAATGCGCCGCTGAGCACGCTCCATGAACACAACGAATATGATCGCTGCGATCGCACCCAACAGCATGATGATGGCCGTCGCCGGCGACATTTCGCCCGAATTGACGAGTTGCGCCGTGCCCGCGACCGCTGCAGGCATGCCCGCCACGATGCCGGCAAGAATGATCATCGAGATGCCGTTACCGATACCACGTTCCGTGATCTGCTCACCGAGCCACATCAGGAACATCGTTCCCGTGACCAGCGTGATGCACGCTGTGATCAGGAAGCTCGGGCCCGGATTGACAACCAATCCGGCCTGGTTCTGCAACCAGGAGGCGGCAGCAACCGACTGGAAGCTCGCCAATGCGACCGTTCCCCAGCGCGTGAGCTTGATGATCTGGCGGCGGCCCTGCTCGCCTTCCTTACGGAGCTGCTGCAGGCTCGGGACGATGTGGCTCGCCATCTGCATGATGATCGATGACGAGATATACGGCATGATGCCGAGCGCGAACAAGCCGAACCGCGACAGCGCACCGCCCGAGAACAGGTTGAAAAGGCCCAGCAAATTGCCGGACTGCTGATCGAAGAAGTCCTTGAGCGCGACCGGATCGACTCCGGGCACCGGAATAAACGTGCCAACGCGGAAGACGATCAGCGCGCCAACGAGAAACGCCAGCCGAGTCTTGAGCTCGCCCAGTTTACTCGCCGCTTTCGCAATATCTGCCGGATTTTGTTGGGGCTTTTTTGCCACGTTACTTTCCGCTATTCCTGTCTTCGTTTATCGCGCGCTGGAGCGCGCTCCCACGACGCCTTGCCGTGCTATTCCTCGATGCTGCCGCCGGCCTTCTCAATGGCCTCGCGCGCACCCTTGGTGACGGCGATGCCCTTGAGCTTCACCGCTTTGTTCAGCTCGCCGGACTTGATCACCTTCACCTTGGTGACAAACGCCGGTACGAGATTCATTTTCTTGAGCACGTCCATGTCGATGACGTCAGCCTCGGGAAGCTCGAGCTCGTGCAGACGCAGCTCCGCCCGGTACTTGGTCATCCTCGATGCAAATCCGACCTTCGGCAGACGCCGCTGCAAAGGCATCTGTCCGCCTTCGAACCCGACCTTGTGATAGCCGCCCGAACGCGCGTGCTGACCCTTCTGGCCACGCCCACTCGTTTTGCCCTGGCCCGCGGAGTGACCGCGCCCCCGGCGCTTGCCAACTTTTTTCGCGCCCTTGCCGGGCGACAGTTCATTCAGTCGCATGTCAGACTTCCTCTACCGAAAGCAGGTACGAGACCCGATTGATCATGCCGCGATTCTCAGGCGTATCCGCAACCTGCACGGTCTGATGCATCTTGCGCAACCCCAGCCCGACAACACAGGCCTTGTGCTTTTTCAGCCGGCCGTGCTTACTCTTGACCAGGGTCACTTTCAGTTCTTTTGGCTTCGCCATGATCGTGTCTTCTCTGTCTTCGCCGAACTAGCCGACGATCTCTTTCACTTTCTTGCCGCGCTTCGCCGCGATCGCCTGCGGAGAATGGATCTCCGACAGCGCACCGATCGTTGCGCGAACGACGTTGATTGGATTACGCGAGCCGTAACTCTTCGCAAGCACGTTGCGAACCCCGGCACACTCAAATACGGCACGCATCGCGCCGCCGGCAATAACGCCAGTACCTTCGGACGCAGGCTGCATGTACACGCGCGTCGCACCGTGGCGACCCTTTTTCGCGTATTGCAGCGTCTCGTTGTTCAGGTTGATGGCGATCATATTCTTGCGTGCGTTCTGCATCGCCTTCTGGATCGCGATCGGTACTTCGCGGGCTTTGCCGTAGCCGAAGCCGACCTGTCCCTGACCGTCACCGACGACTGTCAGCGCGGTGAAGCCGAATTGGCGACCGCCCTTCACGACTTTGGCCACACGATTTACCGTGACCAGTTTTTCGATCAGGTCGTCGTTCGATTGTGATTGTTCAATTCTTGCCATAGTGGGGTCCTGACAACTAGTGCGTTGCCAACAGTCCTTTTCCTAAAATTTCAAACCAGCCTCACGCGCCGCCTCGGCCAGTGCCTTGACGCGCCCGTGATAACGAAAACCGGAGCGATCGAATGCAACCGTGTCGATGCCGGCCGCTTTGGCCTTCTCTGCGATCCGTGCACCGACGATCGTGGCTGCCTCTACATTGCCGCCCGACTTGACGCCCTTGCGAACGTCCTTCTCTACTGTCGACGCACTTGCGACGACCGTGCCACCATCCGGCGCGAGAATCTGCGCATAAATATGGCGCGGCGTACGGTGTACGCTCAAGCGATTGACTTCAAGCTCGTGAATCTTGGCACGACCTTTCCGGGCCCGGCGCAATCGACTCTGTTTCTTGTCCAGTCTCATAATCTAAAACCCTGACTTACTTCTTCTTCGCTTCTTTAAGCATTACGCGTTCATCCGCGTAGCGAACTCCCTTGCCCTTGTAAGGTTCGGGGGGACGGTAACCACGAATCTCCGCCGCGACCTGGCCGACCTTCTGCTTGTCGGCGCCACTCACGAGGATCTCAGTTTGGCTGGGTGTTTCCACCGTCACGCCCTCCGGCACCTCGTGCACGACCGGGTGCGAGAACCCGAGCGTCAGGTTCAGCGTGCTGCCCTGCGCCTGCGCTCGATAACCGACGCCGACCAGCTGGAGCTTGCGCTCGAAGCCCTCGGATACGCCTTTAGCCATGTTGGCCAGCAACGATCGCATCGTGCCCGCAACTGCCGTCGCGAAACGCGAGCCTGACCGCGGCTTGACCATCAGCGCGTTGTCTTCCACCGTGAGCTCCACCTCGGAGTTCAACTCGAGCGAGAGCGTGCCTTTGCTGCCTTTCATCGTGACAACGCTGCCGCTCTGGCTGAATTCCACGCCGCTGGGCAACTCAACCGGTGCTTTTGCA
>Ga0209273_10002338_pt1 | contig 14745 bp, 7 predicted proteins | sample tdAd471_FD_187126 | JGI IMG/M metagenome (GOLD analysis project Ga0209273, IMG submission 187126) | Marine sediment microbial communities from the Atlantic coast under amendment with organic carbon and nitrate - tdAd47.1 (SPAdes)... | ecosystem: Environmental > Aquatic > Marine > Coastal >...
GGCGACCCCCCCACCGCCCTCGCGCGCCTGCAGAAGGAGCACCCGGGCGCGCCGCGCCTCGAGCTGAGCCCCGCCGCGGAGGTCGCGCGCGAGCGTCCCGCCCTCCCCGAGGGCGAGCCGCGGGCCCTGCTCGACGCGCTGGCGCTGCTGGGGCGCCCGCTGGCCTTCGCCGAGCTGGCGAGCTGGTGTGCGACAGCCGACGCAGGCTCGCCCCTCCGCGCAGCCCTCGACGCGGTCCCCCAGCTGCTGGAGGCCGGCCACCTGCAGCGGGTCGGCGGCGAGGCGCTGGCCCTGGCCCCCGGGGTGCGCGCACACCTCTCACCGGGCGCCGAGACCGCCCAGGCGCTGCGCTTGCTCCCCGGGTGGAGCGCGCTCGAGGGCGCGCGGCTGGCGCTCCTCGCCGGGGACGCCCAGGCCGCGGCGGAGGTCACCGCGGCCGCCCGCGCCGCGCAGGCCTCCGGCGCGCTGGGCGCCGCCGCGGGCCTGCTCGCGCGCTTGCTCGAGCTCGCGCTCGACCCGGCCCAGCGCGCGCCGGCCCAGCGGCTGGCCGCTGAGGTCGCCTTCGCCCGCGGGGACGAGCAGGCTGGGCTCGCGCTGCTGGAGGCCGTGCTCGCCGACGAGGCCGCCCCCGACCTCGAGCGCGCCCGGGCCGCGGGCCTCGCCGCGCGTCGGCGCTACCGCCTGGCCGAGGACGACGCCGCCCTCGCGCTGGCCGCCCGCGCCGAAGCCCTCGCCGCCGACGCTCCGGCCCCGGACCTGCGCTGCGACGTGGCCCACGTGCGCGCGCTGGTCCGCGCCTGCCAGGACCCCCAGACCTACAGCCCCGACCCCGGGTTGCTGAAGCGCCTGCGCGAGCAGGGCGCGAGCGGCGACGCGCTGGCCAAGCTGGGGACCGCGCTGGGGATCGTGCTCTACCGCAGCAATCGACTCGCCGAGGCCGAGCCGATCCTGACCCGCGCCTCCCGCGACGCCTCGAGCGCCGCCCCCCGCGGCTGGGCATTGCTGAACCTGGGGGTGTGCCTCCAGCGCGAGGGCCGCGACGCCGACGCCGAGCGCGCGACCGCCGACGCGCGCGCGCTGCTGGAGTCCGCCGGCGACGTGGTCGGCGTGGCCACCGCCGACCTCGAGAGCGGGCTGCGCCTGCTGCGCCAGTCGCGCTACCGCGCCTGCGCCGGCGTGCTCGAGCCGGTGCTCGCCACGTTCCGCGCTCTGGGCGACACGGGACGCGTCGCCGAGCTGCGGCTGAACCTGGGAGCCGCCTGGCTGCGCATGGGCGGGCTCCAGAAGGCGCGCGCGCACCTCGAGGCCGCGGCCGAGGGCCTCAAGGAGCCCGGCCTGCGCGCCTTCTGCGCCGGCGACCTCGCCTGGCTCGAGGCGGAGGCCCTCCGCGACGACGCCGCGCAGGCGCAGCTCGAGCGCGGCTCGGCGCTGGCCGCGGACGCCGATCCGTTCTTCGCGCTGCAGGGCGCGATCCAGGCGACGATTGTGCGGGTGCGCCTGGGCGCAGCCGACGAGGCCCTCGGCCTCGCCCGCGACGCGCTGGCCCGGGTGCGCGAGACCGGGACCCAGGACCTCGAAGCCCCCGCGGCCCTGGCCCTCGCCGAGGCGGCGGTCGCCGCCGGGGACGCCGCGACCGCGCGCGAGGCGGCCGCGGTCGCCCTCGCCTCGCCCAGCGAGCGCGCCCGCGCGGGGGCTGCCCTCGCGCGAGCCCTGCTGCTCGCGGGCGAGGTCGCCCCCGCCAAGCGCGCCGCGCGGCAAGCCGTCGACGCCGCCGCCGACACCGACGACGTGTTCGACCGCTGCTTCGCGCGCCTGGCCCTGGCCCGCGCCCTCGAGGCCGGCGGCGACGCCGCCGGCGCGCGAGCCGAGCTGGCGGGGGTCGCCGCGGTGGCGGACGGGCGCCTGCCGCGGCTCGCGCGAGAGGTCGCGGGCCTGACCCGCGAGCCACTCAGCGCGCTCGAGGTCAGCCTCGCCTGCACCGCGACGGGCGGAGGCCTGCTGGCCAAGGTCGTCGCCGGCGCCCCCGACGCCGGGCACATGCTCGACCTCTCCCTGGGGCTGCTGGTCGAGGCCACCGGCGCCGAGCGCGGGCTGCTGGTGCTCCTCGACGACGCGCTGCAGCCGACCGAGACCGCCGCGCGCAACATGCGCGACGAGGAGCTCTCGGGGATCGGCTCGAGCTACAGCCGCCGGCTGGTGCACGCCGCGGCCGAGGGCGGCGAGCCGGTGCTGGTCCCCGACGCCCTGGTCGACCCCCGCTTCACCGAGGCCGAGAGCGTGGCGACCCTCGCGATCCGCTCGGTGCTCGCGCTCCCGGTCGGCGACGGCGACGTCCCGCTGGCGGTGCTCTACCTCGACGACCGCACCCAGCCCGGGCGCTTCGGCCCCGACGACCTCGAGCTCGCCGCGCGCCTGACCGGCGAGCTCGCCCCGGCCCTGCGCCTGGCCCGCGAGCGGCTGGCCCTCCAACGCGACGTGGCCGGGCTGCGCTCGCGGGTGGCCGAGGCCACCCTGCACGCGGCGACCCGCGAGATCGTGGGCGAGAGCGCGCCGATCCGCGAGCTGCGGGTCGCGATCGCGCGCGCCTCGCGGACCGCGCTCCCGGTGCTGGTCGAGGGCGAGAGCGGCAGCGGCAAGGAGCTGATCGCGCGCGCGATCCACCAGGGCGGGGTCCGCGCTCAGGGCCCCTTCGTCGCCGAGAGCTGCGCCGCCGTCGCCGACGAGCTGTTGGAGAGCGAGTTCTTCGGCCACGTGCGCGGCGCGTTCACCGGCGCCGACCGCGACCGCGAGGGGATCTTCGCCCAGGCCTCGGGGGGCACGCTGTTCCTCGACGAGGTCAACTCCATGAGCCCCAGCATGCAGGCCAAGCTCCTGCGCGTGCTGCAGGAGGGCGTGGTGCGGCCCGTGGGCGCCGAGGCCACCCGGCGGGTCGACGTGCGCGTGATCGCCGCCAGCAACGAGCCGCTGACGGCCTGCGTCGCCGAGGGTCGCTTCCGCGAAGACCTCTACTACCGCCTGGCGGTCATGGGGCTGCGGGCGCCGCCCCTCCGCGAGCGCCCCGACGACGTGCCGCTCTTGCTCGACCACTTCCTCCGCAAGCACGGCGAGGGCGACCCGCCCCAGATCACGGACGCCGCGCTGCGGACGTTGGTCGCCTACCCCTGGCCGGGCAACGTGCGCGAGCTGGAGAACGCGGTCCGCCGGCTGCACGCGCTGCGGGTCGGGCGGGTGCTGGTGCGCCACCTGCCGGCGGAGGTCCAGGCGGCCAGCAAGGACGCGCGCCCCGGGCAAGACCCCGCCTCGGCGGCGAGCGAGCTGCCGCTGGGCGAAGCCCTCGAGCGCCTCGAGCGCGACCTGATCGCGCGCGCGCTGCGCCGCTGCCAGGGCAACGTCTCCCAGGCCGCGCGCCAGCTAGGGATCGAGCGCACCAAGCTCACCCGCCGGATCAAGCGCCTGGGGATCGAGGGCCCTTAGTAGTCCCGCAACGACCCCCTGCTGAATCCAAACCGGGAGTTCCCCGTCGCGGTAGGGCTGGACGCCACCTGGCCAAGGGTGGTTGCTAAGATCCGCGTCGCTCACGAGCAGGAGGAAAGCATGAAGATCCAACTGACCCTCGTCGCCGCCCTGGGACTGGCCCTCGCGCCCCTGCAGGCAGCCGACATTTACGTCTCCAAGACCACCGGCAGCAACAAGGGCGACGGCACCAAGGACTCGCCCCACAAGTTCCTCTGGAAGGTGATCAAGGACCTCAAGCCCGGAGACCGGGTGCACGTGGCCGAGGGCGTCTACAACGGGCAGAAGAAGTCGGGCGTCATGCCCGTCCTGCCGGTCGGCGACATTCATATCGTCGGCGGCTACAAGGCCGACTTCAGCGAGCGCAACCCGTTCCAGTACCTCTCGATCATTACCGGGGACGCCGACCGCCAGGCCGACACCAAGGAGGTCTTCTACTACGCGCCCTCCAACCCCAAGGACAGCGGCGAGATCCTCCTCGACGGGTTCTGTATCGACCGCGGCCCCGGCCTCTACTACTCGGGTCACGGCGAGGGCGGCACCGACAAGCAGGAGGGCTACCAGGACACGACCTGCTGGGGCTACCAGGCCATGAACAAGAAGAAGAGCGGCAGCGACCCTGCGATCGAGATCGCGAGCAAGGCGAACGTCACCGTGCGGAACATGATCCTGATCAACAACCCCTGGTGGGGGATCATGGTCAAGGGCGGCGGCGACGGGCAGGTCCTGATCGAGAACAACCTGATCCTCAGCTACCGCGGCCGCGGGATCGAGGCGATCACCGGCGGCGGCTGGGGCGCGCCGAAGTACATCATTCGCAACAACACCGTGGCCTTCGGCTCGACCGACGAGGGTCGCGCGCTCTCCCTCGACCCGCAGGAGGGCAAGGGCGAGGTGATCGTCGAGAACAACGTGCTCGCCTTCGGCGCGCAGACCGGCTACATGACCAAGTTCGGCGCCGACGCGCTCTCGCTCAACAACAACCTGTTCTACGGGTTCACCAAGGGCGACGCGGGCTCGGGCGGAAGCGGCGTATGCAACGCCGAGGACTTCGAGGACGAGCTGGAGCACGACAACGAGGGCAACGTGCACGAGCTGCCCAAGTTCGTCGCTAAGCTGCCCGCGGGCTACATCGATCGCTGGAGCCAGTGGAAGAACATGACCAGCGACTTCTTCACCTCGGACGAGGTCATGGCCGCGCGCAAGGCCGTCGGCCTCGGCGCCTACGAGCTGCCCTTCTACGCCGGGAAGACCTACGCGTCCTACGCCGACCTCCCCGGCAGCCGGGTCAACTACGACATGTGGCGCTTCCCCCACAACTTCAAGAAGGGGCAAGAGCTGATGAACTGGCAGGAGAGCGTGCTCCCGGTCCTCGGCGCCGACGGCGAGCGCGGGGTCCAGCCCTTCTCCGAGTAGACCGGGCGTCGCTCGATCGGAGAGGCGAGGGCGGGCTGAGGCCCGCCCTCGCTGTGTGTACGGACGACTCGACGCGAACGTCAGCGAGCACCCGTTACAGACGAGACGGGGGATTACCACGCGCAAGCGGCAGGGGAACAGCCACACTACCGACGTCCAGGGCAGGGGGTCGGGAGTGAGCAAGCTGAAGACGGTGCTTTCGATCGGGTGCGGCGGGTGCGTGCTGCTCGCGGCACTCGGAGGTGGGTGGCTGGGGTATCGAAGCAGCCACACCAACGCGGAGCTCGACGAACGCGTGGTGCGGATTCAGCAAAGGGTGCAGGCGATCGAGACCGCCGGGGCCGCGCCGCGCCCGGTGCTGCTGGGCAAGCCTCAGCCGGGGAACGCCGTGGACGCTTACCGCGCCCTGGGCTGGGCCTGGGGTGCGGAGGGAGAACCCGACTCGGACCTGGACCCGTCGGTGCTGCGCGAGCGAGCGGAGTTCGCCGGCCGCCTTCCCGACGAGGTGCTCGACGAGCTGCGCGTGCACCTCGAGGGAGGCGTCGCTCCGAGTGAGGCCACCCTGGCGAGGGTCCGCAAACGCCTGCCGCTGCTGCATTACCTGCGCACCGGCCTGCGTCGCGAACGCTGCGAGTGGGAGCAGGAGTTTGCCCTCGGCGCGCTCGCTCCCTTCCCGCGGGTGCTCGTGCTGCGGCAGGCGTGCGAGGTGCAAGCCTACGACGCGTCGATCACGACCGACCCCGACCGCGCACTCCGGCGCGGCATGGAGCTGATCGCCTTTGCCCAGGACGCCGACCGCCACCCGTCATTGATCATGGGCATGCTGGCAGGGCGCTTCGAAGAGCTCGGCTTGCGCGTGCTCGAGCGCGCCCTGAACCGCTTCGAGCTCAGCGACGATCAGCTGGCCCGAGTCGCCCAGTTCCTCGCCAAGCTCCCTGAGCCAACGCTCGACCTGCACCGGGAGACCGAGTTCATTCAGCTAGAGGTCAGCACCCTGGGCTTGGCCGGCCGCTACCTCGATCCGGAGCTGACCGCAGAGGACCTCGAGATCCCCGCGGAATACTCGGGCGCGCTGGGCCAGTTGTTCGTTGCACGTGAGCTGCGCGGGGTCGACCACTTCGCCAAACGAGCGGAGGAAGTGTGCGCCCTCGACTACCCCCAGCGGGTGGAGTTCGAGAAGGAACTCGTCGACGAGGTCAGCAGCTCGACGTACATCCTCGGCCGGATCGCGAGTCCGAACTTCACCGCGGCCATGGAGCACCTCGACGAGCGCTGTGCCCTCCGGCGTTGCGTGGCTGGACTCATTGCGGCGCACCGGGCGCGTCTCGAGCAAGGCCAGTTCCCAGCTCAGCTGAGCGGGTTGGCACCTGACCCCTTTCGGCCGTCGTCTCCTTTGGGCTACGTCGTCGCCGGGGACACGGTGCGGGTCTACTCGGTCGGACTCGACCAGGTCGACGACGGCGGCGAGCGCGACGGGCCGACCCTCAACGAGCCGGACCTGGCGGTGCACAGCAGGGTCCCCGCGCGCTGAGACGTTCTAGCCCTTGAGCGCGCGGACCTCGAGCCCGAGTTGCCGCGCGACCTGCTGGATCCGCTCGCGGTGCTCGTCGTCGCGGTAGGGCTGGTCGTAGACGAAGCTCTCGATCCCGGCGTTGACCAGCACGCGGAAGCAGGCCCAGCAGGGGCTCGCGGTGGTGTAGATCCGCGCGGCGCCCACGGCCACCCCGCGGCGCGCGGCCTGGGCGAGGGCGTTCATTTCCGCGTGGATCGTGCGCACGCAGTGCCCGCTCTCCATGTCGTGGCCGGCCTCGTCGCAGTGGGGCAACCCGCGCACCGAGCCGTTGTAGCCCGTGGCCACCACCTGCTTGTCGACCACGATCACCGCGCCTACGTGCTGTCGGTCACAGGTCGCGCGCTTCGACGCGGCGTGGGCGAAGCCCATGAAGTACTCGTCCCAAGGGGGGCGGCTCATGGACCTGTGATAGCACGCCCCCCCACCGGCAGGGCGCGCGCGATTCCAAAGTGGGCGGGCGATTATCACGGCGGACGGCGCCGGCGACCCGCAGACTCCCCGGCTGGAGGAGGGGAGCATGCAGCACCTGCACCGCGTGAAGGTCAGCGCGAACCCGCCCAGGCGGCGGCGACGGATCGGGTGGGCGCTGGGTCTGGGCGCGCTGGCCCTGGCCGCCCTCGTCGCCGCCGGGGTGTGGGCCCTCTGCCACAGGGCCTCGCGGGAGCTCGACGAGCGCCTGCTGCGCATACGGCGCGACGTGGCCGCGTTCGACGAGCAGGCGTCGGCGCCCCGCCCCGTGCTGCTCGGCGAGCCCGCCGCCGGCAACGCCGCCGACGACTACGAGGCGCTGAACTGGGCCTGGGGCGCCGAGGGCGAGCTGCCCGCGGACCTCCCCCCCGAGGTCCTGGCCGAGCGCGAGGCGTTGGGCAGCCAGCCCCTCAGCGACGAGGAGAGCGAGGCGTTGGGGGTCTTCCTGGAGGACGGTGGCCCCCTCTCCGCCGCGGGAGTCCGGGTGCTCGCGCGGCGCCTGCCACTGCTGCACCACCTGCGCGCGGGGCTCCGCCGCACGCGCTGCGACTGGGGCCACGACTTCGCCCTCGGCAGCATGGCGCCCTTCCCTGACTGCCTCCGGGAGGTAGCGACGATGCTCGCGGCCCACGGCCTGCACACCGACGACCCCCAGCGCGCGCTCGACGCCGGGCTCGAGCTGCTCGCCTTCGCGCAGGACTTCGACCGGCACCCCGCGCTGATCATGGGGCTGCTCGCGTCACGGATCGAGCGACGCGGGGTTCAGGTGCTGGCCCGGGCGCTGGAGCGGTTCCCCCTCGACGCACAGCAGCTCGAGCGGGTCGAGGCCGTTCTCGACACCCTCGCTGAGCCCGACCTGCGCCCGCACCTGGAAGCCACGCGGATCGAGGTCGAGGTCGACTTCCTCGCCACCACGGGCCGCTACCTCCGCCCTGGCCTCGAGTGCGAGGACCTGGGCCTGATCCGTGAAGACGAAGGGCCTTTGTCCGAGGTGTTCATGTGGCGCGAGCTGCAGGGGGTCGACCACTTCCACCGCCTGCACGTCGAGGGCACCGCGCTCCCCTTCCCTCAGCGGGTCGGGATCGAGACGCGGTTCGAGGAGGAGCTGGACAGCACGACCTTCATGATGGCCAAGATCGCCACGCTCAACTGCTTCCCCGCGGAGATCGGCCTGGACGAGCAGCGCGCGCTGCGGGGTTGCCTGCGCGGGCTGCTCGCCGCGCACCGCCACCGCCTCGAGCACGGGCGCTTCCCCGAGGCCCTCGAGCTCGCCGCCGACCCCTTCCGCACGGGAGCGCCGCTGCGCTACCGGCTCGAAGGTGGCCGCGTGCAGGTCTACTCGATTGGAGAGAACCAGGTGGACGACGGCGGCGCGGGCGGCGACGTGTCTCCGGGCTCGAACCCCTAAGTCCTTACTCCTGAATGCTCCCGGAGCTGGGAACCATCCGCCGAGTGTGCAGATGTGCGCAATCTCAGCTGGCGCGAATCGGACCCGCGTTCGCCGTAAGCCCTTCCTCTACAACACCCGGACTCCGCAGCCCGCCGCGGCACGGGCCTTGCCTCTAGCTCCCTCGACAGGGTTGGCAGACAGGCAAAGAAAGGGTGCGCAGCACCATGAAGGAATCAAGGACCTACGTCGGGATCGCGCTGGCGGGAATCGGGCTCGCGCTGAGCGTCGGGGGCTGCGGCTCCAAGAGCAAGTCGGGGGGTGGCACCCAACCGACCACCCAGCAGGGCTCCCTGCTGGTGACCGCTGGAGTCCAGCCCCTGACGCCCGCGTCCAGCGACACCGTGAGCGCCACGGTCGACCTCGCGCCCCTGGGCAACCCCCAGGTCAGCCAGGTCTACGACGTGACCACGCCGGCGGGTGAGGCGTTCTCGATCAACCTCTTCAGCCGCAACCAGGGCAACGCGGGCAACGTGCGCGTCTCGCTGGCGCACCTCCTCGACGGGGGCGCCGCGCCGGTGGGCACGGCCACGATCAGCCAGGCCGGGGTGATCCCGGTCGGCGCGGGGCTGATCGATCGTCAGCCCTGGCTCGACAACCCGGGCGACGGCTTCAGCCGGATCTCGCTGAACGGCAGCGTGACGCAGCCCCAGGTCTACGCCGTGCAGGCGGAGACCGCGCGAGGGGTCGAGACCGCCTTGATCCGCGTCACGATCGGGCCGCGCTCGCCGATCAACGTCGACACCCAGAACCCGATCCCGGCGCCCTTCGTCACCGACCACCGCACCCTCTACTCGAGCGACTCGTTCCAGTTCGGCTTGCCGACCTGCGCGACCTCCGGGGACCGGACGACGGTCGTGGCCTACGAGGGCGACGACGGCGACCCCTTCAGCGGCAACCGCTACGAGCTGCGCATGCAGTACGACCAGGCCAGCGGCGCGGTCACCGGCGGCGCGTCGGACGAGCCGAGCCCCGACCGCAACAACTGGCGCGATCACGAGATCGCGGCGCTGTTCAACGTGCTGGCCGTGGTCAAGAGCGGCGAGAGCGCCGTGAGCTGCCGGCTGTCCTTCGACCGCGGCGCGACCTTCGCCCAGACGGAGACCTTCCCCGCTGGCGTCGCCGGCTTCCGCGCCCGCCTCGTGCAGTGCGCCATGGCCGCGGACTACACCCTCGCGGTCCTCTACTGGCGGACCGGTGTCGACTACGTCAACGAGCTGGTGCTGGTCGAGGGCTCGCCCTCGAGCGTCGACCAGAACGGCTCGCCGACCGCGTTCAGCTTCGGCTCGCCGCAGGTGCTGCACCGCACCCAACAAGACGCGACCCCCGCGATCATTGGCGCGGAGTATTCCGCCGGCGGTGACCTCGTGGTCGGCTTCGGCTACAGCAGCTGGGGCTGGGACGACGTGCAGCAGGCGAACCGTGTGCGCGCCGCGTTCTACTGCGCGACCCGCCTCTTCGGCGAGACGAACTTCAAGGAGACCCTCGTCGACGAAGACGTGACCTTCAACTACGACCCCAGCGTGGCGCTGGTGGGTCAGGGCCAGGGCCTCGCGATCTTCTACGGCTACGAGGCCGGCAACGGCGTGCGCTTCGCCACCAGCAGCGACGCGGGCACGAGCTTCTCGGCCCCGGCGTCGGTCGGCCAGGACGGGGCGCACCTGCCGAAGGTGTTCGCCGTCGACGTGGCCGGCGCGCAGCGGGTGGACGTGCTCTACCTGCAGCCGAGCAATATGAGCGGCAGCGAGCTGCACCTCGCCCGCTACGCCGACTTCAGCGCCTCGCAGGTGCCGACCCGCTACCGACTGACCACCGCCACCCAGACCCCGGGCCCCAACGGCTCGCCGGTGTTCACCGGGATCGGCTGGCTCGGCTACGACGCCTGCCTCGACGGCGACGACGTGGTGATCACCTACGACGAGGTGCGCGAGGAGTTCCTTCCCATGCCCGTGGCCATGGGTCTGGCGACCCAGGGTGCTCCCACCGCGGCCAACGCCGCGGGCTTTCAGGCGGCGACCCCGCCGCCCCTCGCCCCGGGCCTGACGACGCCCCTCGCGGCGCCGGACCCCGCGGACCGTCACCAGCTCAAGCTCATGCGCCTGGACTGAGACAAACCCCTCTTTGGGACGAAGGGCGTTCCCTGATCGCGCCCTTCGTCCCTTAACCCCTGGCCCGTCGGTTGGCCACCAGCTTGCTTAGGAGTCAACGTCATGCGCGTTCGTCTGCTTGCACTTTGGTGTGTCTCCGTCGGGCTGCTGGCCGTTTCGGCCGGCGGCTGCGGCCCCTCGACCTCCGGGGGCGGCGGACGGCCCATGGGCGCCCAGACCAGCGGTCCGCCCAACATGGGCACCTCCGGCGGCGGCGTGCAGCGCGATCCGCTGGGCTACAGCTTCAGCCTGGCCCAGGTCAACAGCGTCTCCGGCGGGACGGTCACGGCCCTCGCCGGCGTGCCCAACAGCGCCAGCGACAGCCTCGTCGCGCACGGCCCGCTGCAGCAGGTCGACCGCCTCTCGCCGGGTCAGCCGCTGAGCCTCGAGACGAACTTCACCGCCGGCACGAACGACCTCGCGCCCCTCGGCGGCGCGGTGTTCGCGGCCACCGCCGACCCCGCGCTCAACGGGACCGGCGACGTGTTCCGCCGCGTCGAGCCGACCCCGGGCAACCCCACGTGGTCGTCGGTGCTCGACACCAACGACAGGGAAGCCACCGTCGCCGCCTTGAGCAGCGCGAACCAGGTCGTCGCCGCCACCGGCGGCGAGGGCGCCAGCGGCACCCTCTGGACCCTCGACGGCTCGACCCTCGCGATCGTCAGCAGCCAATCCCTCGGCGCCGAGGTCCCCACCGCGAGCGTCGAGTTCCCCGAGAACAGCGGCGACGTGTTCGTGGGCACCACCAGCAACGCGGCGGGCGGTTCGCGGGCCAGCCTGCTGCGCGTCTCGGGCGGCGCGGTGCAGACGCTGAACCTGCCCAGCGCCGGCGTCCAGCCCGGGGTGCGCGAAGAGGTCACGGCCCTGGCGCGCGCCCCCAGCAGCACCGGCGTGATCCAGCTCGCGGTCGCGGTCGGGCGCTTCGACCTCACCAGCGGCGCGCCGCTGGGCGGCACGGTCTACCTCAGCGACGGCGCGACGTTCACCCCGGTGGTGACGCTGGCGACCAACGACGCCCCGACCGCGCTGGCCTTCGCCGACAACACGCTCTACGTCGGCAGCGCGATCGGCCAGCTGCTCTACCTCGACGACGCGGGGACGCCCCAGCCCGAGCCCGGGCTGCCCAGCCTCACGCGGATCGACAGCCTCCTGGCCCGCGACGCCAAGACGCTCCTGATCGGCGGTCGCGACGCCAACGGCGCCGTCGCGGTGACCCGCACCGGCAACACCCCGTAGCCGGCCTCACTCATTCACCCACAGCCTCGGACCCGGCGGTGCAACCTCATCCACCCCCGCCGCCGGGTCCGGGCGCTGTATCCCCGGCCAGCGCCGACCAACCGTGCGCTAGCGGAGCGCTCGCGCTCCCAGTATCACGGGAGGGTGGGTTGGACAGCGGGCGAAACCGTCGGCGAGTATCGGCTGCTGAGCAAGCTCGGCGCCGGCGGCGCGGGCACTGTGTGGCGCGTCGAACACGTGCCCACAGGGGCTCGACGCGCGCTGAAGGTCATGCTCGACCTCGACCCCGAGTCCCTCGAGCGCTTCGAGCGCGAGGCGCAGACCCTGGCGCGACTGGAGCACCCCAACGTGGCCCGGGTGCACACCGCAGGGGAGGCCTTCGGCCGACGCTACCTGGTGCTGGACCTCGCCGAGGGCGGCGACCTCGAGGCGCGGCTCAAGGCGTCGGGCCCGCTCCAGCCGGAGCAGGCCGTGGCCCTGTTGCGCGACCTCTGCGCGGGCCTCGCCCACGTCCACGCCCAGGGCGTGCTGCACCGCGACCTCAAGCCGAGCAACGTGCTCTTCGCCGACGACGGGCGACCGCTGCTCGTCGACTTCGGCCTCAGCCGTAGCGTCGACGCCACGTCGCTGACCGGGACGGGGGTGATCCTCGGAACCCCCAGCTACATGGCCCCCGAGCAGGCCAACGGCGACCCCGTCGATCAGCGCACCGACGTCTACGGCCTCGGCGGCGTGCTCTACGCCGCGCTCACCGGCCAGCCTCCCTTCGGCGGCAGCGGCACGGTCCAGACCCTGCACGCGGTCCTGACCCAGCCCCCCACTCCGCCCCAGGTGCTGAACCCGACGGTGCCTCCCGACCTGGGCGCGGTGTGCCTGCGGGCGCTGGCCAAGCCGCCCGGAGAGCGCTACCCCAACGCGCGAGCCTTCGCTGCTGCCCTGGAGCCCGCGCCAGGTCCCGGGCCACCGCGCCTCGTCGCCGGGCTCGCGGCAGCCAGCGCCGCCCTCGCGCTGGCCGCGCTGGGCGGGGTCTACCTCGCCGCGAATCGCACCCGGCCCTCGACGCCGCCCGCGCAGGCGCGGCCGGCGCCCCCCCAGAGCTCGGCCCAAGCCTCCGAGCAGCCCCCCGACCCCGAAGCCGTCAGCAGCCCCCTCGACCGGCGCCTGGGGGCGCTGGAGCCCGTCGAGCTCGCGGAGCTGGAGGACTTGCCCTGGCCGAGCACCGGGCTCGGGACCCGCGCGGAGCTGTTGGCGGGGACGAGCGTGCTGGCGCTGCGGGAAACGACGACGAGGCTCGCCGAGCGGCGCGGCCCCCTGCGCGCCCTGGCCTTCGTCTACCAGGTGGCGGTCCGGGGGCGCGAGCTCAGCGACCCCGACCAACGTCGCGCGAGTCAGAAGGCGTGGCTCCACCTCGTCGACCACCTGCTGGACTCGGAGACCACACGCCGGGCCGTGTGGAACGACGAGGACTGGCAGCGGGAAGGGCCCCAGGTCCTCCTCGAGGCCTGCACGCGCGCGATCGAGGCTGGGCGCGTCGACGGCTTCCTCGAGCTGGGCCACTACTACCTGCTGGAGTCCGAGCGCCAGTTCGGGATCCCGCCCCGCCCCACCTGGGCGCTTGCCTGCTACGAGCACGTGCTGAAGCACGAGCAGCGCAACGCCGACTTCCGCAAACGGGCCAGCCTGGGCCTCGCGCGGCTCGCGCTCGAACACCCCGAGCTCGAGGGAGGGCCGGGTGTGTTCGCGGCCCTGGATCGCGCGCGGTATTGGTCGGACAGCGACCACTACGAGGACCGGTGGGGCGACCCGCGAGCACTGCGCGAGGCGCTGGCGGTCATGGCCAACAAGGCAACGGAGAGCGCCCTCGACGACGCGCTCCGCGCGCTGCCCGAGGTGACCCTCGAGGACTTCCCCGGCTACGACGTCGAGCCGCGGGCGTTCCCGCCGCCGGTAGCAGAGCTGCTCACGCTGAAGAACCCCAGCGGGCTGATTCAGGCCTACCGCTGGTTGCGCGAATACGGGTCTCCAGCGAGAGCCGTGGCCCTGCTGTATCAGACCGCGGTCCGCGGGCAAGCCCTCGAGCCCGGGGACGAGGCTCGGCTCGCCGCCCTACGGGGCTGGGTCGTGCTCGGAGAAATGCTGGCCAGCAACGAACAGGGGGTGCGCGAGCTGTTCTGGTCGGACACGGTGTGGGCCCACGTGGGCTGGCCGGTCGTCCACGAGTGCTTCCGCCGCGCCGCGGCCGGTGGACGCTCCGACGCCTGCGTCATGCTGGCTTCGCTCTACCTCGGTGACGCCGCGAAGCTCGGGCGCGAGCCACACCCCGAGCGCGCCCTGCCCTGGCTGCAGCGGGTCGAGACCCTCGAGCACTACGACTCCGAGGACCGCCAACAGGCGAGCCTCTACCTGGTCGAGATCGCCTGGGAGCACCCCGACACCCCGGGGTGCATGAGCGACGAGGAGGCGCTGCGAACGGCGCGCTCGCTGTTGGACGAGCTGAGCCAGGACCAGCTCCTCCGCGCGCGCGCCCTCGAGCTCGAGGCCAAGCTCGCGGAGCGGCTGCGGGTGGATTGAGCGAGCGCCCCCGCCTGGCGGGGCGCCCTCCCGCGCAGTACTACAAAGGGGTGGGTTGGACACCGGGCGAAACCGTCGGGGAGTATCGGCTGCTCGAGACCTTGGGCACCGGAGGCGCCGGCGCCGTGTGGCGCGTCGAGCACGTCAGCACCGGCGCGCAGCGCGCGCTGAAGGTCATGCTCGACGTCGACCCCAACTCGCTGGCGCGCTTCGAGCGCGAGGCGCTCGCGCTGGCGCGCCTGGAGCACCCCAACGTGGCCCGGGTGCACACCGCCGGGGAGGCCTTCGGCCGACGCTACCTGGTGCTGGACCTCGCCGAGGGCGGCGACCTCGAGGCGCGGCTCAAGGCGTCGGGCCCGCTCCAGCCGGAGCAG
>Ga0209273_10002341_pt1 | contig 14734 bp, 9 predicted proteins | sample tdAd471_FD_187126 | JGI IMG/M metagenome (GOLD analysis project Ga0209273, IMG submission 187126) | Marine sediment microbial communities from the Atlantic coast under amendment with organic carbon and nitrate - tdAd47.1 (SPAdes)... | ecosystem: Environmental > Aquatic > Marine > Coastal >...
AAACGGGTCGTGTTCCACCACCTTGCCGGGGAAATGCCGGTCGAGAATATTTTTCACGGCCGGTATCAATGAGGAGCCACCGGTTCGAATAACCAGCTCCACGTCGGCAGCGTGGATTCCTGCCAGTGACAGCGTATGCTGGACCGCTTCTTCGAATGAGCGCAGCAGGTCGGCGTTAATGTTCTCGAATTCACGACGGGTTATCTCTAAATCCACGTCGATCTCCGGGATATCCAGGCGGGCCTGCTGTTGTTCGGAGAGGACAGCCTTGACGTCCTTGATTGCCTGAAAGACCAGGTAACTGTGGTTACCTTTGATCAACTCATACAAGCGGCGGAACTTGGCTGCGGCGGCATCTCCCTGTTCAATGCGCTGCATCACCGGAGTCGTGTATCGGTTCTGGTTAAGCCGATAGCTCACCGCCCAGTTGAGCAGCAGGTCCTCATACTCTTCGAAGGGAAACAGGGTTTCGATCTCCCGGTCTTCACCCTTGCGCCGGAATCGTTCACCTTTTCCCAGCAGGGGAAACAGCAGTTGGCGAAATAGTTGCTGATCGATGTGATCGCCACCCAGACCGATTCCGTGTGTCGCAACCACCTGGAATTCCTCTCCCTGATGACGCAGGACACAGAGGTCCAGGGTGCCGCCACCGAAATCCACGGCCAGCATCGTTTGGCTGCTGATTTCCGGGGAAAAGAACAGGTAGCTGATTGCGGCAGCAATGGGTTCGGGGTAAAAACCGTGTTCTTCGAATCCGGCATGGTGACAGGCTTCGCCCAGGCGCTGCAGTGCCACTTCGTTCCTGGATGTGCTCCGTCCCTCGAAATTAACCGGGTGTCCCACGCAGGCATGTGTTGAATGGATCCTGCTTATGCCGATATCGGTGAGACTGGTTTCCAGGGCACGCCTGATGCGCAGGAACAGAGGAGTGACCAGGGCTACCAGGCGGAAAGGGCGGTCAAACACCATCAGCCGTGGCAGGCTTTCATCGCTAAGCAATCTCTTGACCCCGCGGAAGAGTCGCCCTTTTTCACCGGCATCCACGATAGACTGGCCAAAAAATTTCTCGGTACCTGCTTCTTCGGGTAGACCCCTGTCGCCAATCTGACCGGTGGAGGTGCGGCCCTCGCCAAGAAATTCGGCGGTGAGTTCCACCTTGCGGCCGGTATTGGAGGCGATATAGGCATCAATGGCGGCCTGGCCGGTGGTTATCTGAAATTGTCGATCTATATAGATCGCCGAGGGCACCACGGTGGCTCCATTTTCCAGTGGTACCATGACGACCTTTCTGCCGTCGAATACCGCGGCAACACTGTTACTGGTTCCATAGTCGATTCCGATCCCGATGCCGGGATCGGCGGGCTGCCTGGTTTTCTGGTTGTTTGACATGACAGGTCGATACGGTTTCGGACGATTCGGGCGTAGCTGTTCCGGACTTGGCACCTGATGTGGCGCCGGATCAAGCAACAGTCAGCCCGGACCAGTACTGGTGGCAACCCGGACCTGGATCACCTGGCCGATGAATACAGTCAACTGGTGACACTGCGTCCAGGATCTGACTACAGGCAGTTTTCTGAATGTTCAGATAAAAACATGCCGTTCAGATCGATAAGCGGAACCAGACCGGTATCCGGAAAAGCCAGATTTATAGCACAGACATCGGCGGGTTCTCCAGTATCCTGTCCCGGGTGCCCAGGTGAGCAATTCGCCGGCATTCTGCCCGGGGTAGATGGCCAATGCCGCCAGCGGCTTGAATAATGACAGTACTTACCCTATTCTGCTTCCTTTTAATTGGTGGCCTGGCCAGCAGGCGCCACTCAGAAGGCATCTAACCGGTTGAACATCATTGATATCAGGCATTCCTTGTCGGTAGCAGGGCAACGGCTTTTTCAATTGGCGGGAGCGAAAGATCAGAATAATCATCGATCATCCTGCAGGCGCAGATTGCGGGGCAGCCCGACGCTGCTGATTGTCAGTGTCCTGTTGCTTGCACCTTCCCTGTCAGCCGCAGGCACCATAGTCCGCATCAGCACCAGCGTGGGTGATTTTTCCATCGAGCTTTATGATGCCATTACCTGGCGGACTGTCCAGAATTTCCTTGGTTACGTCGACAGGGGTGATTACGATCAGACTTATATTCACCGCACCCTGGACCCGACTGCCGGTGGGCTGGGCATTATCCAGGGGGGCGGATTCAGCTTCAGACCCTTTTTTGGTCCGGTGGAGGTCCCGAAACAGGATCCCGTTCAGAATGAGCCGGGATTTTCCAATGTGCGGGGCACCATTGCCATGGCGAAGTTTTCCGGTGATGCCAACAGTGCCACCAGTCAGTGGTTTTTCAATACCATCGACAACGGTTTTTCCCTGGACAATCAAAACGGTGGATTTACCGTATTCGGTGAGGTGATGGGTGGTGAAGACGGCATGGCGGTACTGGATGCCATCGAAGGGCTGCAGAAAATCGATCTCGGGCCCCGTGCCAGCCTGGCACCGATTATTACCGAGACCTACTCCAGCCCACTGGAATTCGTCTATGTCACCATGGAAGCGGTGGATCGCTACAGTACTGCCGTCAACATGTTCGATCCCTCCAGTCTGCTGTTGCTCAGTTCGGTGGCAATTGATGACGGCTCCGAAGCCTACAGCGTACATTTTTCCGTCATGGAAGAAGGTGATGACGTTTTTCTGGAGCCCGTGGGCAGTACGCAGGTGCTGTTACAGGAGGCGCCGCCGGGTGCCGCCAGCTACTCCAGCGCGACCGAATCCCTGGTGTTTCCGCGGATCGAGCTGAGTGCCACGGATGAAGCGTGCAATGTAACCTTTGAACTGGTAGACCCACAGCAGTTTCGCTTCCGCCTGGCAGGCGTGGGTAACTGCTAGGGGCCGGCAGGCGGGCTACACACCTATTTTTTCAACAGAACCTGATGGAGAGCTTCCTGGTACATGAGTCCGTCACGCGGTGAATTCAGCTCCAGGTTCGGCTTTCTGATGGCAGCATCCGGCTCTGCCGTTGGCCTGGGCAATATCTGGGGATTTCCGACCAATACCGCCAGTAACGGCGGCGCAGCCTTCCTGTTCACCTACCTGGTGCTGGTTTTCCTGCTGGCCTATCCCGCGTTGATGGCGGAACTCATTATCGGGCGTCATGCCCGGGCTAATGTCGTCACGGCATTGCAGGGACTGTCCCGTGACCGGTCGACCTACCTGCTGGGCACTGTAGTCGGTTTCGTGGGCATCATTACGGTCAGCCTGATCCTGAGCTTCTATGCGATAGTCAGTGGCTGGATGATGGCCTACCTGATCGATCCCCTGGCCCGGATCGCCGGACTGCAGGGAATGGCCAGCTGGCTGACGGATGATGGCTGGCTGCGGGACAGCACCTTCGTAATTTTATTCATGGGACTCACAGTTTACGTTATCAGCGCCGGCGTCAAGGAAGGCATAGAGAAATGGGCGTCACGACTGATGCCGTCCCTGGTGCTGATCCTGTTGGCACTTATCGGTTACGTGGTCACTCTTCCTGGTGCCGGTGAGGGACTGCGTGCCTACCTGGTGCCGGATTTCGGCGCGGTGGCCAACCCCAATCTGCTGATCAATGCCCTGGGCCAGGCGTTTTTCTCCCTTTCCCTGGGGGCTGGCACCATGCTCATCTACGGGAGCTACGTCAGTAAACAGGAAAGCCTGCCGCAACTTGGCAGCATGGTGGCACTGCTGGATGTCGGAATCGCGTTTTTGGCGGGTTTGCTGATCCTTCCGGCGATGTACGTGGCCCAGGCCAGTGGCGTACCGATCTATAACGAGGCCGGAGGACTGATTGCCGGGCCAGGTCTCATCCTATCAGTGCTGCCGGCGCTGTTCGACAGCATGGGGTCCGTCGGTCTGCTGGTGGCATTGGCGTTTTTTCTGCTGATGACCATTGCCTCCCTGACATCCTCGATATCCATGCTGGAGGTGCCGGTAGCCTATGCCGTTGAAAATCATGGCGTGGAGCGCAGGAAGGCCACGCTGGTCGTGGCGGTGCTGATATCGATTGTGTGCCTGGTGATCGTCGGTAATTTCGCCGTACTGTTCGACCTGGTGGTCACCGTGACCACGGAGTGGAGCCAGCCTCTGGGCGGGCTGTTTTTCTGCGTGTTTGTTGCCTGGATCTGGAACCGCGATGGCCTGTTGCGGGAGATCAGCCAGGGATATCCCGAGGTGGAGGGCAGTCTGTTCTGGCGGATCTGGCCCGTTTACGTCAAGTTCATCTGTCCCTTGGCGATTCTCATGGTCTACGTGCAATTGCTTGGACTGTTCTGAACACACGATCTGTCGCCCGCCATGAGACCTGCCACCATCGCGGTCCCGCCGGTGCCTTATCGCCTGCTCGACAGCACGTCCACAAACCGCTCAATTTCGTCAGCCGTGTTGTAGTAGTGCAGGGAGGCGCGATTGACGTCACCAACCTGTCTCAGTTCGGTATCCACGACGGCATTGGCGCGTTTGGCCACGCTGGTGTTGATTCCTGCCCGTCGCAACCGTTGCTGCAGGGTAACCGGGTCCTCGCCGCTACTTGAAAAAGTCACGATGCCGGAACAGTTAGCGGTGTTTTCGTATACCGTGGTGCCCGGCATTGCTGCCAGGTTTTTTCTGAGCTGGCTGACCAACTGCGCAATCCGGGTCTGAATACGGGCCAGGCCCAGTTCCCGGGCATAGTCCGCGGCCACGCCCAGGGCTATCTTGCCGGCGACAAAGCATTCCCAGTTTTCGAATCGCCGGGCATCCGGGCGAAACCGATAGGATTCCCGGTCTATCCAGTGGGCGGAGTGCAGGTCGATAAACGGTGGCTCCAGTCGGTGCAGTACGTCCTGGTTTACGTAAAGAAAACCGGTGCCCCGCGGCCCTCTTAGGTATTTGCGGCCGGTACCGGTGAGCAGGTCACAGTGCAGAGTCTGCGTGTCCAGGGGTAACTGGCCGGCAGACTGGCAGGCGTCCAGGAGAAACAGGATGTCGTTGTCCCGCGCGATTTCCCCCACCTGGGCAGCCGGCTGGACCGTGCCCACCTGGCTGGCAATGTGGGTGATGGCTATCAGCCTGGTCCGGGGCGAAATACGGTTTTTCAGCGTATCCAGGCAGAGTGTCCCGCTGGCGTTGTCGGGGATAATGTCGATGGTGATGCCGCGACGTTGTTGCAGCTGCAACATGGCCAGGTAGTTGCTGGCATATTCGGCCTGACCGGTAATTACCCGGTCCCCAGGCTGGAACGGTATGGCGTAAAAAACCATGTCCCAGGCGCGGGTTGCGTTTTCCACGAAAGCAATTTCATCGGAACGACAGTTGAGCAGGCTGGCGAATGCCCGGTAAAAGTTGTCAATTCTGCCGGCAGCGAGATCGGCCGCCTCGTAGCCACCGGCTTCCTGTTCCAGGTTCAGGTGTCCCACCAGGCCTGCCATCACGGGTTGCGGCGTCAGGGCGCAACCGGCATTGTTGAAGTGCGCCAGCGTCCCGCACCCAGGTGTTTCCGCACGAAGCCGTTCGATCTGGCTGTCCAGTTCCATGGCCCTCTAATCTCCCCGGTCACGGGCTGGTTCAGCCGCCACCGCCTTGCGTTAAGGCGATGATGTTAGCAGATACTTGTGCTACCGTACGGCTGTCCGCCGTCTCCCTGCCAGGTACGATGTTGTCTCCGGAAGGAATCGAGATAGCCGCTGCGACGGACAGAGCCGATGGTCAACGGACGTATTGCTTCAGTGCCCGGAATTCTCAAGTCCAGCCCTGCACAGCCAGGGTAATAAACCACAGGGTTAAGCCATGACTATAACAAGAAATAACATGACAAAAGTTTCAAAACCTATTGATAAAACTAAGATTTCAAGGAGAAGCATGCTTGTTCTCGGTGCCGGTGCGGTAGTATCCGCCGGTTCCCTGAACCTGGTGCCCCGGGCAACTGCCCATCCGGCGGGCGTAGCGGATGACCTGGCCGATGTCCAGGCGCTGATCTTCGACGTATTCGGCACCGTGGTGGACTGGCGCAGCTCCATCATACGCGAAGGTCAGCTGCTGTCGGCGCAGAAAGGATTCGAGGTGGACTGGCCCCGCTTTGCTGATCGCTGGCGCGCCGGTTACGGGCCGGCCATGAACCGGGTTCGCAACGGTGATCTGCCCTGGACCAAGATCGATGACCTGCATCGCATGATCCTGGACGAGCTGGTCGTGGAATTCGGCATGACCTCGCTCACCGAGGCGGAGCTCGACCACTTCAACAGGGCCTGGCATCGCCTTACTCCCTGGCCGGATACCGTCGCCGGGCTGAACCGATTGAAGACCCGCTACGTCATTGCAACAATGTCCAACGGCAACGTGTCGTTGTTACTCAATATGGGTAAGAATGCCGGTATGCCCTGGGATACCATCCTCAGTGCCGAGCTGTCCGGCCACTACAAGCCGGATCCCGAAGCGTACCTGAAAGCCGCGGAATTGCTCAGCCTGGCGCCGGACCAGGTGATGATGGTGGCGGCTCATCCCGGCGACCTGCGCGCTGCCGCCTCGCTGGGCTTCAAGACCGCTTACGTCTACCGACCCCTGGAACGCGGCCCGGAGCGCAAGGTGGAACGCAACACGACCGACAACTACGATATCCGCGCAGAGGATTTCATCGATCTTGCCAGGCAGATGGGCACCTGAAATGATTGCATCTACCGGCCAGGCACAAGTAAAAAGCGACAGTAAAAGCGATATTCAAAGCAAAGGGAAAAGAAGGCAAGTGAAGGTATTAGAAGGTAATAGAAGTTAAAAGAAGTACAATAGGACGCAGTCTAAGCCAGGGAGTAAATCAGTGAGTGAACAGCGCGTTAAGGAACTGATGAGCGAGTTGCTCAGGGAGCTCCACAATACCGAGGGCGTGGATGCGGAAACCCTGGGTGTCGCCAGGAAGCTGGAAGAGGATATCAACGACGTGGTCAATCCCGAGGTCGATACCTCGGATTACTCGGTGCTGGACGATGCCATCGCCCTGGAAGCGTCTTTCGCAGCCAGTCACCCCATGGCGGAACGCATCATCAGGGAATTAATCAACAACCTGAGCCGGATTGGCATCTGAGGCCCGGTAGCCCGGACTCCGGGCCGGATCAGCCATGTCAGAAAAATTTACAGAAATTTTCCTACCCGTGCCAACCTGTAAAAAGAACTGACAATTGCCTGTATTCACGGCTCGCAGGATTCAGCACCAATCCAGGAAATGTCCATGCAACAAGGAGTTATAAAAAGGGACAAAGATGGTACGTGTTTTGCTGTATAAAGAGGAAAGAAAATAAGTATGAATAATGAACAAATAAACAATATAGCGCAGGATGACATTCAGCATCACGCAGGGCGAAAAGTTTTTCTAATTTTAGAGTGTATGCCAATCTCACTGGCCCGACACGAGGAGAAGTAAAGATGATCAGGCGAATTGCTAAACTGTCCATTGCTGGTTTGTGGGGAGCGGCTATGCTGGGTGGTGGAGTCAATACCGCCCTGGCTGGCCCTGTTGGCGACACCGCCTGTACTGATCCGGGGAGTACCGGCTTTGGCACCCTGGTCAACTGTGGCACCTACATTGACACCATCGGTGGCAATGACGGCGGTGGACCGCTGAACCTCGGTGGTACCAATTACTCGCAGTTGGAAAAGTACGATACAGACGCAGCAAGCTGGAACAATGCTGCCCAGACCGATTTCTCCATCACAGCGCTGCCAACTGGTTTTCCTTCCGACAATGGGACCTGGGGAGCCAGTGACTACATCATGTTTATCGTGATCAAATCTGGTAACGAGAACAGTGGTGGTGGTTACAGCGTTTACGGCCAGGGGGCCTTGGTAAGTGGATCCATTGGCACACCGGATGGCGATCTGTCTGACGTCACCGCCATTTTTGAAGGAGCCTTGAGTGGTGCATGGGCCACGGCGCCGACTATCGTCAATCAGAACAGTGGCGCGGGCAGAGAACTGTCCCACCTGTCTTTCTACGGACTGGGTGACGGACCCGAGTGTACCGATCCGGATGGCTGTGACAATCCATTTCCGGTGCCGGAACCCGGTGCCCTTGGCCTGCTGGGACTGGGCCTGATCGGCCTGGGTCTGAAGCGACGCAAGGTCCTGTTGCAAAGCGCCTGAAAACTGCCTGACGAGCCTGCGCCGGGAACCAGAACAGCAGGCTCAACAAAAGGCTGATTCTTTCCCACAAGAGGGGATAGACAAAAAACCCGCCAGGTAACGGCGGGTTTTTTTATTTCCGCTTTCCCTGCCCGGACAGTGTCGACCTGGAGATGAAACCGGCCTGGTTCCCGGCATCAGGGTCGCGAATCGCTGCTTACAATACCCGTGGCGCGGCTGTTGACCCGCCGCCCATCGCCGGTGTCTCAGATCAGGGCGGCCAGGCAGAACAGTTTTTCCAACTATGCAGCAGCTATTGTCGGCAAGGCTCCGGGAGGTTACTCGCCTGTCTGCTGGACCGGGTTTGGGGATGATTCCTGAGGAGAATCCGGGGGATTCCCGGGATATTCGCTCGACGCTTCCCGGGAAGCGGTTGCAGTATTATCCGCCGAACCGGTGTCCTGGGGGGCCTGGAAGAACTCAGCCGGGTAATCGTCCACCTGCACCGCCCGCTGCCGGGCTTTCTCGGCCTTACAATAAGCATCGGCCTGGTCACGACTGCAAAGGTTCTGCGCCACCGCCGCGTCAGCCTGCACAGTGACGTCATGGGTATCGGGTACCTTGCCGTCCTTGATGGCCTGGCGAATGGCCTTGCGGGTATCACGGGTTGCCAGTAACTGCCGGAAAGCGTCCTCGATGATGAAAGCCGGGTCGCTGTTTTTATCGCCAACGTACACCAGGCTGGTCAGGCGATCCCGCAGCGTGCTGTCGGTCAGCATGGGCTGGACAATGGCGTGTTCCAGCCGGTCATCGGGAAGACGGTAGGGGCTGCCGAAGGGGAAAACCACCAGCTTGAGCAGCCAGGCCACCGGTCGATTGGGCAGGTTTTCAAAAAATTCCCGGAGGGCAACCTGGCAATTGTACAGGGCTGTCTGCAGGTTCCAGTGGACGTAGGGCAGGTCCTCTTCCAGACTGCCATTGTCCCGGTAGTATTTCAGTGCGGCACAGCCCAGGTACAGGTTGCTCAGTACGTCACCCAGTCGCGCCGAGAGTCGCTCCTTGCGCTTGAGTCCGCCCCCCAGCAGCATCATGGCGATATCGGACACCAGGGCCAGGGAGGAGCTCATGCGCGTGACGTCGCGGTAATACCTGGCAACGGGGCCTGATTCCGGTGACCGGGCGACCAGGCCTCCGGTCAGTGCCAGGCTCAGGGTCCGCACGAAATTACTGATGGTATAGCCCACGTGACGGAAGAACAGGCTGTCGAATTCCAGCAGCCCGGCCTGGACGTCATTGTTCTTGGCCGCCTGCATCTCCCTGAAGATAAAGGGGTGACAGCGGATCGCCCCCTGGCCGAAAATAATCAGGTTGCGGGTCAGGATGTTGGCGCCTTCCACGGTGATGGCGATGGGCGTACTCATGTAGGCATAACCCAGGTAGTTGCTTTCGCCGAGGATCAGGCCACGGCCACCGTGAATGTCCATGGCATCCTGAATCACCCTGCGGGAGTTCTCCGTCATGTGGTACTTGGCGATGGCGGAGACCACGGACGGCTTGATGTGCAGGTCAACGGCACCGGCGGTCATCACCCGGGCCGCTTCCAGCTGGTAGGTATAGCCGGCGATACGGGCCAGCGCTTCCTCGATACCCTCGAACTTGCCGATGGACAGATTGAACTGGCGGCGGATGTAGCTGTAGGCACCGGTGAGTCGATAACTTGCCTTGGCAATGGCGGTACCCAGGGCTGGCAGGGAAATGGCCCGCCCTTCCGACAGGCACTCCACCAGCATCTGCCAGCCTTTCCCGGCGTAGTCGACGCCGCCGATGATCCAGTCCAGCGGGATGAAGACATCGTTGCCCTGGGTGGGTCCGTTCATAAAGGCCATGCCCATGGGATAGTGGCGGTTGCCGTGGATTACCCCCGGGTGATCGGTTGGTATCAGCGCCACGGTAATGCCCAGTTCCTCCTGGTCTCCCAGCAGGTGATCCGGGTCGTACATCTTGAACGCCAGCCCCAGTACCGTTGCCACCGGTGCCAGGGTTATGTAACGCTTGTTCCAGGTAAGCCGGAGGCCCAGGCACTCCTGGCCGTTGTATTCACCCTTGCAGACAATGCCCTGGTCGATTATCGCGCCGGCGTCGCTGCCGGCCTCCGGGCTGGTCAGACCGAAACAGGGAATCTCGGTACCATTGGCAAGGCCGGGAAGGTAGCGCTCCCGCTGCCCGTCGGTGCCGTACTTCATCAACAGTTCCGCAGGACCAAGTGAATTCGGAACCATCGCGGTAACCGCCGCGCTGGCACTGCGCGTGGCAAGCTTGGTAACAACGGCGGAATGGGCCAGGGCTGAAAAACCCTTGCCGCCAAATTCCTTGGGAATAATCATACCCAGAAAGCCGGCATCCTTGAGGTATTGCCAGGCCTCGGGAGAAAGATCCCTGCGGTGCTGGATAATATCCCAGTCGTCCAGCATGGCGCACAGCTTTTCCGTTTCGTTGTCCAGGAAAGCCTGTTCCTCGTCATTCAGCTCGGGTTTCGGATAATCGTGAAATGTCTGCCAGTCCGGATCGCCTTTGAACAGTTCGGCCTCCCACCACACGTCGCCGGCTTCCAGGGCCTCCATCTCGGTGGTGCTCATGGGCGGCAGTACTTTCTGAAAAAATCGGTAAACCGGCCTGCTGAGCAGCACCAGGCGGATGCCCTTGAACAGGTAAAAGAAGCCCACCAGGGCCAGCGCTATCCAGGGCAGCCAGGCAAACTGCCAGTACCAGGTCATCGCTGCCAGTAACAGGGTTACCGTAATCAGGATCGTAGCCATCCGGGCACGCTGGTAAGCCAGCACCCAGATGGCGGCGAGAACGATGGCGAGCTGAATCAGGGTGTTCATTGAGACTCCTAGTAGTCTGACAGTGCCGGCATTGAGCCCTGGTTTTGGGAATCTTTGCCCGCACTTTGCGCGAAACTCCGGTGTAGCAGTCTGCTGCTACCTGTCAATTGGTACGCCAGCCATAGCGTACCAGACTTCTCGCCAGCGGGGATCAGCCCACCAGGCGTTTCTGTGTCGGCACGGTGTTGCCGCAGATCCTCAGAAACAGGTTTTCCAGTTCCAGCCAGGGGTCCCCCGGATTCAGGCCTTTGACGCTGTAGTCTACCAGTCGTGCCTGATCCAGTAACCGGTACACCTGCGGCGGACGCAGCCGCTGCAGGGCCCTGCTGACCGGCATCTTGCGCCGGAAATTGCGCCCCACCAGCTGTTCCGCCATACGCGTGGCAAGCTGGCCGGATTCCACCTGCTTCACCGCGGGCAACAGGCGTCTCAGCTCGCCGCAGGCCGAACCAAGAATGGCCAGGGGCTCAATGCCTTCACCGCGGAGGCCATGCAGGATTTTCAGCGATCGACCGGCGTCTCCGGCCAGCGCTGCATCAATCAGGGTGAAAATACTGAACCGGGAACTGTCTGCCACGGCCTGCAGAACACTGTCCGCATCCAGGTCGACCAGGCCGTCCCTGAGGCTGTCGCCGGGGTTCTGTGCCGCTGTCCTGTACGGGCCGGCCTCCGTTCCGCCACGGCTGCTGTCTTCGTCTTCTGCCAGTCCCGGCAGCGTCAGCAGTCGCAGCTTTTCGATCTCCTGAACCGCGGCCAACAGGTTCCCCTCGATTCGCTGTATCAGCAGTTGCAATGCCTCGGGACTGGGCCGCATGCCGGCTTGCAGGAACCGCTGACCGAGCCAGTCGGGTAATTCGTCAAGGGCCAGTGGCCAGACGGGCAGAAACCAGGCGCTGGCTTCAATGGATTTGAACCAGCGGGTCTTCTGGGTAGCCGCGTCGATTCTCGGACTGGTCACCAGGATCAGGTAGTCCGGGTTGGGAGACTCCAGGTAACTCAGCAGGGCAGGGCGGGCCTGCTCATCCAGCCGAGCAGCACTCAACCTCAGTTCGATAAGCCGGCGTTCCGCGAACAGGGACAGACTATCGGTGGTTTCGCTGAAAACGGCCCAGTCGAAACTCCGGTCTACCGTGAACACCTCGCGGTTGTCGAAACCTGCCTCCCGACAGAATTTTCTCACGGTATCGGCGCTTTCCTGCAGTAACAGCGGCTCGTCACCGGCTATCCAGACCAGGGGTTTGAGTTCCTGCCGCAGGCTGGGCAGGAGTTGTTGGGACTTTTTCAACCGCATCGATGCTCCGGTGGCGGATCAGGAACCCTGCTGCCGGGCAGCAAGACCATCGAGTCTGCGCAGCAGCAGGTTGATCAGCTGTCGCCGCATCTCGTCCTGGATCACTTCCCGCTCTTCCAGTGTTCCGGTGATATTACCGGTGTTTTCATAGTAGACCTGCTGTACCGTCAACTCTTCCGGTCCCAGCAGCGGGATCTCACCGGCGCTCAGGCTCACCGGCAGCAACAGCTGCATATCGTACTGGGCGGCCCGGGCACGGGCGGTAACGGTTATGGGTCGAACGGTCAATTGTTCAGCACCGATACTCAACAGAGGAAGATTGACATCGAAACTGTCCGGTTCCGGCTCGATCAGGGTCACGCCGGCGTCCCGCAGGGTGCGGCGCAATAATACCGCCATTTCACTGGCCGGTTGCTGCAGGTTGAGCTGCAATTGCGGGAAGCCCGCCAACAGCGTTTCGCTGCCACGCAGTCGGAAACCGCAGCCCGATACAGGCAGCGCCAGCGCCACCACTAACAGCAGCGTGAGCCCGGACCGGAAGCTTCTGCTGCCGGCCGGCATTCAGGCAACCACGACGTTGACCAGCCGGCCGGGAACCACGATGACCTTCCTGACTTCGCCATCACTGGTGTAGCGCTGAACTGCCTCGTTGGCCAGGGCGAGTTTCTGCAGCGCGTCACGATCGAGATTCTTGTCCACTTCAATCCTGGCCCTAAGCTTGCCATTGACCTGCAGCACCATCAGCACCGTTGACTGTTGCAGTGCGGTCCTGTCAACCTCCGGCCAGGAAGCGTCGACAACCGCCTGCTCGTTACCCAGGTGTTGCCACAGGACATGGCAGATATGAGGTGCAACCGGCGCCAGCATCAATACCACCATGGACAACGCCTCGGTAACCAGGGCATTGTCGACATCGGATTGACTTTGTTCGACAAACTTGTAGGTGTCATTAACCAGGCCCATGACTGCCGCAATGGCAGTATTGAAGGTCTGTCGGCGACCGTAGTCATCACCGACTTTTTCCAGGGTGCTATGCACAGCATAGCGAAACTGGCGCTGAGTTTCGTTCAGCTCTTCAGCATCCAGCCTGCCGCTGTCGGCCGGGTGATGTTCGATCACGATTTTCCACAGTCGCTTGAGAAACCGGTAGCTGCCCTCTACACCGCTGTCCGACCATTCCAGGGACTGATCCGGTGGCGCCGCAAACATGGTGAACATGCGCACCGTATCCGCGCCGTACTGTTCAATGAGTGACAGGGGATCGACGGTATTACCCTTGGACTTGGACATCTTGCTGCCGTCCTTCAACACCATGCCCTGGGTAAGCAGTCGGGTAAAGGGTTCATCGGAGCGTACCAGGCCTTCGTCACGCATCAGTTTATGAAAAAACCGGGCATAGAGCAGGTGCAGAATGGCGTGCTCAATCCCGCCGATGTACTGGTCCACCGGCAGCCACTGATCCGCCCGCTGGTCCAGCATGGCGTCATCCAGGTCGCGGCAGGCATAGCGGGCGTAATACCAGGAAGATTCGACAAACGTATCAAACGTGTCAGTTTCTCGCTCGGCGTCACCACCGCAGTCGGGACAGCGGGTCTGAAAAAATTCCGGCATCTTTCTCAGTGGTGAACCGCCGGCATCGAACTTGATATCGTCAGGCAGTATCACCGGAAGATCCTCTTCCGGAACAGGTACGGTGCCACATTTTTTGCAGTAGATGACCGGGATTGGCGCACCCCAGTAGCGCTGACGGGAAACGCCCCAGTCCCTCAGCCTGAAGTTCACCTGCCGTCTGCCCTTGCCTTTTTCGGCCAGGAATCGCTCGATGGCGTCAAAGGCCTGCTGGAAATCCAGGCCGTCAAACTCGCCGGAGTTGACCAGAACGCCTTTTTCCACAAAGGCCTCGCGATCCAGGTCACAGGGGACATCGTCCTCCGTCGGGGCAATCACCTGCCTGATTTCAAGCCCGTATTTGCGGGCGAACTCCCAGTCACGCTGGTCATGTCCCGGCACGGCCATGACAGCGCCGGAGCCATAACTCATCAGCACGAAGTTGGCGACGTAAATGGGCACCCTGTTGCCGGTCACGGGATGAATGGCCTGCAGGCCGGTGTCGATACCCAGTTTTTCCATGGTGGCCATGTCTGCCTCGGCCACCTTGGTGTGCGACTGTTCTTCGATGAACTCCTTTACCGGCTGATTGGCTGACGCCGCCAGTTCAGCCAGCGGATGCTGCGGCGCCACCGCGACGTAGGTGACTCCCATCAGCGTATCCGGACGCGTGGTGTACACCGACAGCGATCTGAACCTGTCTTCGGTCTGGCCGGCCACGTCAAACTGCAGTTCGATACCCACCGAGCGACCAATCCAGTTGGCCTGCATGGTCCGCACCTGTTCAGGCCAGCCATCGAGCCTGTCAAGGTCATCCAGCAGCTCCTGGGCGTAGTCG
>Ga0209273_10002342_pt1 | contig 14734 bp, 14 predicted proteins | sample tdAd471_FD_187126 | JGI IMG/M metagenome (GOLD analysis project Ga0209273, IMG submission 187126) | Marine sediment microbial communities from the Atlantic coast under amendment with organic carbon and nitrate - tdAd47.1 (SPAdes)... | ecosystem: Environmental > Aquatic > Marine > Coastal >...
TGGCTCGGAATTTGTCATCACTGTCTTTCACTGTTTCGCGGCTGATCCAGGCAACGTTAGAATCGCATCAGTCAGGTTCTCCGTCGCGGAGTAAGCGCCATGTCCACTGCAGAAGTCGTCAATAACGGTGACCACCAGACCGTCGTCCTGCCGCCGGAAATCCGCCTGCGCGGGCCTCAGGTTCTGGTCCAGCAGGACGGAAATACCGTGCTGCTGATTCCCAAACCGAGTGACGAAGCCTGGGACCGGATGAAGGCGAGTCTCGGCACGATGTCCGACGACTTCATGCGGGACCGCGAGCGGGATCAGGGAGTACAGCCGCCGCCGGTTGAGCTCGACGACTGACCAATGCCTTACCTGCTCGATACCAGCATCTGCGTGTTTGCAATGCGGCAGGCGTCGTCGACCGTCAGTGACCGGCTCGACGCGCACCGGGCCGACGGAATTGTCGTGCCGGCGATTGCCGTTGCAGAATTGCGTTTCGGAGCGGACCGCAGTCGCCGACCGCAACGTCATCACCGGCTGCTCGACGACTTCTTTGCCGCGTTTTCGATTCTCCCGTTCGATGAACTTGCCGGCGCCGCCTACGGGCAGATTCGGCGCGGCCTCGAGCGGGCGGGAACGCCCATCGGTCCGCTCGATTTGCTGATCGCGGCGCAGGCTCTCAGTCGCGAAATAATTCTGGTCACGCATAACGTCGCCGAGTTTTCTCGGGTATCCGGGTTGAGTGTTGAGGATTGGGCGGCCTGAAAACGTCTTGTTGGCAGGCATTCTCAGTGAGCGACGATCGCTTCCCAGACGGTCAGGCCGACGAGCAGGAAGACGCCGACGATGCCGATCCAGACGCTCGCTTCCGTGTACTTCGTGTGCTTGCGGATCCAGCCGTCGATGAACGGCCAGGCGAACATGACGAAGACGATCAGGCCCGAGCTGAGTACGGCGAACGTGCCGGAGAACAGCTTCAGCCAGCGAAACGACACGTAGAACCACCACTCAGGCTTGATGACCTCGGGCGTTGTCAGCGGGTCGGCTTTCGGTCCAAGTTCGACCGGCAGGATCGTCGCGAGGACGCTCAGCAGGATCATCAGCACCAGACCGATCAGCACTTCGGTGTAGAAGTGGTCGGGGAAGAAGTCGAAGGTCTTCGGTTGATCGTCGGTGTCGTCGGCGAAACGGAACTCGCTGATCCCCTGCAGTCGCAGGATGCCCACATGGATCACCAGCAGGCCGATCATCACCGCCGGAAGAACGGCCGCGTGCAGAATGAAGAAGCGCGGGAGCGTCTGTTCGTTGTAGGTCTCGCCAGCCAGCAGCAGCCGTTTGGCAAAGACGCCCAGGTACGGAATCGTGTCGCATATGTTCGCCGCGACGGTCGCCCCCCAGTAACTGAGCTGCTCAAACACGAGGCTGTAACCGGTGAAGCCGATCACCAGCGTGCAGAGCAGCAGGCACATGCCGACCATCCAGTTGATCTCGCGCGGCTTCCGGTACGCGCCCGTGAAGTAGACCCGCATCTGGTGCAGGATGACGGCGGCGATCATCAGTGTGGCCGCCCACTTATGGACACTGCGGATGTACCAGCCGTACGAGACTTCGTTCGTGATCGTGTTGATCGATTCGTAAGCTGTGTGCGATCCCGGCTGGTAGTAAAACGCGAGCAGAATGCCGGTGACGATCTGCACGACGAACAGGTACGCGGGCGTGCCTCCCAGACAGAACCACCAGCGTTTGAGGTGATTCGGCACGGGTTCGTTCGTCAGTTCGGCAAGCTGCACGCCGGTGATGGGCAGACGCTCGGAGAACCAGTTCCTGACAGCAGAAACCACAGCGTGTCCTTTCAGGGCAGATCAGGTCGGCACAAAAGATCGGTTCAGACAAGAGCGTCGGTCGGCACTTCGATGAACAGAAGGCCGCTGTCGACTTTCAATGGATAACGAGACAGCGTCTGCCCGGCGTCGGCGGGAGGCCCGGAAATCGGGTCGCCGGATGACGTAAACGCGCCGTTGTGGCACGGGCAGAAGAAGCGATCGTTGTTCGATTCCCAATGAACCGCGCAGCCCAGATGCGGACAGACGCTCGACAGAGCAATGAAATCTTCCGGAGCGTTGTTCTCGGCCAGCCGTGTGACAACGACTTTCTGACCCGCTGGAGCCTGATAAGTCATCGACTTGCCGACCGGGAAGCTGGCCAGGTCCGTGAGAAACTGCCAGGCGTTGTTGTTCGGCCCGGACGGATACAGAAACCGCCCGATCAGCCAGCCGAACATGCCGTATCCGACGGCCAGTCCGAATCCCATCACGGCAGAAGAGACCTTCGCCAGAAACGACCGACGTTCCGTCGGCGCGCCTTCGCTAAAGGCGTCCAGGCCGGGACTGCCTGCATCCTGAGATTCCATCACGATCCCTGTGGCTGTTGAGAAAGGAAGCTGCACAGCAACAAACCAGAACGCCACCTGGTCACGACGTTCCGTGTCGCCCATTCCTTGCAGGTACTGTGCCGGCGCGGGGCAGTCAAGCTTTATGTGCGAAAGTGACCGCGACGCTCAACATGCAACGTGCTTTCTCTCCAGCAACCATTGAGGGAAAGACTGCAACAGCCGCTCGTTCTTCTGTGCGGCCTCCTCAAACGCGCACCTCATGTGTGCGGACCGTCGCGCCCAGCCGAACCATCAAGCTGCGGTAATGATCGCTGCGTTCGAGCTTCCTGCTTGTGAAGAGTGCCGCTGCAACAACGCGTTCAACCACAGCACTTCGTTGGTCGTTGGCACAGGCTTTGCCAAGCCGGTCGGGCCTGACGCTGTCTGTGCGTGTCGAACTGACCGCCCTGCCTGCAGACCTCCTGCGTTGCGGTTTCGTTTGACGCAATCAGGCCAGACAGACGTCGTCCCACCTTTTCTGTCCCCTCGCTTCATGGAGCGCCCCATGTTCTGCAATCAATGTGAACAAACTCAGAACGGCACCGGCTGTACCGACCTCGGCGTGTGCGGCAAAGATCCCGACATGCAATCGCTGCAGGAGATTCTCCTGTATGGACTCAAAGGGATGGCCGCCTACGCAAATCACGCCCGCCGACTCGGCAAGACCGACGACAGCGTCAGCGAGTTCATCGAAGAAGCTTTGTTCGCCACGATGACGAACGTGAACTTCGACCTCGAAAGCCTGCTGGAGATGGTTCTGGAGTGCGGTCACAAGAATCTCCGTGTCATGGAGATGCTCGACGCAGGCCACACGGAACGCTTTGGCAAGCCGGAGCCGACAACGGTCAAGGAAGGCACGCAGGCCGGTCCGGGAATCCTTGTCACCGGTCACGATCTGCTGGACCTGGCAGACCTGCTGGAACAGACCGCCGGAACCGGCATCAACGTTTACACACACGGCGAAATGCTGCCGGCCCACAGCTATCCCGAGCTGAAGAAGCATCCGCACCTGGTCGGCCATTTCGGTGGCCCGTGGCAGAATCAGCAGTGGGAGTTCCCGATGTTTTCCGGCCCCATCGTCGCCACGACGAACTGCGTGCTCATTCCATCGGACACTTACGCCGACCGGCTCTTTACGACACGCGTCACAGCGGTCCCCGGCGGCACGCGGCTGAAGGACAACGATTTCTCAACAGTCATCGAGAAGGCGAAACAGTGCGAACCGCTGGTCGACAACGTCGTGAAGGAATCGACGATCGGCTTCCACCACAGTGTGATCCTTGGCCTCGCGGACAAGGTCGTCGAAGCCGTCAAGAGTGGCGACATCAAGCGGTTTTACGTGATCGGCGGTTGCGACGGAGCTGAACTCGGTCGCAACTACTACTCCAAGCTGGCGGAACAGGCACCGCAGGAATCGGTCATCCTGACGCTGGGTTGCGGCAAGTACCGAATCCGCAATCACGAGTACGGCGACATCGGCGGCATTCCGCGCCTCCTCGACATGGGGCAGTGCAACGACAGTTTCGGAGCGATCCAGGTGGCGCTGGCACTGGCCGACGCGTTCGACTGCGGCGTCAACGACCTTCCGCTGGAGATTGTGCTCTCGTGGTTTGAGCAGAAAGCGGTCGCGGTCCTGCTGACACTGCTGGCCCTCGACGTCAAAGGGATCCGGGTTGGTCCGATCCCGCCGGCCTTCATCTCGCCGAACGTCTTCCAGATTCTACAGGACAAGTTTGATCTGAAGCTGACCGAGTCGGAACCGCCCGCCGAGCTGGTACAGCTCAGCGTCTGACCGGTCGCTCGATTCCGCAAACTGGAATTTGAAAGACGTAGCAGAGCGGCGCAGCCCGATCCCGCACGGACGCACCGGACGGCTCGCGCCGTTCTGCTACATCGACGACGAGTTGAATCACAGACCCCGGAGCGTTCTCGGCGACAGTGCTGCTCGCGCATCGACCCGTTGGCGCTTCGAATCGTTCTCGCCGCCACGGCGTCCTGCCCCCGCAAGTCCCAGACGACATCCTCGACGACAGAAATCTGATGCAGACCATCGACGAATCACGGCTCGAAGCCGATCCGCAATACCGTTACGAGTACCTCGCAGACTTCATCGGCTTCGGCCCGGACGACGTCGCGCTGATCCAGCGTTCGGCTCAGCATCTCGGCCCGCGAATCCCGCAGCTTGTCGAGCAGACTTACCAGCGGCTGCTGGCCTATGACGCGACCGCCCGCCACTTCGTCCCGAAGCAGCACGGCTTCGGCGGTCCGCAGCCGGCCAACCTGCAGGAACTCACGGCAGATCATCCGCAGATCCAGTTTCGCAAGGATCACCTGAACCGCTACTTCATGCAGCTCATCGGTCGAGCGTTCGATGCGAAGATGGTCCTGTACCTCGACATGGTCGGAAAGATTCATACGCCGAAGGCCGGCAACGAGCTGATTGACGTGCCGCTCGTCCAGATGAACGCGCTCATGGGAGTCATCTCGGACGTTCTACTGACATCAATTTCCGACTGGCCCCTCGATCTACCGCTTGCTCTGCAGACGATCCGCGCCTTCAACAAGCTTCTCTGGATTCAGAACGACTTCGTCAACAGGCATTACCAGAACGAGTCACACTGACGATGGCGTTCCTCATGTGGAACTCCTCGATGCCGTGATGTCCCGCCGACGAACAAAAGCCGACGGACGACTTATGCGCTGAAGTCCTCGATGAATTCGAGCGTCCCTCCGAGGATCATCTGCACGCTGACGGCGCCTGCGAGCAGGGCGTTAAAGCGCATGGCGATCCCGAAATACTTCGGGATGACTCGTTCCCAGCGTCCGTGACATTGCGTCAAGACCAGGCGGTAAGCTTCGATCAGAACGCAGTTCACACAGATCGCCGCTCCGATAATGGCGGTCGTGGTCAGCACGTCATGGATGCGGCCGATGCGAATGCTGACCCACACAACGCCCGCCCCCACCATCACCGGCATCGCGATCTGCTGAGCCAGTTCAGCGATGTCGCCGCGAAACAGTTTGACGCCGGAAGGCCCCTTCAGAACGTAGGCCCAGGCGAGCTGCAGATTGACAAGGCCGCCGAAGACGCGCATCGCCGGCAGCGAGACCTGAAACACTCGAAAGAGAATGAACTCGCCGACGACCGCACACATCATGCAGATCAGAAATGTGAAGATCGCGCCTTCTCCCAGAACCCGTGTGAACTCGCCCCCCTTCGTCTGCTGCATCAGAGTCGACAGATACAGCGTTTGAGCGAACGGGTTCATGATGATCAGCATCAGCAGAAAGTCATCAAACATGGCCGCGGCGGTCTTCCGATCAAAAACAGGTCATTCAGCGGAACGTGACATCGCCGCAAGTGGTTCGACCAGCGCGGCAACGACCAGCGATGCCATCAGCCTGTTTCCTGCTGGGCCAGGGTGCTGCCCGTCCGGGACCAGCGCGGCAAACTTTTCTTCCTGACAGAACGCCCCATGAAGGTCAAGGAAGGGCACGCCGAACGACGTCGCGACGGCGGCAGCGGCCTGAACGTACTGCTCGATGGCGTAGTCGCAGGTTCGATCCGTGCGCGGCAGCGGGCTCGCGACAAACGGTTGCGCTTCGAGACACAGGCAACGACTGACGATTTCGCTGAGGTTGGACTGATACTCACCAGGAGCCGTCGCCGGTTGGTCGGATGCCGGACCAGCATCATTCGAACCGAGCAGAATCAGCACGGCATCGGGTGAGTGCCTCGCCACCATCCGCTGGAATCGCCGGATGACGTAGTCCGTGTACGCGCCATGCAGCGCGCTGACGGTCAGCTCAACATTGACACCGGCTCGCTCAAGTTCCCGCAGCACAAGTTGCGGGTAAGCATTGTCAGCCGTAACGCCTGTTTCATCGCAGCCCGCAGTAATCGAATCGCCGAGAATCAGCAGTCGGATCTCTGATTGAGCGGCCACATGAACTCCGTGAAGGCTGGGGCATGAGGGAGAAGCGGCGACGGCCCGGCACACCACGCCACAAAACGGATTGCAGTTCACTGTCTTCCAGCGTGAGTATCAAGCTCGTTGGCGAGATCCAGAATGCGGCCAACGATGCGATCCGCCTGAAACGGATTCAGATCTTCAACGAATTCGCGACTCGCTCCGCCCTTCGGCAGCTCGCCCGCCAGATCGCACGCCGCCGTGAAGACATCGTCGGGCAGGCGGGATGTTCCAGTCTCGGCAACCTCGCGCAGAGTCGTCGCGGATTTCTTCAGCGGCTCAGCCACCATCGAGAAGCGATCTCCCAGCTGTTCCGCGACGTCGGCCACTCTGCTCAACTCCCGGGACATGTCTCACTTTCCTTTCACCGCGACTCAGGATTCCCACCGCGACTTGCGATCACTGAGTTCCAGCATCCCCGCGCGCATGGCTCGTCGGCCAACTGTTCGGAAACGCGGAGGGCCGAACGGTCGGACAATACTCGCGGGCCGCAAGAAACTCGGGACGCGGAGCTTTGTCGCAGAAAGGCCGTTCCAGCCTGTTGTCGACACGGTTGTAAACAAAGAAGAGATTCGATCGCGGCCAGGGCGAGATATTGCTGCCGGAACCGTGCATCGTGTTGCAGTCAAAGAAAATCACCGTCCCCGCCGGCCCGAGCGCCGACCTCAAACCACCGTCGTCGATCAACGTCTGGAGGTTCGCGTCGTCAGGCACGCCGAACTTCTGGCTCCGCAGCGACTGCCGGTAATGCTCGTCGGGCGTCTCGCCAACGCACGTGAGAAAGTGACGATGCGAACCGGGCACAAGCATCAGGGGACCATTGTGTCGGTTGTTCTCCGTGAGCAGGATCGAACAGCTGACAGCGCGCATGCGAGGCATCCCGTCCTCGACGTGCCAGGTTTCGAAGTCCGAGTGCCAGTAGAACCCTTTGCCGCTGAAGCCCGGCTTGAGGTTCACGCGGGACTGCGTGATGTAAACGTCGCTGCCCAGAATCTGCATCGCCCGGCGGACGATGCGTTCATCGGACGACACGGCAGCGAAAAAGTCACTCAGCCGGTGAACCGCGAACAACGAACGCAACGCGTCCGCCTCGGGCTCGATAACAGCCTCCGGCCGCGACAGCCAGTCGCGGTTGGACCGGATGAGTTCAATCTCCGACAGACACCGCTCGACTTCGTTCGCCGACAGCAACTCAGGAAGAACCAGAAATCCGTTGGCCTCGAATTCGTCAAGCTGGCGCTGGTTCAGAGGGCCGGCGTCAACCGTCCCGCTAACGACCGGCTCACGACGCGGCAGGAAACGAGCCACCGACTCCTGGCGGGACGGATACGGATCGTCACGCTCTGCCGCGGTTGAGATCCCTTTCTCCGCGAGGGCGGACATGAAACAACCGACTCCTTGTACCTGGCACTCAATACCCAGAACTCAGAAAACATCCTGCGTCACCGAACTGCAATTGCCGGCGAGTGACATCTCAATGAACTCAGGAAACAGAAAACGCAGCGGCTATGGCCAACCGGGGAGAGAACCGGGCCGGCACATAGCCGCGACTAAGCCGCTGCGGTGGTCACGTCCAGAACCGGGTGTCGTCCAAAGCCGGCAATCAATGGTCAGACGCAACGCCGTGAGGTGACTTAATCGATCCCGAGCGAAGCGACCTGCGAACGTTCGTCGGCAGCGTGCTCGGTCTCAGTCATACCGGTCGGCTGATTCTTCGACTGACGATGATGTCCCCGCTCGATGACGGTCTCAAATGCGGACTCCACAATGTCCAGACCTTCTTCGAGCATGTCGCCTTCAATCGTCAGCGGTGCCAGGAATTTCAGAACGTGGCTGTCAGTGCCGCTCGTCTCGATGATGAGGCCGTTCTGGAACGACTCCGCCACCACCAGATCGGGAAGCTGCGGAACGTCGGGGCAGGCAAGACCACGCATCATGCCGCGGCCCTTCGGGACAAGCTTCACTTCGTCCGCAAACCGCTCAGCAATTGCCGAGAATCGGTCGGCAACCAGCGTCGCCTTCTCGTCAATCTCGTCGGAGAAGTCGCTCGTCCGCCAGTAGTTCTTCAGAGCTGCCGTCGCCGTCACGAACGCAAGGTTATTGCCGCGGAACGTTCCGTTGTGCTCTCCCGGCTTCCACTCATCCAGTTCGGATTTCATGAGAACGACCGACATCGGCAGACCATAACCGCTGAGCGATTTCGACAACGTGACGATGTCGGGAACGATGCCGGCGCGTTCGAAGCTGAAGAACGTCCCCGTACGACCGCAGCCTGCCTGAATATCATCGACGATCAGCAGAATGTCGTTGTCGTTGCAGATGGTCTCCAGCCGACGCAGCCAGTCGAAGCTCGCCACGTTAATGCCGCCCTCACCCTGAATCGCTTCGACAAGCACGGCGGCGGGTTTGTCGAGGCCGCTGCTGCTGTCCGCGAGCATCTTTTCGAAGAAGGCCAGCGTGTCGACGTCCTCTCCAAGGTACCCGTCGTAGGGCATGAAGCTGACGTTGCTCAGTGGCGTGCCAGCCGCGTCGCGGAAGTGGCTGTTGGCTGTGGCAGCGACCGAACCCAGACTGACTCCATGAAACCCGTTGGTGAACGACACGACGTTCGTCCGACCGGTCACCTTCCGTGCGAGTTTCAGTGCGGCTTCGACGGCGTTCGTTCCCGTTGGCCCCGTGAACTGCACCTTGTAGTCCAGTTCGAGTGGCCAGAGGACGTGTCGCTCGAGCGTCTCCAGGAACTCTTCTTTCGCTTCCGTGTGCATGTCGAGGCCGTGCAGCACGCCGTCGCTTTCGAGATAGTCAAGCAGCGGCTGCTTCAACGACTGGTTGTTGTGCCCGTAGTTCAGCGTTCCGGCTCCCGCCAGAAAATCGATGTAGCTGTTCCCGTCAGCGTCAATCAGTCGGGCATTCTCCGCAGTGGCGAACGTTGTCGGAAAAGATCGGCAGTAACCTCGAACATTCGATTCAAGGCGTTCAAAAACACTCGGCGTGGCAGTGATCATCGAGACTGGGTCCTTGCAGTTCTGAAAGAGACGGCAGACAAAGCAGAGTTCAAGAGCGACCGCGGTGTCCGACGATTAGTCCGTCGGACGCAGTCCTGAAGGCAACCTCCAGTTGGCCAACGCTCCCCTCAATTGGCAAACCCTGTGCCGCTCGTCCGGCACCTGCACTCACCGGGTTTCCGTTGCGAATCTCGCTCGCTGACGGCCTCAACCGCGACAATCTGTCGTCTGTCCGCGACAGAATGGCGTGCTCGCTCCCTGGAGGTGATGACCGTCTCTGCGCGGAGGCACGAGCGAACGCGGGACTGGATGACGGCATACCTGAAACGGCATATCTGTTGCAGTACCAGTATCTGAGAACGCGCATTCATTCCCGCGTTGCAGCACGAACCTGCCTGCTCATGTAAGGAGCGATGAGGTCGCATCGGCGGCCAGATTGATTCAGATGCTTGTCCTGACGAGAAGAAAACGAGAAGCGATTCGGATCGGCAATGTCGTGACGGTGAAAGTCCTGGCCGTCCACGTAAACCGGGTTCAACTTGGGATTGACGCACCAGCAGAGGTCAGAGTCTGCCGGTCCGAACTCGCGCCGGAAAACGTGCCGGCGCAGCGCCCTGACAAACAGCAGGACAGGCTCCCATCATGAAAATGAATCGCCCGCCAACGCCAACAACGAGGCCGCAATCGATCCTGCCAGACGACTGGGTTCTGATCCGCTGCCGGTCTTCGAGAAAAGAAGAACTCATTCACCTCACGGATAAACCGTCACCCATCCCCTACGCGAGTTCCGTGACGGCCAGCAGCCTGCTGGGCCGACTGCTTGTCGGACGATCCACCGGGGACATCGTGCCGTTTCACGCAGCCCACGGTCGCCTGCAGCTCGAGATCGTCGATTCAGGCCGCTTCGAGTCCCCGTCCAGATTCAGATCCGACTCTGAAGCGGCAGCACTCTGAGACGGCGACGCTGCACCAGAGCCACCACGCGATCGACCGGCAGCCGGCAGCGTTCAACCCTTTCGGCAGGGGCCAACCTCTCCGGCGGCATTTAGCCTGCCGTGACGAGGCCACTCCTCGAAGAACGCTCGAATGTGGATACGCCTTTCACGCGGTTGAGCAATCACGCCGTCGCTTCTTCGAGCTTCAGCGCCGCCCAGCTGGTCTCTCCAAGGGCCTTCACCTGAGCCACATCCGACTCCGCCACGGCAGCAGCGTTTCCCACTTCGAGTGGATCGAAATGGAAGAGGTACAACCGGGACGCGAACTGTTCGACGGGTAGTGACGATTCGCCATGCACCTCCCCGTTGCCCTCGGTCGACACAACCACGCCATCGCCCCAGTTCTGGCCGCTGTCGTTGTTCGGATTGTAGAAATACACGCGCGTCATCCCCTGCATGTCCAGAGCGACTCGCAGCAGTGTCACGGCATGCCACCCAACAAACCTCGCTGACGAATCTGTCACGGCGAGGCCAACGGGCTGCGGATGAATGACCGGCTGTCCGCCGTTAAACGCGGGGTGATAGCAGGCGTAGAACAGCCGGATGAACTGCTCGAAGTCCTTCAGCCGGCCCGACTCAACGTCGACCGCGATCGCGAACCCGCGTCCAACCTGCCATCCGTGAAACTCTGGATTCACATGAATGTGGGGGTCCTGTCCGGCCGAGTGGGCCTGCCGCATCATTTCCGCGTAGACGCGGTCGAGGTGGGGAACCAGCACGAGCGACACCGTTCCAAGATCGCTTCCGACCGATCCGGCGCCTCCATCCGGCAGTCGCGCCGAGGAGATCTCCCGCCCGTGAAACGTCATGGTGATGCCATCATCGCGAGCCGCCCACGCCAGCAACTGCAGCAGATAATTCGGATCGGAGTAGGCCCACATCGACAGGGCGCGCGCCGACTGACACGTCGGATTGTCTCCCTGGCCGACCCCCAGCGGCTGGCCAAGAATGCTGAGCACACCTGCCAGGAGGAACACGTCGGCAGAGTGCGACGTCCCCAGAGCCCGCTCGATACGACGAGCCGCGGTTTCACACAGCGGCAGCTTGACCTGCCTCCACAGCGACGAAGCGAGTCCAGGAATATGCAGCACGCCGCGCTCAAGCAGTCCGGCAAGTCCATAAATGCTCTGACAGGTTTCCGGGTGGATTGCCTGTTCGATCAGCGTGTGCAGCAGCCCTCGATAAGTCAGTCCGCAGTCCACTCCAGTGCTGCTCAGCCCCAGCGCTGTCCCCAGCAGATCCGGAGCCTGCACCAGAAGTTGCCTCAGCAGTACGGCGTGATACGGTGAGACGAGCCCCGTGTCGTACATGGCTCGCGCGGAAGCGGTCGCCTCTTCATTCAGCATCCCGGCATCCATTGTCGTGAGACGCTGCCGATAAGCATCGACGCCAGGATCCTCGCGCGACGCAGGCGTCGGCCCGTAAAGAGCACTGATGAGCCGCTCCGCACCAACCGGCACCGAAGACCGCTCGTTGCTCTTATCGAAGCAGTACAACGAAAGCTTGGTGACCATCAGACGAATGGGATCAACTCGAATCGGCCGCTGTCGCAGAAGCCGCCAGACTTCTTCAACCAGCTGTTCAAGCAGCGTGTCATAGCCGATGGTCTCAGCGATAAACGTGACGACCTCGGAAATGCACTTCGTCTGTCGTGTTGATTGCCGGTCAGCTTCGGACGTCCGTTCAAAGACGTAGTCGAGACACAATGCCAGAACATCGCGGAGATAGTTCAGCGCCTGTTCTGACGACAATCCCGGTCGATCGAACGCTCCTTCCGCGATGGACAGCAGACGCAACAGGCTCAGACACTCCAGCGTGATGGTCCAGCGGTCGCCTTTGGAAAATGTCGTCGGGACGAAACTCGCCTGCAGTCGTTCCGGAGCGTCCCAGTCCCCGTCGGCAAACACGCCCGCGGACTCAAACCTCGCCGCGAAGCGATAAGCCGCAACGGCCCCGCCCGGACGACTCAACAGCTGCTCGGCCGCATCAAAGACTCGACCAACGTGCTGGCGTCGGGCAAACGCTGGGGCATTCTCAAGCCGCTCCAGCGCTGTCTGAAAACGTTCCAGTGGCCGTACGAGTTCAGGCGGCGGCGCCGTACCCGATCGCTCGTCAGCCGGAAGTTCACCTGCAGTCGTCATCTCTCGCACATCTGCTCGTTGAAAAGTGACTGACCACAACAGTACCGACGAGTCTGCCGCCCGGCCACACAGTCATTCTGTCGCACTTCGCGTCAATCTGTCGCAGCCCATGCCGAAAGTTCCGCTCGCCAGGCACGGCACACGATTTGCCTCGACGGACTTGCAAATCTCTTTCCCTTCCAACGACCCAACGACGAATTCCCTTCCAACGACGAAAGAAGCTTGCCAAACAATGCAGGACATCAACCCGGACAAAGGATACGTCGCTCTACTTGGCTGGTCACTCGGCGCGATCGAGGCCGCCGAACAGTTCGACCGACGCTACATCGTTGTCGCCCCCGACTGGGCGGAGAACTACGCCGCCGAACACGATATCCCCTACATCCCCTGGAACTTCGAACGCCTTAATGACCGCTCGATGGAGATCGCCCAGCGGCTCAAAGACGAAGGCGTCGACATCGCGATTCCGCTGTTCGAAGAAACGGTGGAATGGGCCGGTGCGATTAATGCACTGCTGCTCGACAACCCGCGACTGCATGGCCAGGCGGTCCTGTTTCGCGACAAGGCCCTGATGAAGCGACGCGCCCAGCTCGGAGGCATCCGCGTGGGCATCTTCGAAGAAGCTCATGATCGAGCCGACGTCATTCGCTTCATCAAACGCGTCAGCCAGACGCTGATGAAACTCGACGGCGACCCCGATGACCCGATCCATCTCAAGGCGTTCGACAAAGCCGGGTGCCTGGGCCATCGAGTGATTCGCACCGCCGAAGAAGTCGACCGGATTCCCGACGAGGACTTCCCGGTCCTGATGGAAAGTCATCTCGACGGGTGGGAGTTTGCCGTCGAGGCATGGATTCGCAACGGCGAAATCTGCTTTCTGAACATCTCGGAGTATGTGCGGCTGGGCTACTCCGTTTTCGTCCCGGCAACTCCAGAACTTGAGAAGTGGCGACCACGCATCATTGAGGAAACCGAGAAGCTTATCAAAACCTTCGACATTCAGTTCGGGCAGATCCATCCCGAGTACTTCGTGACGAATGACGGCACGCTGTACTTCGGCGAAGTTGCCTATCGCCCTCCGGGCTTCAAAGCGTTTGAGTTGATCGAACGTGCCTATGGGTTCAATGCCTATCAGGCATCAATCCTGGTCTTCGATCCCAAGACGACAGACGAAGAGATCGAGGAGTTCTTTCCGCAGCCGGTCACCGATGCCAAAGGCCATGCCGGGTGCTTCGCGGTCTACCCGATCGCCGAGTCGTCACGGGGCTCGAACTTCCCGACGAAGTGCTGGACCACGAGTACTTCGAGTATCACGAACTGCCGGCGCCGCTTGAGCAGAAGGTCACGAAACGCAGCGCTTTCGGAAACCACTGGGGACTGGTCTTCTTCTTTGGAGAAGATCCCCACAAGCTGCGCGACTTTCTGGAGCACCAGGAAGAGCTTGAGTTCTACGTTTAAAACCTTGGCCTTCGGTTCCGTAGAAACAGTGGGATGTATTGCCGAATGCAACTTAAGGCCTGAAGGAAGAGAATCGGATTCTGCGGGGACGTATCCCCGGCGAGATTCACACGCGCAAGGGCGAACGTGAGCGGCTGTTGAAACTCGGGAAGGCACTCGGACGGGCGATTGAGGAACTGATCACGATCGTGTCCCCGTCGACGTTCTACCGCTGGATTCGAGACGAGAAGGATGGCGGCAAGTCGAAAAAGTCCAAAGGCGGGCAGCGGAAGCCGAAAGAAGTGCGCGAACTCGTCATTCAGATCTCCAGGTCAACTGGATTTGGCTACACGCGGATCATTGGGGAACTGCGGGAGACCCGCAAACAGTGAGATCGGAATTCCCGCTAGTTCCAGTCGTTCCGGGTTTGTCCAATCTGGGACTGGGTGGCCGGAGTCGAACTCCGCGAGCCCAGCCACCCCGACACTCGACGCGGCTGAATTCTTACGAGTCGGGATGTTTCAGTCTGAACACCCTGAATGCTGAGATTTGTTTAACGCCCGCGCCTGCGGAAGCCGTTGAAAAAGTGTTTGGGTAGGTTGCAGTTCTGTGGAACGCATGGGCGCGAGAACGTCACGCGAAGGCGAAGGTTGTGCGCGAATCCAGAAGGCGGATCAGCCGGGCGACGTTGTGTGTGATTGCTCCCATCAGTTCCTGACCCTTCACTCGGGCATGCCCGCGATAGCGGGCTCGACGACCTCCATAGCGG
>Ga0209273_10002348_pt1 | contig 14712 bp, 4 predicted proteins | sample tdAd471_FD_187126 | JGI IMG/M metagenome (GOLD analysis project Ga0209273, IMG submission 187126) | Marine sediment microbial communities from the Atlantic coast under amendment with organic carbon and nitrate - tdAd47.1 (SPAdes)... | ecosystem: Environmental > Aquatic > Marine > Coastal >...
GGAATGGGCGCCCTCAAGTTGGTGCAAGAGGGAAAATTAGCTTTGAATAAGGATATCAATCAATATTTGACTTCTTGGCAACTCCCCGAAAGTCCTTTTACGAGCACCGTCAAGGTCAACTTACGGCATTTGCTAACCCATACGGCCGGTACGACGGTACATGGTTTTCCGGGCTATAACCAGACGGATACTTTCCCGACAGATATTCAGGTGCTAAATGGACAAGGGAATACAGCCCCTGTTTATGTTGATACACTTCCTGGTACCATCAATCGTTATTCCGGCGGCGGCTATACCATCGTCGAACGTGCAATCGAGGATATTACTGGCCAAGCCTTTGCTGACTATATGCAATCCAACGTACTTTCCCCCCTGGGTATGCAGCACAGTACTTTTGCGCAGCCACTCCCTACAGCCTTTCATGCGCAAGCTAGTGCGGCCTTTGACAGGAAGGGTGAAATGCTAGCAGGCTTGTGGCATAATTATCCAGAACAAGCTGCGGCTGGCCTATGGACTACCCCCTCCGATCTGGCTCGATTTGCAATAGGAATTCATGAGGCCTTCATAGGTAAAACAGAAAAAGTACTCAGTCCAAGTCTCACAAAAGTTATGCTTACAAAAGATAAATTAGGGCATGGTTTAGGGCCTGGTTTACGAGCAGAAGGAGATAGTTTGATTTTTCAGCATGGCGGGAAAAACGCAGGATATACCTGCCACCTCTTTGCTTACGCCAAAAGAGGAGACGCTATGGTAGTGATGAGTGGTTCTGATAGTGCAAGGCCACTAATTGAAGAAATCCAAAGAGCTGCGGCTGAGCAATATGGCTGGGACTTAGCCCAAGCCAAGACGGTGGAGATCATTGATCCGCCAGTAGAGAAAATTAAAGAAAAGGTCGGTCGATATATATTTAGACAACAGGACTTCGAAGTCGAAATCACCATGGAAAATGATGAATTGGTTATCATTGTTAGTCCGGATGAAAAACACCGGCTACGTTTCTTGGATGAATTGACGGTCATTGAGATCGTCGACGGCAATCAACTGCAATTTACCACCGATGAAGCGGGGCAGATCACTGGTTTTTTACAAGGGGGACGCTATCAATTTGAGCGCTTGGAGTAGAAAAAAATTATACCAGTTTAAGAAAGCTCCCAGCAAGCTACTTTTAGGGGCTAGCTCAAAACAAAAAAGCGTAGTTTGGTATTAGAATTAGTAGAAAAAGAAATTAAGTCATATGATAGATACTGCCAATACTGATTTAGCACTTTTTAAAAAGGAAACCCGAGAATGGCTCATCGCCAATTGCCCAGAAAGCATGCGCCAGCCCGTGAAGAATGGGTTTGAGGAAATATACGGCGGGGGCCGCAAGGCTGAGTTTATCAGTGAAGACCAAAAGATCTGGTTTGAACGGATGCGCGATAAGGGTTGGACGGCTCCAACTTGGCCTGCAGCTTACGGTGGCGGAGGCTTGAGTAATGCCCAGGGCAAGATATTAAAGGAAGAAATGGCTGACTTGGGTTGTCGGGCGCCGCTGTGGAGTTTCGGCCTAATGATGCTCGGGCCTGCGATTTTGCATTTTGGTACGGAAGAACAGAAGCAAAAGTATATCCGAGAAATATGCAGAGGAGAGATTTGGTGGTGCCAGGGCTATAGTGAGCCAGGTGCTGGTAGTGATTTAGCGGGTTTGCAAACCAGTGCCAAGGATATGGGGGATCACTATATCGTGAATGGCCAAAAGGTATGGACCTCCTACGCCAATAAGGCCGACATGATCTTTTGCTTGGTTCGTACAGACAATGAAGTGCCCAAACAACGAGGGATTAGTTTCCTACTGATAGATATGGAGACGGAAGGCGTTAGTGTCCAGCCGATCAAGTTAATTTCTGGCAAATCTCCTTTCTGCGAGACTTTCTTCGACAATGTAAAAGTGCCCAAGGAGAATATCGTAGGTCGGGTGAATGAGGGTTGGACTATTGCTAAAAACCTCCTAACCCACGAACGGACAACAGTCGGTAACCTCTTTGGCAGTATTCTCCCTTTGCATGAGTTTGCCGTGGAAGCAGTAGGCATGGAAAATGGCAAATTGGCCGACTCTACCCTACGCCCAGAGGTGGCCAGGTTGATGATCAACTCCTTTGGCTTGAAATACGCCATTGATCAAACTATGGACATGACCAAAGCCGGGCACCAACCAGGGGCTAAATCTTCTTTTTTCAAGTATTATGGAACCGAATTGAACAAGGATCGCTACGAATTAATGGTGGCCCTAAAAGGGTATGAAGGATTGCAGTGGGGAGAAACCTATGAAGAAGGGAAATTGGCTCGGGACATGTGCCGTACCAAAGGTAATTCCATCGAAGGAGGAACCACAGAAGTCCAATTAAATATCATTGCTAAACACGTATTGGGATTACCCATCAAAAAATAATTCGCTGATGGCTTTATTGCTGAATGAAGAACAAGAAATGCTCAAAACCTCCGCTAAGGAGTATTTGAATAAACAAGCTCCGGTGGCCGCTTTGCGCTTTTTGAGGGATGCCAATGATAAAACGGGTTACAACAAGGCGCTTTGGAACGAGATGGCCGAGATGGGCTGGTGTGCATTGACAATCAAAGAAGCATATGGCGGCATGGGATTTGGCTATGTCGGCCTTGGGCAGATATTGGAAGAAAGTGGCCGAACGCTTACTGCTTCCCCTTTAGTATCAACCGTACTGCTGGGAGCTACACTAGTCGAATTAGGAGGTACTGAGGCGCAAAAGCAAGCCTTATTGCCTTTGGTGGCAGAGGGACAATTGACTTTGGCAGTAGCCTTTGAGGAAAAAAATGCCCATCGACCACTGGCTGTTGAGACACAAGCAAAAGTGGATGGAGATGACATTGTCCTTTCTGGCAAAAAGGTATTCGTCCTCGACGGACATGTTTCCGATAAATTAATCGTATCCGCCAGAAAAGAAGGAGAAATAGCCCTTTTCCTAGTCGATGCCAATACGCCTGGTCTCAGCATTGAGCGGCAGATCATGATGGATAGTCGCAATGCAGCAACGGTAAGCCTCGATGGGGTAAAAGTCAAAGCAGCGGATCAAATCGGAGATCAATCCACGCTGGAGAAAGCCTTGGACATTGCTCGGATTGGGCTAGCTGCTGAGATGTTGGGAACGACCCAAGAAGCTTTTGAACGAACCATTGCTTACCTCAAGGAGCGAGTTCAGTTTAAGGTTCCTATCGGAAGTTTTCAAGCGCTACAGCATCGTGCAGCGACGATGTTTAGTGAAATTGAAATCTGTAAATCGATGGTATTAAAGGCCCTACAAGATATTGATGCTGATAGCGCCGAATTACCGGTGATGGCTAGTATGACCAAAGCCAAAATAGGTGAAGTGATTCAGCTGGTTACCAATGAAGCCATTCAAATGTTTGGCGGAATCGGCATGACAGATGATGAAGAGATTGGTTTTTTCTTGAAAAGAGCGCGAGTGGCACAACAGACTTTTGGCGATTATAACTATCACTTGGATCGTTTTGCTAGTTTGAATGGATTTTAGGCTTTCATGACTTAGACTTCAGCCGTTTTCTCAGTCAACGCCCAGAAAACGGCTGAAGTCTTTGCTCCACCCTGGGTTTTCCCGCATTTCAAAAATTAGTGGTTTTCCTCCTGTTGCGATATATCGCTCAGTCCTACCTTTATGCTATTATTAAAAGGGGTAGACGAGCACGGATATCCCTATCCTAAAACGCCTAATTATGAAAACGATCAAATTTCTTTTCTTCTTTTTTTCTTTCGTTATGCTTACCACTGCTTCTAGTTGCCCAGAACAAGAATGTAAAACTTGTAGCTACACTGCGGGTGGGGAAAAACAATATAGAGAAATATGTGATGCCGTAGCAGAGGATGAATTCCTCTCCGAGTATGCGAGTTTTAACCCATCTTGTCCTTAGCGCAGCTGGCTCTAGCAGTTTCCCCAGTACTAGCTGAGGAAACTGCTGAAGCCCAGCTTCTATTTTCTGTTAACCACAAAGCGACGTCTAATGAAAAGCCCCTCCTCGGTTTTTATCCCGAGGACATACAATCCTTCGCTGAAACGCCATTTATTCAAAGGAATGGATAATGAACTTCCCGAGATATCTGCTTTATTTTTTTGCAAAATGGGTCGTCCCATCGGATCAAATATATATAGGTTGGTAACCTGATCAGCCATTTCTCCTAACTGAATATTTAGCTGCTCATTGGCCGGATTCGGATACAATTGTATGGACTTATTCCACACTTGCTGATTGGTCTCAACCAACTGTACGTTTCTGGCGTCCTGATTTCCCCTAACTATCCCTTGATTTCCGATTCGGGCACTGCCGGCAGATGTTACTATTTCAAAATTAACGCTGGTAATAGGTCCACTTTCGCCAGACCCACTGCTACCTTCGAAAGCTTGGGCAGATACCGTGTATTGTCCCAAACCAAAGGTCTCACCATTAAAGTCACCGCCATTATCCCCATATAAGGCATATGGCGCGACATTCTCTGTACGGGTGGCTGAAAGCGCTCCTTGGATGCTTAGTTCCACACTATTGGTCGGAGCAGGCCCCGTCACGGCATAAATATTTAGATAGGTTCCTGGCAAGTCGCCTAGCACAATTTGCGCCCCTTCTGTAATCGTTAAGATATCCTGATTGGTAGAAGCATCTACCAAGACAAAAGATTGAATACTAGGACCTTGTACTTCTGCTTCAACTGTTATTGTAAAACTGCAACTAGTACTATTTCCGGCCACATCGCTGACTTCATATGTTTCGGTCGTTGTGCCAAGCGGGAATGCACTTCCACTTCCTAAGCCTCCCACCTGATCAGTAATAGCGCCGCTACAATTATCGGTACCAACAGGAACCGCATAATCTATTACCGTACTTTCTACTCCGGCTGCTACTGTTGTTGAAATGTTACTCGGACAGTCAATCTGAGGTGCTTCTGTATCTTCTACCACCACATCAAAACTACAAGTGGTGGTATTGCCATCATTATCTGTGGCTGTATAGGTAACGGTCGTCGTTCCCAAGGGGAAGATCGATCCCGGACTATGTGTACTGGTAAAGCTGACCACAGATCCTTCATCGCTAGCAGTAGGTGCTACCCAGCTTACCTGCGCCTCACACACATCTGCATCAGTGCCTTGCGTGATTGGGCCTGGGCAATCCGAAATCTCCGGTGGACCAACGCCATTGACTGTAATGGTAAAGCTACAACTGGCCTCGTTACCTGCTCCATCGATTACGGTATAAGTTTCCACAGTGCTACCTATGGGGAAGCTAGACCCACTTCCTAAACCAGCCGTCAAATTAGTACTAGGCACGGAACAATTATCTGTGCCTGTAGGAGTCGTATAGTCTACCACAATGCTACCAACACTGACATCTACTGAGCTAGTGATATCACTAGGACAAGTGACTTGCGGCAAGCCGGTATCTTCAACCACTACATCAAAACTACAAGTAGTGGTATTGCCATCATTATCTGTGGCTGTATAGGTGACGGTCGTCGTTCCCAAGGGGAAGATCGATCCCGGACTATGTGTACTAGTAAAGCTGACCACAGATCCTTCATCGCTGGCAGTAGGCTCTATCCAGCTTACCTGCGCCTCACACACATCCGCATCGGTGCCTTGTGTGATTGGGCCTGGGCAATCCGAAATTTGCGGTGGGCCAACGCCATTGACTGTAATGGTAAAGCTACAACTAGCCTCGTTACCTGCTCCATCGATTACGGTATAAGTTTCCACAGTGCTACCTATCGGGAAGCTAGACCCACTTCCTAAACCAGCCGTCAAATTGGTACTAGCCACGGAACAATTATCTGTGCCTGTAGGAGCCGTATAATCTACTACAATACTACCAATCGCTACATCTACTGAGCTAGTGATGTCACTAGGACAAGTGACTTGCGGTAGGCCGGTATCTTCAACCACTACATCAAAGCTACAAGTAGTGGTATTGCCATCATTATCTGTGGCTGTATAGGTAACGGTCGTCGTTCCCAGTGGGAAGATCGAACCCGGACTATGTGTACTAGTAAAGCTCACAACCGATCCTTCATCGCTGGCAGTGGGTGCTATCCAACTGACCTGTGCCTCGCATACATTCGCATCAGTACCTTGTGTGATTGGGCCTGGGCAATCCGAAATCTGAGGCGGACCAACAGCAGTTACGGTTACCGTAAAACTACAGCTGGAACCATTACCCGCTCCATCTGTTACGGTGTAAGTCTCGACGGTGTTACCGATGGGGAAGCTAGCGCCACTTCCTAAGCCAGCCGTCAAGTTGGTATTAGCCACTGAGCAATTATCCGTTCCGACTGGAGCGGTATAATCTACTACTATGCTACCAATACTCTCATCAGCAGTAGTCGTAATATTACTTGGGCAGACGATTTGTGGTAAGGTCGTATCATTTATACTCACATCGAAGCTACAAGTCGCTATGTTACCTTCATTATCAGTAGCCGTATAAGTCACAGTAGTGATACCAACGGGAAATGCTTGCCCCGGTAAATGGCTACTTACAAAGCTTACGATCGTTTGATCATCGGTCGCTAAGGGTGGCGTCCAATTGACAATGGCTTCACATAAGCCAGCATCATTGGATTGAGTAATATTAGTAGGGCAATTGGTAATTACTGGCTCTCCGCTGAGTTCATCTACTAGCTCAAAACTTATCGTCGAAATAGGTCCTGCCTCTCCTGATCCACTGCTACCTTCAAAGGCTTGTGCAATGAGGGTATATACACCGAGTTCAAATGTGTTGCCATTGAAATTTCCCCCATTGTCGCCGAATAAGGCGTAGGGCGCTACATTTTCCGTACGTGAGGTATTAACTGGTCCGCTGATACTCAATTCGACACTACCAGTAGGCAGTGGATTGGTAGTAGCATAGATATTTAAGAAGGTAGTAGGTAAGTCACCTAACACTAATTTAACTCCATCTGTCAGGATCACTACGTCTTGATTGGTACCCGCATCTACTAAGGTAAAAGCGGTTACTCGGGGACCAGCCGATGCTGGCTCAACCGTGATACTGAAGCTACAACTAGCAGTGTTATTAGCAGCATCTGTTGCCGTATAACTCTCGACTGTGGTTCCAATCGGGAAGTTACTTCCATTCCCCAAACCAGCCGTAAGAGCTGTTCCTACGCCACTACAGTTATCTGTACCAACGGGTGGTATATAATTGACAAGAGCAGTCGTCGCGTCCAATTCAGCAGTAACGCTTAGGTTGGCTGGACAGCTAATTTGCGGTAATTCAACATCGTTTACGATGATGTCAAAGCTACATGTACTTTCTTGTCCATCATCATCTACAGCTGTATAAGTAACCGTCGTGGTTCCTACTGGAAAAGCAGAACCTGGCGTATGGGTACTCGTGAAGCTGGTGACGGAACCTTCATCAGTTGCGGTGGGCTCTACCCAAGTCACAGTGGCCTCGCAAAGCCCCACTGTATTGGCCTGTGTGATCGAACTCGGGCAATCCAGAATCGTGGGTGGGCCCACTTCAACAACCGTCACGACAAAACTACAACTAAAGGTATTAGCTGCTGCATCAGTCACAGTATAAGTTTCAGTCGTAGCTCCAACAGGGAAGTTAGCGCCACTGCCCAAGCCTCCGCTTAAAGCAGTAGTCTCGCCCACGCAATTGTCCGTTCCTTTCGGTACGGCGTAATTGACAATAGTACTAGGTACTCCTGCTTCAACACTAGTAGAAATATCTGCAGGACAAGTAATCTGAGGCAATTCTGTGTCATTCACGATGACATCAAAACTACAAGTACTCTCTTCTCCTTCATTATCTACCGCGGTGTAAGTCACAGTCGTTGTTCCTACAGGGAACACGGTGCCCGGCTCATGTGTACTGGTAAAACTGGTTACGGTACCCTCATCACTAGCTACAGGAGGGGTCCAACTCACTACCGCTTCACAAAAGCCAACATCATTAGCTTGTATTATTGTTTCAGGACAGCCCGAAATAAGGGGAGGTCCAGTTTCTGTTATGGTAATCGTAAAGCTACAGCTAGAGGAATTACCCGCCGCATCAGTGACGGTATAGCTTTCTGTATTGACACCGACTGGGAAATTCCCACCAGATCCGATGCCTTCCGTTTGGATCGTATTGGCAGCTGGACAATTATCAGTGCCTACTGGAACAGTATAGTCAATGACCGTCGTATTTACCCCATTCAAAACGGTGGCTACAATGGGAGCCGGGCAGCTAATCTCGGGACTTTCAGTATCATTAACGGTGACATCAAAACTACAGGTACTGACTAATCCATCATTATCAGTAGCGGTGTAAGTCACAGTAGTCGTTCCTACCGGGAAAACATCGCCAATATTATGTGTACTGGTAAAACTCACAACGGTGCCATCGTCACTAGCCACTGGAAGAGTCCAACTTACGCTGGCCCCACAAACACCGACGTCATTACCCTGGCTAATGCCAACCGGACAACCACTTATTACAGGTGCTTCACTCAGGAATTCTACCATTTCAAAAGTAATCGTTCTCGCTGGCCCCGCTTCTCCAGACCCGCTACTGCCCTCAAAAGCTTGGGCGGTGAGGCTGTATTGTCCCAATACGAAGGTGTTGCCATTAAAATCTCCACCACCATCGCCAAATAGGGCATATGGGGCTACATTTTCAGTTCGGTTTTCAGTTATGGGGCCGCTAATACTCAATTCGACACTACCGGTGGGTAGAGGATTGGTAACCGCATAAATATTTAGAAAATCTGTCGGCAAATCCCCCAATACTATTTTTTGTCCATCCGTAATCGTCAAGACATCCAAGTCCGTTGAAGCATCAACCAAAACAAAGCTTTGAATGCTTGGGCCACTTTGAGCAGCTTCCACGGTTACCGTGAAGCTACAAGTGGTCGTATTTCCCACTCCATCTGTCACAACAAATGTTTCCGTTGTGCTACCCACTGGGAAATTAGCGCCGGTTCCCAGGCCAACCGTTTGCGCGGTACTCGCACCTGAACAATTATCAGTACCAATCGGGCTTACATAATCAACAAGCGCAGTATTAGTAATGGGGTCTGCCGTCACAACAATGGGGCCCGGGCAACTGATTTGTGGCGATGCAGCATCAGTAATAATTACATCAAAACTACAAGTTGCGGTCAATCCCTCATCATCGGTGGCAGTATAAGTTACCGTCGTTGTTCCAAGCGGAAAAACAGTTCCGGGTTCATGTGTAGTCGTGAAGCTACTAATGCTTCCGTTGTCACTGGCTGTAGGTTCAATCCAGCTGACAACTGCCTCACACACGCCCTGATCCGTTCCTTGGGTAATCGCTGTAGGACAGTCTGCAATTACTGGAGGGCCTACTACATTAATGGTGACCGTAAAACTACAACTCGCGGTACCTCCGGCTGCATCGGTAACCTCATAAGTTTCTGTCGTGGCTCCAATCGGGAAACTACTCCCAGTTCCTAATCCCGCAGTTTGACTAGTAGATGCTCCAGAACAATTATCAGTACCTATCGGAGTGATATAGTCCACGATCAAATCCGTAACACCAGCTTCAACATTCGCTGAGATATTTTCAGGGCAGGTAATTTCAGGAACCTGATCATCATTAATGAGCACATCAAAGCTGCATTCTGCCGTATTTCCTTCATCATCTGTAGCTGTATAAGTGACGGTAGTCAAACCTACCGGGAATACCCCCCCTGGTGTGTGAGAGCTGGTAAAACTTACAATCGCTCCATCATCGCTAGCCGTCGGCTCCACCCAAGTCACAACTGCCTCGCAAACATCAAAATCAACTCCTTGAACAATATCCGCTGGGCAATCTGAAATGCTGGGCAATCCATTATCTTGGACGGTAACAGTAAAGCTACATTCTGCATTATTACCTACCGCATCCGTGACTCTATAGGTTTCCGTTGTGACACCTACTGGGAAACTAGCCCCCGTGCCTAAACCACTAACCTGCGAAGTGTTTGCCGCTGGGCAATTATCAGTACCAATCGGCACCAGGTAATCTACAGTAGCGGTATTCAGGCCCGCATCAGGAAGAACAGATATTGAAGTAGGACAAGTAATTACAGGAATAATGGCGTCAATAATGGTTACATTAAAACTGCATTCCGCTTCATTATCTTCATCATCCGTCGCTGTATATACCACGGTAGTCGTCCCTACACTAAAACTTGTTCCTGGATCATGCGTACTGGTAAAGCTAACTACAGTGCCATCATCAGTGGCTGTAGGTGCGATCCAATCTACAATCATGTCGCAGGCGTCCACCGCCACATTGCCAGAAATATCCAATGGACAATTGACAATAGTCGGTGCACTAGAAGAAGGGTTGTTGGTAGCGTTCGGTGTGGTTACATTGAAAGAAATAAAATCAGCGCCACCATCAACAGATCGGCCCACGGAAACATCGGTGGTCTGTCCGCCGAAAGTCAGTGAATCCAGATAGTGAACTTCTGTTCCATTAATCTGTACTAATGCGATTTGTTCTCCACTAGAACTCAGTTTCACATTCGCATGCAAAGCTCCTTGCTGAGGTTGGTTATCCCCCCAGATCAAAAGGAAGCCTTTGCTATCTATGGTAGTAAGGTCGGGGCGGTTAGTTGGCATCTGGTGCTTGGTCGGGTCATTTACATCGTCGGTTAAAAACAAGCCACCAATATCAACCGCCTCTGGGCCTGCATTGTAAATTTCAATCCAATCCTCAAATTGTCCAAAATCATCTTGGACATCCGAATCATTACTAGCCAAAAATTCATTGATAAATAAATTCCCTAGGACGGGAATTGTATTGTTTGTTCCTGGTGTTGGGCTAGTAAAGGTTTTTGAATGAATACTAGCATCGGGGTAACGACCAAAAGAAGCATCCGAGATCACCGCCTGATAAGTTAAGGAGTCGATAATGGAAGCATCTGGCCCAATAATATCCGTCAAAGCCAATACCCCTCCCCCACTATTTAAAGTAAAACCCAAATGTAAGGGGCCTTGACTGGCTTGATTATCAGCCCAAAGCGTAATGAAGCCCTTGGACGGTATGGTGGTCAGGCTAGGCTGACCCGTCGGTATTTGCCATAAAGGAAGGTTACCCAGATCATTGGATACGTATAAACCTCCGATATCTATCGCTTCATTGTTGTTGTTATATATTTCGATCCAGCCGTCATTTTCGCCAAATTCATCAGCTACCGTGGAAGTGTTCAGCGGCTGAACTTCATTGATCCACAGATTAGCGACAAAGGAAATCTCATTGGTACTTCCTGGAGTAGGCTCGTAAAAATCTACGATCGTTTCACTCCCATCGGGGAATCGCCCTTGGGAAACATCTCCTTGTTGTGGCCCAAAAGTAAGCGAATCTAGAAAACCGACATCTGTTCCAATCAGTTCAACTAAACCGATTTGTTCTCCGCCGCTTCCTAGTTTTATGTTAACATGTAAAATACCAGCATCAGGATCATTGTCCGCCCACAATACAAGGTATCCCTTAGCGGGAATGGTCGTAGCCGTAGGGTCTGTTGTTGGGATTTGCCATTGCGTAGGATCGGCTAAGTCATCAGTGATATACATGCCACCAATATCTACTGCCTCGTCACTTGCATTATAAATCTCAATCCAATCTTCGAAATCACCTGCTTCATCCGTAATGCCACTGTCATTACTAGCTAAAAATTCATTGATGAAAAGAGAGCCGGTAAATGGCAATTCATTAGGCGCACCCGGTGTTGGGGTTTCAAACTCTCGGAAAAGAGGGCCTCCATCAGGAAACCGTCCGAAGGAAACATCCGCCAGCTGTGGACCGAAAGTAATTGAATCCAATATTTCAACCGTGCCACCGGATAGGTGGGATAAACCAACAGCTTCTCCTCCTGAGCCTAATTTCACATTCACATGCAAAATACCAGCAGCAGGATCATTATCTGCCCAAAGTAAAAGATGCCCACCTGCGGGAATGGTTGTAGCACTCGGGTCCGTATCGGGAATCTGCCACTTGGTAAGGTCTTCCAAGTCATCCGTGATATACATGCCTCCAATATCGGCGGGCTGTTGACCGGCATTGTAGATTTCAATCCAGTCTTCAAAATCTCCCGCTTCATCGGTAATACCTGTATCATTACTGGCTAAAAACTCATTCACAAAAAGGCTCAAGGAAGCATAATCAGCTGTATTCAGCGGACTCCACTCATTATTATTCTTCACTCTCGCCTGCAACGAAAGAGTTCCATCCACTAAGATCGGCGTTGTATATAATTGTGCATTTGGAGATAGGCTCCCGTCTGGATTTCTAGGGTCAGTCCCATCTGTCGTTATATAGATATCTCCTGAACTATTAGGGTTTGTTACAATCACTTCAAATCCTGCCGCGACCGAACCTCCTTGGTGATTAAACTGCGGCGCTTCCAGCGTGGAGTAATACCCTTGCTCTATCAATGCATCTACAAACCTTTGCGCATTTCCGTTCATCAGTGCCGTCAAACGGTTAACTTCAGGTGTCCAATGCTGATCTTTGGTACGGGTTACCCCATCCTCTAAGCCATCTCCCCATCTCGCCGATTCTGCGATAATAGCCGTTTCTATATAATTATTGAGTGTCGTCCAACGTGCCACCGAGGCTGCATCTGTTAAAGGACCATCGTTGAAGCAGTTTTCATAGACTCGATCTGCAAATAATTGCATAAAGTCTTCATTTCTTCTCAAGCTATGCCAGATGGCATCAATTTCTGCCACCGGAGAGGCGGTATTGATAAAATTGGGATGCACCCAACCTCCTTCATTGGAACCGCCGCTACTATCCCAGGACCATTCGCCATCCCAAGCAAAGTACTGAAAGCCCTCCGGAGGATTATTACGATTTCCACCATAAAAGTTGTTATTCGGCCAGTCGGTCATCCCGGTAATCCAACAAACAATGAGGTAATCACAAAATTTCTCTACATCTACATATTCCTTAGCTTCATCGTAGTTACCGGCTACCGTCATGTCTTTATCAATCAAGGTATTGATCAAATATTCGTAACGAGTATCATCACCACTTTTTACGCCGCCATGATTGAGAGTCATCCAATCGTCATATTCTCCCCCAAAGTATTCGACCATAAAGCCAGCATCCTGTCGTTGTACAGGATTGAAGAGTCCCCAGTATAAGCCGTTGACATACAAATGCACGAAATTACCACGCATGCCGATGCCCGAAACAGCCAGTTGGGAGGCTCGATACCATTCATCTCGTGTATAAGCGGTTCTATCCTCATTCCAGTTTCTCGCCCAAGAGCGATTATTCCCTCCTCTCAGTACGATTTTTGTTTCTTCAAAACGGGTAGCGGCACCTCCACCATTAAGCGGGGCGCTCTTGAATAAATTAGAAGTTATACCGTCCGTATAGGGCGATTCTACCACTAATTTTAAGGATCGCTTTAGTCGTAGATGGCTATGCGACTCTACGGCCAGATCAAATTGCTCACCGGCTCCACCCGGATAAATAATCTCTACCGAAGTAAGCTCAGGTGCTGACCCATCATACATCGTTTGAAATTTTCCTTTATCCATCACTAGTGACATCGTGGGGATAGACTTCAAACCACTGATAATACTTCCGCTATAAGCTGGATCATTCACTACGTTTGGATCCATTTCGTAGTCATGAGTGGCCTCATCATCTCCACTTCCCAGATCATAAGTATTATTTGGCCAGCCAGCTATATTGGCGGGTTGATTGATAACATCCGCTAAAAATAAATAGGTATGCGTTGCAACAGGCGTACTGTTTGCCCCTGCATAAGCAATAGCCCTTACCGCAGTGGTAGTGCTAATAGGAATTTCACCGGTATAGATTGTTCCTGAGGTAGTGGTAGGAGGGGTGCCATCCGTAGTATAGCGAATCTCCGCATTGGAAATGTCAGTACTAAGAGTCAACTGAAAAGCACTTTCATAGAACCCTCTTTCGGTGGAAAAGAAGACCTCTTGTCCTGATGCCAATAAGGGTATAATCAGTAGCGTAAATAGTAGCAATCTTTTCATTCTTGATGTTGTTTTATGCACGAGTTAGGCAGCATTTATAGGGTTTAGTCTACAAAGGTCAATTCCTTTGACCTTCCATAGCTTACCATAGAAATTCATTCATTTAGTATCGGCCTTGAATGTGGGGGGAGAAGCTAAGTGAGTGGGGGGAGAAATAGGTCATCTACATTTGTAGATTGATGAGCAATACTGACTTTCTTTAAATACCACAAAGGGGAGGTACTTAGCCTAATGTTTGCAATGAGTATCGGTCATTAAAATAGGTCTACGTCTATTAGCTGCGAAAAGTTACAATAAATTATAAATAAATTAATATATAGTTAATTTATCTTATGCGATGTCACATCCTTTAATAGGGCTACTTATTTCAACTCAAAAGCTTGACGCTGCGATCCATTAGCATCCACCATCTCGAGGGTATATGCTCCACGCCTGAGATAAGTGCGATAATGAATAAAATAAGGCAAATCACTGCTGCTAGTATCCACTACCAAGTCCCACCTCAATTGGTTCAAACCCGGCTTGGCTGGGTAGTCATATTCCCATACGATCTTATCCACTTTATTCCGGATCACAAAATGGGTGACACCTGCTTCGGCTGCCCAAAAACTAATGGGGAGTTTTGATAAAGAGGCTTGATCGACATCCTTATGTGTATCTCTATATCGAGGAGCTG
>Ga0209273_10002352_pt1 | contig 14681 bp, 10 predicted proteins | sample tdAd471_FD_187126 | JGI IMG/M metagenome (GOLD analysis project Ga0209273, IMG submission 187126) | Marine sediment microbial communities from the Atlantic coast under amendment with organic carbon and nitrate - tdAd47.1 (SPAdes)... | ecosystem: Environmental > Aquatic > Marine > Coastal >...
GGCCGGCGCGTTCATGTACGTCGGCTCGGTGCACGAGCCGTTCCTGCAGGCGTTCATCCCCACCCCGATCTTTGGGCTGCGCCTGATGGGCGGGCTGCCCTGGAGTGTCGCCTGCCGACCCGACGGCGTCAGCCCGGTCTGGAAAATCGCGGTCATCGGCGACCCGCTCCTCGCGATCGGCTCTGAGCGGCCAAGAACGGGCGTGATCGAGATCGAAGAAGCTACCGAACTGGCGCGCGAGATCCAAGACGCGGTCAAGGACGACGACTTTGCGCGCGTCGTCCGCACCGAGGCGATGCTCGGGCAGGACGCTGAGATCGTGCGGCTGGTGTCTGCAATCGTGCGCGAAAAAGAAGACCTGTTCACCCCCGAGATCGCCAAGCTGGCGGCCATGCCCGCGTTCCGCACGCACAACAAGGACCTGCTTGTGTCTTGCGCCCTGATTCTGGACAAAGAAACCCTGGGCGAGACGGGCATCGGGCGTGCGCTCTGGCATATCGCCGAGTCGGACATCCGCACGGGCGTTGACGCTCGGCTTGCCTCGGCACTTGAGCGCTCGATCGGTGGCCCCTCGGTCGTCCGCGACGCGACGCGCCTGGCGGGCGCAGTCGAGATCGCGCAAGGACTCAACATCCGGAATGTGCTGGTCGATCGGATCGCCGATAGTGTCGAGGATGCGCGTCAGGCCCGCGAGATCCGTAAGGCCAAACGCTAGCGGTACGCCTCTGCCCTGATCGAGCCATCGGGCATGAGCCTCGCTGTCGACATGCCGTGGCGTTGGGTGACGAGCCAGGTTCGGCCCTGGCGGACGCCGCTCCATCTCGGATCGTCGACGCGCTTGCGCCCGGTGGACTGGAGCACGACGCGCGGGTTGACTTTCTCGACGAATGCGTAGGCCGCCTCGTGCGCGCTGCCGTGGTGCGGGAGCTCGATCACGCCCGCGCTCAGGTCCTCGCCCGATTCCATGAGCATCGCCATCGCCTCGCGCTGGATATCGCCAGTCAACAGTGCTCGGGAGGCTGAACCGCCCGGCTCGAGCATCGCTACGAGTGAAGCGTCGTTCTCGGCGCGTGGCTCAAAGCCCGCCGGCGGGTGCAGGATGCGCAGCCGGGCCTGACCGATTTCAAACACGTCGCCGGCGATCGCAACGCGGTGCTCGATGCCGAGGCGCTCAAGCTCACTGAGCACGAACGCGGGCGCACCGCCGGGGTTGCTCACCGCCGCTCGGGCGAAGCTCTCGCCTGTCACGACCGAGCGCACATCCAGCGGCCCCACCGCATCCAGAACGCCCATGTAGTGATCGATGTTGGCGTGCGTGATGAAGATGGTTTCCACGCGCGGCGAGGCGAGCGATCTGCAGGCGGCCGGGATCATGCTGCGGCCGACGTCCTGCCGCCACGAGCCCGCGTCCCAGAGTACCGATTTGCCGTCCGAGCGGACGAGCAGAGCCGATGCGTCGCCGACCGCCAGCATGTGGACCGATGTCGCAGCGCTGCTCGCCCGATGATCAGCGACGACCTCGATCCCGAGCCACGCAACGAGCACCGCGACAACCGCGACCCACTTCCAGTCGCGCAGCCGCGCGCGTCGCCAGAGCCAGATCACGCCGACGGTGGCGCACACGGTCCACACAAAGCTCACGCCGGTCAGACTCAGGCTCGCAAGCGGGATGCTGTCGAAGAAGAGAGCCGTTCGCGCAGCGGCTCCCGAGAAGAACCGGAGCAGTTCGCTGGCAATCGGCGCCAGCGCGGGCACGACCGAGCCGAGCACGAGCACGACAAACCCGAGCCACATCGTCGCGATGATCAGTGGCACCGTGACAAGCGTCGCAACAACCGCGAACGTGCTCACAATCCCGGCGTGATAGATGATCAGCGGCAACGCCAGCGACCAGCACGCGGCCGCGGCCCGGACGGGGTTGAGCACAAACGCCTTCACCAGATCCCAGCGCGACGCCTCATCCAGCACGGGCAGCGCGTCACGCCTTGGTTCAGCAAGCAACATGAGCCACGCGGTCAGCCCGAAGCTGAGCTGAAATCCCAGCGAGAACAGATCGCTCGGGCGCATGGCCAGCCAGATGATCGCTATCCACGCGACGACCGAGAGGCGGTCGTGCCGTCGCCCGAGCGCATCGCCAAGGAGCACCGAAAGGACGAGAATCGCTGCACGGAAAATCGGCGCCCGCATCGGCACGATCAGGACGTACAGCCCAAGCGCGAGGCAGACGACCATCGGCTCGATCCAGCCGCGATCGCCCGTGATGCGGATGGCAAGCAGCGCCAAGGCGGCGGCGACGGCGACGTGGAAACCGCTGACGGCCAGCAGGTGCAGCATGCCGACGCGCTGGAAAGCGCTGCGCACCCCGAGATCATCAGCGCCCGCGTCGCCCAGAATCAGGCCGCGCGCGATCGGACCCGCGTAAGGGTCATCCCGCGTCGCGCTGTCGATGATCGATGCTGCTCTGGATTGCACCGCTGCCCGCAGGCCAAGCGTCGTGCGCTCGAGGCGCTCGCGCACGGTGCGCGGCTGGATGGGTGTGATGAGTTCGGGCGTCGTGGCGATCCAGCCGACACGCTCGGTGTCCCGGCTCTGCAGCGACCAGTCGATCTGCCCCGGGTTGTCGGGCGGGCCGTACCTGGATGCGTTGCCGACGAGGCGTACGGTGCGTCCGGCCCGGACGGTGTCGGGCAATGACGCGGCATCGAGCCAGACCACAAGCACGCCCGGGGCGCTCTGCCACGCATCGCCCGTGCGCACGTTGCGGGTCTGGAATTCAAAGCGGTAGCGCTCGCCCCGCTGCATGTGCTCGGGGATATACGCCGAGAGTGCGCCGGCCGCGGGCACCGATTTCTCGGGGCGCGAGGCGATCAGGCCCTCGACCTCGATAAGCATCTGCGGCTCGTCGGCCCCGGCGAGCGATAGCGCGAGCGAATCGTCGGGCCAGGGGCCGAGGTGCGTGGCCCCGATACCCGCGCCGAGCAGGCCAAGGGCCGCTGCCATCGCGTAGTGCGCGTGCCGAGCGCCCAGCGCCTGAGCCGCGGCCGCCGCCAGGCACGCCAAGCCGAACCAAGTGACTGGCCGAAGCGCGGGCGCATGAAGCGAGATCAGGATCCCCGCCGCGAACGACACGAAGCAGACGACCGACCGCGTTCGGGCGGCAAGCTGCGTGGGCGACGGATTGACTGAACGCCAGAGCACGGGCGGGCAGCGTCGCTCAATCGGACATCGGCGTCAAGTATGAAGACCCGTCATCCAAATGATGTCACCAAAAAAACTACCGACCCCGCAGAGGGGGTCGGCAGCACAGAATCAGAATGGAACCGAACCGGCCGAATCAGTTGCCGGCGGAGGTGACGATGTCGTTGAAGCCGTCGATGATGTCGATCGAGCCCTGCGAGCCGTCCTTGCGCGGGTACTGACCCGAGTTGACATTGGAGCCGGGGGTGAGATTGCGCCCGAAGAAGAAGTCGCCGCCGATGCGTCCGTAGCCCTTGTCGTTCTTGGAGAGGTAGACGCGATCGGAGCCAGCGGACTGGAAGACGACCGCACCGCGCCCGACGCGGGGAAGGATTGCTGTTGCGGCTGATGCCGTCTTGACGGATGAGTTGGGGCTGCCGAGGAATGCGGCGAGGTGCTCTTGAAGATCCCCGGTGGTATCTTTGCCGATCAGGCTGAGTTCCGCCTGTTCCATCTGACGCTCGCCGAGCGCATCGGAGCTGAGTGCCCCAGCGTTCTGTGCCCAGTAGAAACGAGCGGACGGATCAGATGAATTCGCTGGCGCGCTGATCTGCGCAAAGTCATCGATATCCGAATCATCGTTCATTGTCGAACCAAAGTCATTCTCGACCCAGGCGAGGATGGGCATGCCCCAAGCGTCGAGCACCTCGGGGAGTTCGTTGTGTTCTGGTACAGAAGTTGCGATACCCTGAACGGGCTGGTAGTCCTTGGCGTCGGGGGTGTAGTAGCCCTTGGACTTGTCACCGATGCCGATGAGCGCGAGATCGACTTCGACCTCATTCGAACTGCTCGGCCCAACAACGGGGTTCGTACTCGAACCACCAGTATCAGCGACCGGGCCGCCGACGAGTTCGAGCATGATGTTCTGCATCGATGAGAAGCCGCGCGTCAGGTTGTCATCGTGCCCCATGTCCTCCGGAGAGAAGTAGCCCGGGGCGCGCTGGTTGTCGGTTTGGAACTGCCCGATGCCCTGGACGAGGCTGTTGATGCTCGACTCGGTCGAGGACTTGCGGGCCAGTTCGCGGGCGCCCGAGAGCGCGGGCACGGTGATGGCGATCACGACCGCGATGATGGTGATGACCACCAGAAGCTCGATGAGGCTGAAGGCGCGCCGGGTCAGTCGGCTTTGAGCGTGGTTGGTTGCCGCCTTGGGGGTCATATCGTGACTCCTGGGGTTTGGTTTGATGCGGGAATCGGCCCGAGCACACGGGCAGCCCGCCTCGTGAACTCTATTCGCGGGCGACCGACTTGGTGTTGCGGGCAATCCCGGAGTCGGATCTCGGTTTCTCGATGCCGCCGAGTATACCGGATTGCTTGTAGAATCCTAGACGTGTGCCCACTGGGGGCCAGAAACGGGGATTGTCTCGATGACCACGGCTGGCAACATCACGGTTCTTTCACCCAGCGAGGCCGCCTATCAGGCCGCGGCCGAGGCCCTCGGGCAGGGGCATCTGGTCATTTTGCCGACCGAGACGATCTACGGCGTGTTTGCCGACAGCAGCAATCCCGCCGCGATGGCGAGCCTTGAGAAGCTCGTCGGCGCTGAAGCGGCGCACACCGCCGGCTGGCACGCGCCCAGCGTCGAAGCGGTGCTCGATCGCGTCAAGACCAATCACCCGATCCACCAGCGGCTCGTCGAACGCCTCCTGCCCGGGCCGGCCGCGATCGTGTTCGAATCGGGCGATTCTGTCCGCGTGCCCGACAACGCAGCGGCCCTGGCGGTCCTCCAGACCGCACACGACGCGGGGCAGACGCGCATCCTGGGCGTGGGGCTGGCAAACGATGTGTTCGGCTCGGGCGAAGCCGTCCGGCCCATGCTCGACAACGACGCGCTGCGCAACCAGTTCGAGGATGCCGACGTGCGTGTGGTCATCGACGGGGGGACGACCGTCATGGGCAAGCCCTCGACCGTCATCCGGCTGACCAGCGATGGCGACTACGAGCTCACACGCCAGGGCCCGATCGGGGAGCACTACATCCGGGATCGTCTGCGTCGGCGCGTGCTATTTGTCTGCACGGGCAACACCTGCCGAAGCCCGATGGCCCAGGTCATCGCCACCCGCGAGCTGCGCGAGTCGGGCGAGCCGGAGGACCTGGTCGAGGTCACCTCGGCGGGGATCTCGGCGGGCGAGGGGATGCCCATCACGCCCGAGGCGATTGAGGCCCTCGAAAAACTCGGCTACATGGCAAGCCATCACCGCTCGCGTCAGGTGACGCCGACGGACGTGAACCGGGCCGACGAGATCTACACCATGACCAACGCGCACCTGGCGGCACTTCGGCGGCACTTCCCCGGGGCCGCGTGGAAGATCCAGACCCTCGACCCCGAGGGCGGCGACATCCAGGACCCGATCGGCGGCCCGCCCGAGGTGTACGATCAGGCCTGCCGGGCGATCTTGGAATTCGTCCGAGCCAGGCTCGGTTCGCCGAGCCAGCAGGGAGACCGGGCATGAAGATCTCAATCGGGGCCGACCACCGCGGGTCCGACATCACGCTGCGCCTCTCGCAGTTCCTCCAGGAGCAGGGGCACACCGTCACACGCCACGGCTCGGCCGAGGGCGAGCCCTGCGACTACCCCGAAGCCGCCTTCCGAGTCGGTAGCGACGTCGCCTCCGGGCAATCCGAGCGCGGCATCCTGGTCTGTGGCACGGGCATCGGCATGTCGATCGCTGCCAACAAAGTCCACGGCGTCCGGGCCGCGGTCGTCCACGACGAGCTGACCGCCCACCTCGCCCGCGGCCACAACGACGCCAACGTGCTCTGCCTCTCGGCCGACCTGCTCGGTGAACGCGCGATCGAGAAAATCGTCAACGTCTTCCTGCGAGACGAATTCGAGGGCGGCCGTCACGCCCGGCGGGTCGCCAAGATCAAGGCGATCGAGATCGGGGCCGAGCCCGCCAGCGTCACGGAGTGACCGAGCCCTGAGCACTGACCGGGTAGACCATCGTCGCCCCGTCCGTCCCCACCACTACCGCGCCGTCGAGCAGCACGAGCGCATCGGGCGCGTGCAAGAGGTGCAGGTCCGCCCGGCTTCGGATCTGCCCCGTCGCCGAGTCGAGCATCCAGAGGCGGTAGATCTCGCCCTCCTCGGGATGGATGCGTCCCTCGGTCTGGAGCATGGCGTAGACCCCATCGCCCGCAACGGGCGGGAGAACGGTGGTCAGGCCCGAGGTCGCGTCGCCGCCGATGAGTGAGCCCTCCTGATTGAAGACGATCAGCCCGTGGTCCGTGGCGAACGCGGTCTCGCCGCTGGCGCCCTCGCGCGCTTCGATGCGCACCGAGCCGCCGACGCGCCCAAGATCCTCAAGCGGCGCATCTCTGAGTGAGCCCGTCTGTGTGTCGATCTGCCAGATCTGGCGATCGGGACCGAGCACGACGACGCGGCTGCGCATGAGCCACGCGTCGCCGCTGAGGCGCACGGCTGGATCGTCAACAAGCCACTGGATCGCGCCGGTGGTCGGCTCGATAGCGATCACACCCCGGTCGAGCCCGACGATCACCCTGCGGCCCGGATCGATGCGCACCCAGCGGAGCAGGCTCGCCAGTTCGTCGTTGACCTGCAGCGTCTGGCGCGTGCGGACGTCGTACACCGCCAGCATCGGCACCACGCCTGGATTCTCGCCCGCCTTGACATCCGCGGGGCGTTCGCCGGCAACCGCAAGCACGCCACCCGAGAGAGCCGCCTCGTACACCACGGGCACGTCGAGCAATTGCGTCCAGACCGCCTCGCCCGTCGCGCGATCAAAGACCGCCACGCGCCCCGTGCGCTCGATCATCGCGATGGAGCGATCGTCGAACACGACCATGAGATCGCTCAGTCGGCACGGGCCGTCCAGCGGCGTCTCGACCATGCCCGTCCGCCGGCGCTCGGGCTCTTCATCGAAAAGCTCGCCGAACTCGGCCGACTGCCAGCGGGTGCGCCCGGTGACGGTGTCGATGAGTTCGAGGCTCGCAGACTCCGCCTTGCCCCAGAGCAGCATCGCGAAGGCCGGCTCGAGCCTGACGAGCGTCGGCTCATTTCCTGCAGAAGCCGCACGCGACCAGATGGGCCGTAATCCGCCGGGCGCCTCGGCCAGCACCTCGTCGGCATCGAACGCAAGCTGCTCGGTCGGTTCGCTGTTCATCCCAAAGAGCGTCATCTGCCCGAGCGAACGCGAATACAGCACAAGATGATTTGTCGCCACGAGCCCCGATGTACTCAGGGGCCGCACGAGATCCCAGCCGACCAGTGACTGCTCAAGCTCCGTCGGCGAGCCGTTGACCCGCGGCAGGCGCGCCAGCGTCGCCAATCGGGCCGCGAACTGTTCGGCCAGCTCGGCGCTCTCCAGCGGCGTGCCCATATTCGTCAGCGTGAGCGAGGGTCGCTGTTCACGCAGCCGCTGAAGCGTCTGGCTCGCTGCGAAAAGCCGATCGTGCTCGGCGAGCGCCACGATCAGTCGGCCGGCAACCTCACCGGCGATCCCGTCGCTGGGCCAGCGGCGATCGTTCTGGGTCTCCATGGACGACAACGCGCGCTCGAGGGCAGCGATGGAGCGGTCGGTGCGCCCCTCGGCAAGATACAGATCGCTTGCGGTCAGCAGCGCGTCCGGCGCGATGCGCGCCACCGGGTATCGGCTGGCCAGCTGCTCGATCGCTTGTGGATCGGGCGCTGCGCCCTCGGCGGTAAGCGTCTTGAATGTAGCCGACGCCTGCTCATCGAATGTGCTGTACGCGCGCGGGTTTTGGTGAACCAGTGCGCGGACCGCGGCGGTCGCGGCAAGCTGCGCCCGCTGGCGGCGGCGACCCAGAATGTGCTGGGCGCTTGCCAGCTCGTCATCAAGCAGGATCGCCTGGTACGCCTGAGCCGCGTCGGCCCATTTTTTCTGCAACTCGCCAAGCCGACCGAGTTCCATGAGCGATCCGACACGCTGCGTCGGCGTCGTCGCGGCCCGCCCGAGCAGGTCGACCATCCTGGCCCGAAGGTCTAGCGAGAGTTCCTGAGCCGGCGCGAGCGTCGTGGTGCTGGCAATGTCGGCCGTCAGCATCGCCATGAGCGAGTCATAGAGACGCCGACGCGCCTGGCTTGCTTTCTCCGAGCCGCCCAGGCGTTCGATCGCGCCGAGGGCATTGTCCGCCGCGCCCGGGATCAGCGCCAGAGCGCCGGCCCGGTACGCCAGCTCCGCGTACGTCAGCGCCAGATCCGGGTCATCGGGCGAGGCCGACATGCGCTCACGCAGCGAGGTCTCGGCAGTCGCCCAAGGCAGGTATGTGTGCACGAAAGCATTGTCGACGATGACGAGCTGATCGCCCACGCCGACGGGTGCGCCCGGGTAATCCAGCGAGATCCGGCGGAACGGCTCGCCGGGCTTTGCCGGATCGACCAGCATGACGCCCGTGTGGGCCGGGATCATCAGTTCGCCACCGGCCAGCCGAACGCGGCCCGGGGCTCGCTCGGCGGCCGAGACAATCAGCCGCACCGGCTCGTCTGTAAGAATGCCCTCTGCCGACACGACCGCGATCTCGGAACCCACACACACAATGTGTCCGGCATACGAGAGCAGGTACTCGGGCCAGCCGAGCATCGAGGCCGCCCGCTCGCCGATGAACTCGCCCGTCATCGCATCAAACACCTGCACGGCCAGTTGATCGGGTGTCAGCACAATCACGCGATCGCCAATGACAATCGGCGCCGGCTGCTCCCAGTTATCCCGCGTGCGCTCGTTGAACGCATTCTCGACCGTGACTTTGCGCAACCAGATCGGCCTGCCCGTGTGCGCCTCGATCGCCGAAACAATCCCGATTGGGTCGGTGCGGTAGACGATGCCCTCGCGCTCGGTGATCAGGTGCGCGGTGTGCTCCATCCGCTGACTCGGCGCCACGCCCGCGGTGCCCATGAGCGTGCTCCACTGCAGCTCGCCCGTGTACAGATCGATCCCCGCCAGGTACGCGCTCATTACCCGCCGCAGCGGCGAGAACTGAAAGACGCCCGTCACGAGCGTGCCCTCGACAATCACCGGCGGTCCGCTGAATACCGCGTCCGTCCAATCGGGGCGCAGCCGCGACGGCAGCTGACTCCATATCTCCTCGCCAGATTCGAGCGAGACCGCGTGCATCTGAGGCGTGTTGGTCTCGGAGCGTTCCTCTTCAGCGACAATCACACCGACCGCCACGCCGCCGGCCGCTGCGACGATCGTCGAATCACGGATCTCGTTCTCGCCGCGACGGCGCTGAAAGCGATTGGGCACCTCGATCGAGCCGCGCAGCGAGCTCGGATCAGGCTCGTACTGCCAGAGGCATTCGAGCGTGAGGCGGTCCCAAGCCGTCAGCCTGTTGCCGTCGTTGAGCAGCACGAGGTCGCCCGCCAGAATGGGCAGTGTCCAAGGCCGCGGGTCGCCGCTGGTCAGGCGCTGCCCGCGGATGAGCGAGGTGTCGGCCAGCGAGATCGGCCCAGCGATCGGCGAAGAACGCAGGGGCCTAGCGAGCAACTCGCCCGGCGTGAACGCGGGTCCTTGCTCCGTGAGCCCGATGCTTTTGAGCCCGGCCGACGGTGGCACATCGATCGGCCGCATCGCCTCGGGTGTGATCTCATCGGCTATCCCAGCTCGCTCGGCCAATGCCAGGGCAAGTCTGCGAGCACTGTCGCCCTCTGCATAAGGCGTGATGCGGATCAAAAGCCGAGCGCTCCTGGCCGCAAGTTCCGCATCGCCCGCAATGACCGGGTGGTCGGCGAGGCTTGCCATCGTGCGGACCGCGGCATGAAAGCTTGCCGACTCGAACCGCCGCTCGGCCAGAAGCAAAGCCGCAAGCGCGCCCGAGCGTGTCATGAAGTACGAGCGCTCGACCTGCTCGATGCGCCCCTCTTCGAGCAGCTTGCGGGCGCGGGGCTCCTGCGTCAGGCGGTAGCGCTCGAGCAGCGCGGGCGACGCCACGAGCACCGCGTGCATCCGGCCGCGAACACTTTGGTACAGATCCGGGTCCTCGGCCTGGGCGACGAGCCTGTCTGGCTCTTCATCGAGCAGCTTCTGAATATTGCTTGCTGCCTCGGCGACGTTCTCCTGCGCCAGCAGCCTGGGTAGCTGCGCGAGCACCTCCTCGGCTGTCGGCGAATCGTCCACATAGACGGGCAGGATCTCCTGAGCCGCTATCGGACCAACCGCGACACACAGCACCAACGCCCGAAAAGCAATTCCAATACGGACCATGAAGCCTCCTGCTCGCCCGCACGACCGGGCGCGCCTCGCCGAAACGGTGCAGCTTCACGAGTCTATCGAACCGGCCCGGGCCCGGTTGCTCATGAGGGACTTCCCTCACGCCGATGCGCCGGAATCATGCAAGCCACACTCCCATTTCCGGTGCTGGCCATCGAGCAGCAACCCCCGATCGTGCGTCTGCCGCAGCTTCTGCGGAGCAGGCCCTTTCGTGTCGTGCTGCTGATCGCCATGGGCTGGGTCCTCGGGCTTGCCGACCTGACGATGACGCTCACCTATCTCATGAACGTGGGGATGTTCGAGGGCAACCCGCTGGCCCGCTGGGTGATCGCGATGGGCTCGCCCGCTCTCGTGGCCTGTTTCAAGCTCCTGACGATGATCATCAGTTCCTCGATCCTCTTCTGGCAGCGAGGCCGATGGCAGGCCGAGGCCGGGGCGATCTTGGCGCTCATCGTGCTCGGTCGGCTCACGTTCCAGTGGTTCGGCTATATCGACATGTCCTCGGACATGACGCACGCCATCACGATCGTTTCGGCAGACCCCTCGCAGTACGACGGCCTGTGGGCCACGCTCCGCTAACACGGCACCGCCGGGGACGATACCCTACCGGCGCATGCGACCAACCTCACCCACACTGATCTCGCTCGTCACGCTGCTCCTTGCCGGCTGCTCGGCCTACGACGCGCCCAAAATCGACATCGTCGGCGCCCGCATCACGCAGGAAACCGCCCAGGGCGTGGTGCTCGATTTCACTCTCGACGCGACCAACACCAACGAGGTCGACCTGCCGCTCGAACGCGTCCGCTACGCGCTGCGTCTCAACGGCCAACGCGTCTTCTCGGGCACCCGCTCGGCAGAGGCCACCGTGCGCCGACTGGGCACGCAGCAGTTCATGCTCCCGGCCGCGATCGACCTTGCCGAATTCGACATGCCCGAGGGCGACGTCGAGTACGAGCTTTCGGGCTCGGTGATCTACGTCACGCCGGGCGAGATCGCACAGATCCTCTTCGATGCCGGCGTGCGCAAGCCGCGATCCTCGTTCCGCCAGACCGGGACGCTGGATTTCAGCACGGGCCAGCTGGGCAACACCGAATCACCCTGAGACCGATTCACTTTTTGCAAATCCCGCTCAGACCCACTCAAGCTGCGAGCGGTCGGCCTTGGACACACGGATATCCAGCCCAGCGAGCTGCTTCTTGAGCTTGCTGGCCAAGATCGGCAGGTAGCCCCGCTCGGTATTGGTGTGCCCGGCCAGAATCACGCCCAGCCCGTGATCCAGGTGTGCCATCACCTGGTGGTGCGTCATCTCGCCCGTGATATACATCTCGCACCCGTTGGCCGCCGCCACCGGCGCCAGGTCGCTGCCCGAGCCGGCGCAGACGCCGATATGCGAGATTTTGCGCTCGTGGTCGCCGCTGGGCGCGGTGAGCTTGAGTCGCGTCACACCCAGGTGCGCCTTGAGTTTCTCGGCGATCTCCATCGTCGTCAGCGCCTGATCGAGCACGATCCGCCGGCCATGCCCCGTGTGGCGCTCGGGCAGCGGCTCGATCTTCAAGACATCGATTGCCGGCTCCTCGTACGGGTGGAACGCGCGGAGCGTCTCGATCGCAAGGGCCACCGATCCCTCGGGGCAGACCATCTCGAGGCGCATCTCTTCGACGCTCGTGAATTCGCCCTGTCTGCCGATCGCCGGGTTCGTGCCCTTCTCGCCGCGAAACGTTCCTGTGCCGATCGTCCCGAACGAGCACAGGTCGTACGCCCCGATGTGCCCCGCGCCGGCCGACGCCAGCGCGTTCCTCACGCGCTCGATGTCGCTTGTCGGAACGAACGTCACGATCTTGTGCAGATCTTCACGCCCGGTTGAGGCTTTGAGCGAGCGGACATCGCCCGAGCCGAAGCCGCTGATGAGCCAGTCGTTGAGCCCGTCCTGAGCCGCGTCGAGCGCGGTGTGGGGCGAATAGACCGACATGCCCGCTTTGATCGCCCTATGCAAGAGCCTCTGCTTCGTATCCGAGCAGACGATCCGCTTCATGGGCACAAAGATCGGCGGGTGATATGCAATGATCGTCGAGCACCCGAGCTGCTCGGCCTCGGTCATCACCGCCTCGGTCAGGTCGATCGTGCAGAGCACCGGGCCCGTCAGCTTTCCCGATGACTCGCCCACGAGCAGGCCTACGTTGTCCCACGACTCGGCGAGCGAGAGCGGGGCGATCTGGCCCAGGGCCTCGAAAAGCTTGGCGCGATCCATAGGGAGAACCTCCTGACGCATCGTATACGCCATGCGTGTCCCATCCGACGCGGACGCCATGCCGGTGATACGCTCGCAGACATGGCTTTGCCCGTCACAATCTCCGCGCCAGCCAAGGTAAACCTGGCGCTCTCGGTCGGCCCGCCCGAGCCGCCCGGCATGCCCGACGCCGGCATGCACCCGATCGCTTCCTGGGTCGCCGCGATCGATCTCTTCGACGAGATCACGCTCACCCCAAAGGACGCAACCACGCTCGATCGCCGCTGGGCCGAGGGTGCCCCGCTGACCTCGCCGCTGGGCTGGCTTGCGGACGACGATCTGACGGTCCGGGCGCTCACCAAACTCTCGGCGAAAGTCGGGAAAGAACTGACCGCGCACATCTCCATCACCAAGCGCATCCCCGTCGGCGGCGGGCTGGGTGGCGGCTCGAGCGACGCAGCCGCCTGTCTCGTCGCTGCCAACCGCCTTTTCGAGCTGAACCTCTCACTTGCTGACCTCTCGCAGATCGCGCGCAGCCTCGGCTCGGACATCCCCTTCTTTCTCGATGAAACCCCGATCCCAAGGCCCGCGCTCGTCACGCACTTTGGCGAACGCATCCGCCGCGTCGATCTTGAGCCGACGGATCTCCTGCTCATCTTCCCCAACTTTGGATGCCACACGGGCGATGTCTACCGCGCGTACGACCAGTCGCCGCTGACACTCGATGTCCAGCGCGTAGTCGCACTCGCCGAGCGCGGCAAGGTCGACCCAAACGGGCTCTTCAACGACCTGGCGTTCCCCGCCAAACGATACAAACCCGAGTTGCAGACACTCATCGGCAGGATCGAACGCATCACCGATGAGCCGATACACGTCTCGGGATCGGGCTCGACGCTCTTTCTGGCCCCTCAAAGCGTCGACGAATTGGCCGCAAAAATCGGGCAGAAGATCACCAACGTCCGGTGCATCAAGGTGCGCACGCTGACTGGGATGGAGCGGGCATGAAGGTCACGGTCGGTGTCGATCTCGGCGGCACGCACATGCAGATCGGTGTGGTCAATGCCGCGTGCGAGATCATCGGACGCTCGGGCACCAAGACCGAGGCCTCGCGTGGACCGGCCGCGATCCTCGACACCATCGCCGAGCATGTGCGGATCGCTCTGAACCGCGCAGGCATGAAGAGGGCCGACGCGATCGGGCTCGCAGCCCCCGGCGCGATCGACCCGGAGCAGGGCGTCGTCCTCAACGCGCCCAACCTCAAGTGGGACGACCTCCGCGCAGCCGACGAGCTGGCGCGCCGGCTCGACATGCCCGTCGTGCTCGACAACGACGTCAACGCGGCCGTCTTCGCCGAGCAGCGCATGGGCGCGGGCACAGGATGCCCCGACCTCATGGGCGTCTGGATCGGCACAGGTGTGGGCGGCGGGCTCGTCCTGCGGGGCGAGGTCTACCACGGCCTGCGCCGAACCGCCGGCGAGATCGGGCACATCATCATCGATCCCGAGAACCCGCAAGGCCGACGAGAACTCGAGCACCAAAGCTCCCGCACAGCCATCGCCCGCGATATCTGCGAGGCCATCGAGAACGGCGAACCCTCCGTGCTCGCAACCGCTATCAAAGACGGCAGCCCGTGCACCTCCTCACTCATCGCAAGCGCTCTCGAACAGAATGACGAGCTGACCACCCGGATCGTCACCACCGCCAGCGAGAAAGTCGGACGCGTCGTCGGCTCGATGGTGACCATGCTCTCGCTCGAACGCATCGTCGTCGGCGGCGGGCTGGTCGAGGTCGCCGGCCCGTTCATCGTCGAGCCGATCCAGCGGGCCGCCCGCCAGACCTGCTGGCCCGAAGAACTCCGCACCCTCGAGGTCCACGCGACCAAACTCGGCGCCAACGCGGGCCTGCTTGGAGCCGCCCTGCTCGCGGCTTCACGCATCGGCCAGGGCGCCTGATCCAGCAGAACGCGCACCCCCGGGTATGGTCTCGGGGCCAAAGCAGAGGGCGCACGAAAAAACCCGCCAGGCAACAGA
>Ga0209273_10002354_pt1 | contig 14678 bp, 14 predicted proteins | sample tdAd471_FD_187126 | JGI IMG/M metagenome (GOLD analysis project Ga0209273, IMG submission 187126) | Marine sediment microbial communities from the Atlantic coast under amendment with organic carbon and nitrate - tdAd47.1 (SPAdes)... | ecosystem: Environmental > Aquatic > Marine > Coastal >...
GCTTTTTGGCCGCGGTTTTCTTTGCAGCCGGCTTTTTCGCAGCGGTCTTTTTCGCTGCCGGCTTCTTCGCCGTTTCCGTCTTGGTTTTCGCTTTGGATTCCTTGGCTTCGGTCTTCGCCGGGGCGTCGTCGGCCTTCTTCGCCGGCGCCGCCTTGGCTGCCGTCTTCGGCTTGGTGCCGGTCGGGCTCACCTCGACGATGCGCAGCACCGTCTGGTCCTGACGATGACCTTTCTTGCGGCGATGGTTCTGGCGGCGCTGCTTTTTGAAGACGATGACCTTGTCACCGCGCGACTGTTCCAGCACTTCCGCGAACACGGCAGCCTTTTCGATCGTCGGCATGCCCACGGTCGGCGCCTTGCCGTCTTCACCGAGCATCAGCACATCGCCGACCTCGATCACGTCACCGACTTCGCCGGCCAGTTTCTCGACGACCAGCTTGTCGTCTTTGGCAACCCGGTATTGTTTGCCACCGCTTTTTACTACTGCGAACATGATCGCCTCTAAATTCCACATATCGAAGGGGCCAGAGGGCACCTCGCCCACGGCCTCGCTTGGAAGGGCGGCAATATACTTGGCCCGGGCGCGATGTCAATGGCGGAAACTCTGCTTTTCCGCGCTTTTTTCCACCTTCCGCCACGGGCCGCGGTAATGCCCTTATTTTCGCCGATTGATGCCTTGCCCAGCCGGGGCTGATTGGCTACATTCCGCGCTCCCCGGCGTGGCCATCGGCCATGCCCACGCGTGCGGAGAGATGCCGGAGTGGTCGAACGGGGCGGTCTCGAAAACCGTTGTGCGCTTGCGTACCCAGGGTTCGAATCCCTGTCTCTCCGCCACCTCTTAACTCATTGTTATTATTATATAAAATGACATTTTAAACGACCTTAAAATGGCCGGGATTTACGCCATTTTCCGGCGTTCTGACCATACGCTGAGGTTCGGGGAGACAACGTCGGTCCCGCAGTATGGGCGCAATAGTCCACGATATCTCCCTCGGCGTGTTTTTTGGTACCTGACGGGGCCGTTCTGATCCACGGGGCACAAGAAAACGCCTCGCTTGCGTAAGGCGCCTGGTTTGTATGAGCCGTGAATTTACTCGATCCCGAAGAGTGCTCGCTGATCTGCCCAATCAAGCGGCAGGCGGGATGCCCTCTTGAGCGTAGACGCTTTCATATCCGCTGGCTGAGACCCGGCAAGAATCAACTTGATGATATCAGGTGCAAGATACGCGAGCCGCAAGGCACGCGTGAAGTAGGACCTGGTCACTCCTTCTTCGTCACAAAGTTGCTGAATGGATCGACTCTCGGCTTTCATGATTCTATCCTGATACCGCTGACCGGTCAGTACCAGACGGATCAAGCTCCGGTCCGGCTTACGCTTTTTGCCTGATGTTGGTGGCCCATCGACAATCATCCGTTTTTCCATCCCGGCGCGCTTCAATCGAGCGGCAATGCTTATTGTCTTAATTGGTCCTTCGATGTCGGGACAAGGTTGGAAGTCATCACGTGTTAAATATGCGATGGCGTTCGGACGCAGTTGGATATCGACCCGCTCTGGATGTACGTCGATGCGCACAATCAAAGACAACAACATCCGTCTAATATCTGGCGGTTCCAGTTCGTCCCACTCAGACTCCACGTTTCTGACGCTTGTCCTGAGACGGTCTTGCTGCTCAGGATCGTGTGTCCTCTCTTGTACTGCACTCCATACGTTCCGCTCATCACGAATAAATTCCCTGATGTGGTCCGAGACCAGACGCTCAACCTCGCCGGCGGGCGTTCTTCGACCTGGCTTGTTTGTGGGCTTTGCTTTGGTCGTTAAATGCTTCGAGACGTAGTAGCGATATCTCTTGCCGCTTTTAACCGCATGGCTCGGCGTCATCCGTGTGCCATGATCATCAAAGATAAGCCCAGATAACAAACTTGGTTCCTTGGTGCGACGGCCCGACTGTCGTTCAACCCGGTTTTCCGATAAGAGCGCCTGCACGCTGTCCCAAAGCTCAGTCGGTACGATGGCATTATGCAGGCCGGGATAGCTCACATCTTTATGTATGATCTCACCCAGATACACGCGATTCTTAAGGAGATGATATAGTGCGCCTCGATTGAATGGCACTCCGCCCGACTGCCGCCCGGCTTCACTGACGCGGACTTTGCTCACGATCCCCTCTGATCTGAGGACCTCCATCAGTCCGAACACAGATTTAAGTTCAAGATACCGCCGGAAGATGTGTCGAACCGTATTTGCCTCATCCTCGTTAACGATTAGCTTCCTGTCCTTGGTGTCATATCCAAGGGGCAGGTTGCCACCCATCCACATCCCCTTTTGCTTGGATGCCGCAATCTTGTCCCGAATTCGCTCCGCTGTGACTTCGCGCTCAAACTGTGCAAACGACAGCAGCACGTTCAGCGTTAATCGCCCCATGGATGTTGTCGTGTTGAACTGCTGTGTCACGGATACGAACGACACACCATTCTCATCGAATGTATCAACAATTTTGGCAAAGTCCGATAAGGCACGGGTGAGCCGATCTACTTTATACACAACGACCACATCAACTCGCCCTGCCGCGATATCCTTCAGTAATCGCATGAGCGCAGGCCGCTCCATGGTCGCACCGGATATGCCCCCATCATCATAGTACTCCGGAAGCGCCTGCCAACCTTCATGCTTCTGGCTCAAGACATACGCTTCACAAGCTTCCCGTTGTGCATCCAGGGAATTGAAATCTTGCTCCAGTCCCTCCTCATGGGATTTGCGGGTATAGATCGCGCATCGAAGTTGATCAGGTTTCGTCTTACTGGTTTTAGACATCAACTTTCCCCTTCTTTAATCCAAAGAACTTCGGCCCGGACCATCTCACCCCCGTGATCTCCCGGGCGATCATCGAGAGCGAACCGTATCGCTTACCGTTGTATTCAAACCCATCATCAAGGACGGTGACTGTATATGTTCGCGCCTGCCATTCCCGAATGAGCTTGGCGCCGGGTTTGAGTTCCGGGCCAGGGGCGAACCCTTTACCGTTATCGTCTTTCAACTGCTTTGCAATGGTGTTGAGTTTCCGCTTCGTTGCCTGGCTCAATCCACCATGGGCCTTCTCCTGTATCTTGTAGACGATGCCCCGGACCATGAGATCCCGGCTCAGTCCGCTCGGTACGGGCGCATTGAATAACCTGGACCAGCGCTTACGGACATCCTTCAAGCTCAGTTTTTCAATTCCTTCAAGTTTCCTGGTCTCGTCGTTACGTTTGTTATCGGCAAACGCCTCCGAATTGCAGGAAGCTCTGGTCACCGTGAAATCCTCGGCAACCCCCTCCGCCCATTCATCCACGCGCATCATTCGTATACCCGATAGACCGTAGCGCCCTTGATGTCCTTCGAACGCTCGATTATATGCCCCTTCTTGCGCAACCCTGTGAGCGCCGCGCGGACGCTATGTGGCTGCCAGCGGGTCGCGTTTTCGAGGGCGGTAATGGTCGTGCCGTTCTTGTGACGCAGTTGTTTTAGGATGATGTCGAGCTTGGTCTGCCCCAGCTTCGTCTGTGCGGTCTTGGTGGTCATATCTGCCTCCTTCGATAGCGTCCGCGGGATGCAGGCGCTTGTACCAGCCTGACCCGGCCAGGCTATGTGCCTAGTCGGGCGGGCGGTCGTCGGAGGCCTCAATTTCCAAACCCGAACAGCACCCTATGTACTGCTTGGAACACAACGAATGTCCAGTGGAAACATTCCAATTTTACCTACCCACCGCTCGATCAATTGAGATTAAGAGGCGATCAGAGCCTACCTTCTCGGTGCCTTCGGGTTTCGCTGCGGATGCGGTTTTCTGGGACGTGGATCAACAATGCGTCCACCTCTTTCACGCAATACGGAACCACCACCAAAATATGGCTCAGGGTTGCCCTTGAATTCAGGCAGCCACTCAAGGAATTGTGTCAAAGCATCGACCCAGTCATCGGAACGACCGTGGGGGAACTCCTGGAGTTCGATCAGCAGGGCATCAATTTGCGCGACGTTTTCGCACAACCGTACGGTCCCGGTTCTCATCTTGACGAGATGACTGTTCAACCTTTCCTCTTTGCTCAGATTGGGCGTTTTTATTGTAACGGCCTTGATCCCTCTGTCTTTCAGCACGGAGATTAAGGGGGGACCATTCGCTGCATTTTCTATGAGGGTCGCGCCCGGTCGGTATTTCTCATGAATGACAACAGCCATTTCCTCCAATGCGCTGAATTCAACGCGCCCTCTCCACGCATCAACAATGAAATGGTTTTCTAGGTCCGTTTTAATCACCAGGCATGCAGAATACGACGAATTCTCTCCGGTTGATTGAGCGGTGTCCCAGCTAACAATCGTATGGCGCGTCCTCTTCGAGGGTTGGCCACAACGCGGAAACCAATCGATATCGATAAGTTGACCATCGGGTGGGATCGGGTGCTGCTGGTACTGCGCCGCGAAATCGAAAGGGGAATTATCCCGCCTAAGACGCTCAACCACCTCGGGCGTGTTCACTTCAGGGTCGAGCACATGGCCCTCCGGACGTCGCCATATATAATCCCCTGCTCGATATTCCCGCTCCTCCTCGGCAACGAGAGGGACGACCAAAGATCGATAGCTCCCTTTTCGCTCCATGTGTCCTGAAAGGTCGTCCTGATGAAGCCGCTGGGCCAGTTGCACGATCTTGGATGAGCGTGGATTGTTCAATCGCGACTGAAACGCGGTATCGAATGACTCAGCCGCTTTTGCCCGCCTCGTCGGATATCGTGCGTCGTCGGCATTGATCGCATCATCCAGAATCAAGGTTCCCGCCCCCTTTCCGGTAATCCCGGTCTCCATGGACACCGCCAATCGACCGCCTCCTTCGGTCGTTCTGAAATGGTTGACGACATTAAAGTCGGTCCTGATACGCGTTGCCGGAAATACCTCTTGATACCAATCGGCTTCCATGATCCGCCGGGTATCGTCCGCCAATTTTCTGGCGAGTCCTTGGTCGTGCGTCACGACGATTACCTCCTCATGCGGTTCATGACCTAAAATCCATGCGGGCCAACACGACGACGTCGTGAACGACTTCAGCGACCGTGGGGGCATGTTGATGATTGACCGCAAAATGTGCCCCTCAGAAACCTGCATGAGCCAGGCGCACAACAATTTCAGATGCGCGCTGTCTCGAAGCCCGTGGCCGTGATGAATGTGTGCGAAAGCACGCATGACGAAGGCAAACAGATCCGTACGGAGGATTGCATTCAAGACGTCGATGTCACTGGGCTGGTTTTCGGAGTTCATCTACGCCTCCTCACTCAGGTCAACACCGCGTAACGTTGTCGGTTGAACAACATCTTTCTCAAGACGTTCGAGTTTTGAATTAAGAAACGCCTCGATGATCTTGGCGTCATCGGAACTCAAGGATGCATCACCAGCATTTGGCTCATCCGGCGAAATCAGCTTTTCAATAAGGCCCAACAATAACGCAGTCGATCGGGCGTCGCCTTTGAGCGCCTTTGCGACCATGGCCTTTACCAGTGCCCGTTGCTTGCTGAGGCGTTTTGGGCGCCCGGACTCGGAGACTGTGATAGTCTCCTTCAACTCCTCCTCCAAGTCCGTTTTCAGGTTGCGCGTGCCCTTTGGGCGTCCTTTCGGGTTACCACTCTGACCGGGCTTGAAGCGATGTTCTGGCGGAGGTTTTCCGTAGCCAGCCGTGGAGCTTTTGTCAGCCATATCAGCCCTCCCCGCCGGTCGCAGGTGCCGGTAGCAGCAGTTGATGGCCAAAGCGGATATTCGCCGTCTCATCGAAAGTGAGCCCGGACTCAGCATGGACCGCCTGACGCCCCGTAAATGCCTGCCAACGGCGGATGATGACGTCTATATACTTGGGATCAAGCTCCAAGCCAGCGCACACACGGCTCGTCTGTTCGCAGGCGATGACCGTCGTGCCGGACCCCAAAAAGGCGTCAAGCACGAGGTCACCGCGGTTCGAAGCGTCACGAACAGCGTCGGCAATCATCTCGACCGGTTTCACTGTCGGATGAAGTTTCAGATCCGCCCGCCGGTCTTTGGAGGGCGAATTACACCCCGCATACTCCCAGACGTTCGTGCGGTTCCGTCCGAAGCGGCCAAGTTGCACATTATTTATGTGCGGCGCGGTTCCATTTTTGTAGACGAACACAAGCTCATGGCGGCTGCGGTACATTGAACCCATGCCGCCATTCGTCTTCGCCCAAACACATATGTTTGAAAGTTCTTCGAAGTGAGCCTCTGCCGCAGTCTGCAGGGTCAAAGCGTGCCGCCAGTCCATGAACAGATAATGGAGAGAACCGACAGTTGAGAACGTCACGAAATTTAAAATCGAGGCGTCCAAGAAAGCGCGGAACTGATCCTCCGACATCTCGCCGGACGCCATCACAAACTCGCCATGTTTCACGGCCCCCAAGCCACAAACGTTGCCTTCGATTCTGACATTGTATGGCGGGTCAGTGATGACCATACCCGCTTTTTTTCCGACCAGAATTGCCTCATACGCGCTCGGGTCTCTCGCATCTCCGCAACCGACGCGATGTTCGTCGAGGCACCAGACGTCGCCCACTATAGAGACAATCGTCTCGTCTATCTCCGGGATAACATCGTCAGGACTAAGGGGGATCGGCGCATGCTCGGTTTCCATGATTATGTCGATTTCACCCATCTCGAAACCCGTGAGATCGACCTCGAAATCCATTTCGATGAGGTCCTGAAATTCGATGGCGAGTTTTTCCTCATCCCACTCACTGAGCTCCGAAATCCGATTTAGGGCAATCCTTAACGCCCGAATGGCCGATCGACCGAGGTGAGTGAGGCGGATGACGGGTATTTCTGTGTATCCGAGGCGTATTGCCGACTTCGCCAACGCTTCACCGGCAATGATCAAGCCGTCCGCGTCGATTACGACAGGCAGTACAATCCCGAACGCTCCGACGCTGCGATCGAGCATCTTCTCCTGCCGTTTCGGATGTTTCCGTGGGTTGTTTTCGTGAAACGTTAGATCCTGGACCGAAACGTACTCGATCCGCTCGAGTATCCGCTTATCTATGAAACTGCTGTTATGCCCAAGTTTGCCGTGCCGCTGACGGCCATTTCGTATGGTTTCTTGTGTCATTGTTACGTCCTTCAAACACTCGGACGTTAACGGGGGCCCATTTTCAGCGACTCATGCACAGCCTGCCGCATGAGAACACTATCTCCCCGCAGCCGTCCGAAAAAGTAATGGCTGCATAGGAGAAATGTGACAACGTTCTTAACACTTTTGACCCGCTAAATAGGGGGCAGCCGGCAAATAAGTTGAAGATTGAGTCGATGAAAGAGCGGTTCTTGGCCTGAAATGTCCAGGAAAGGCCAATAAATAACCATTTAAGCGAATCACGCCCATCAAATCTGGTCAAGGGTATTAATCGGCGAACATCTGCCGGACCATGTAGGTCAAAACCTGTGGTTCGAGCGTATTGCTATCGATGGTCACGCTATCGAACCAGACATGCAGTTTCTTTGGCCGTTGGTCGAGAAACACCATGCGAGTATTTGAATGCTGCCCGGTACGTATTTGACGATCGAGGGTGCGCTTAAGCTGCTCAAGAAAAAAACATCCATCTCAACTGATGAGAAAGCGGCCATACATTTTACTCAGGCCGCTCTGTCTCGCGATATTGCCGCGATCAATACGAACAGTTTAGTCTTGCGATTGGATCAGGCGCTCACGGAAATTTTTAATCTCGACAAATCGGCAAGAGAGATTAGCAGTCATATTCCTGATCGATTTGTCAGAGCGGAGTTGCTCACAAAGACCGAACGCGCAGGCGCTTATTTAGATGACCTCGCTCGCGGCTTAAGAGAAAGCCCTAGTCAGAAGGAGGCATCAACACCGGCCCTCGTCACCGACCACAAACTCAAGGATAGCTAGTTCAGGCTCTGGATAGAATTCTGATTTCTTGCCCTGGGTCGTTTTTGGAGTTCTGTTGACCTGCGACCATCTGAATGATCGCATCGATGTTCTCATCAACGATTGAGGACTGCATGCTGGCGCATGTCTCAATGAGCACGATGGCAGTATCGATTTCGCCTGCAAGGCGTTTCAAGTCCGATAGGTTCCTGGAGCGGGTCGTTGCTTGATCTAATTGCTCATCACCGACAAATCGTGAAACCTGATCGATTCTTAAAATGACATGCACAGGCATATCATATCGACGCTTTTGGTAGCGGTTTTTCTGACGCAATGCACTTATCGAGACTGGCTCCTGATCGTCGACGTATATGCTTGTCGGGGAATCCCCCATACCATCACGCTCTGTCTTTCGAGCGCAATCGATCCTCCCAGTCGAGCGCTTGTTTCCGATTGTCTCCTCAGCAGGATCGCGACCAAATAGGCCTCGAAGAACATCGCCCGCCGATAGCCCTACAGAACATAAAGCGAGCCCATGCAGATATTGCCTCGCGACAAGATCACCCATCAACTGAAGGCCAGCACCCTCGTTGACCTCTTCAATACAAATAAGTCTTCCGGCCGAAATTTGTCGAGCCACGTCAGACAAATTGTCCTCTGCCGGTGATTGCGCCTCTACACGTATGTCTAATTGTGGGTCGTTTTTTACTGGCAACTCGCCCAATGAAGTGGCCATCAATTTGGCCTGCCGCTCCGTTGCCTGGCGATAAAAATCGTACAATTCCTGCTCGAAGCAATCGATCATATCCGTTCCGGAGAAGCCATCGTTGCTCAATGCAGCCTTGGCCATTCTCTGTCCGATGCCTAGGAGGCAACTTCTGATCGCATAGTCGCGGACCTCATCACGTGGACAGGGTTCGTCAGGCGTCAGCGCGCCCAATTCCTCCAACCCACAAATATAACTGGAAACCAGATTCATGTGTGCCTCGTCCGCGGAGTCAACCCGCCTTATCAGCGCCTTCGCTGAGACCTCGATTCCGCGATGCTGGCACTTCAAGAGGTCGCTGTAGAGCTGCTCGTGGAGAGGAAGTGCAAAATTGCAAGTTTGGCTGCCCGAGATAAATTCCAAACAACCATCCCGATTGGCAAGTGCACGAGCCAAAAATCGCCGCTCCGCTTTCAACCTGTTTTGCCGAAAAATTTCTTCTTCGTTTCCCAAGTTCACCTCGGACACCTCGATACCCCCCGTAAATCGGATTTGGTAAGTAGCTCACGTTCAGTCGCTTGCGTGGCGACAAAAATCAACTCCAATCTGCGCAATCAAGACTGAGCATGGCACTTAGTGTGAGCAGAATTGGGAAGAATTAGAGATCGCGTCCAATTCCTTCAGTCAAATTGAGAACTGAAAGTATTTGGAAAACTCGGCAGTAGGTTTAGTGATACGAAATCGACCTGATCTCGGGAAACTGCTTTTTCTTGACGAATTTCGCAATCCGGCAGGCCCATAATCCGCGTGCAGGATGGGACCGAATGGTAAAAACCCGCGCTATCGGAGCTGGCTTACGATGGCCCAAACGGCAGATCGCTACAATAACCAATATATTTGTATTTTGCTCTCAAAATTGTAAGGTGCGGGTACTCGCGGAACGATTTGTAAATTGATTATAGTTTTTCTCTGAGTGCTTCGTAAGGCGTTTTTCCATTGAAGGCCCCGTGCGGTCTGTGGAAGTTATAAAAGCGCTCCCATTCATCTAGCTTTGCTTCGAGATCAACATCATCTTTGTAGTCGAGGAGCTGATAAAACTCTTGTCCGTCAGAGCGATGCGATCTCTCGACCTTACCGTTTAATTGCGGCGTTCCGCGTTTGATATAGGCGTGACGGATCCCTTGATCCTCGACATGCCAGTGAAACTTGGCCTGGAATTCGTGACCGTTGTCAGTGCGGATTTCCTTGATGCGAAACGGAAATTTTTTGATGACATGATCAACAAAGTCAATCGCGTTAGCTTGCGTGTGTTTGGGGTAAACTTTGAGGGCCCTGACCCTGGTCGCGTCGTCGATCGCAGTATATTGGAAGCGTCGAATTTTCTCTCCCTGCTTTCCTATGAAAGTCAGGAACTTAACGTCCATCTGAATGTGATGCCCAGGGACCTGTTTGTTGTAGCGTTTTGTGTGGATCTTTCGCATACGCGTACCGCGGGGAAGCCGGTTGACGCCATGACGTTTCAACATTCGTGAGACCGTCGCATCGGATATTTTGATGCCGTGATAACGCTCAAGATACCAAACAATCCTCATGGGGCCGAGATGGTATTTATGTCGGAGATGGAGGACTTTTTCCTCGATCTCAATCGGCGTTCTGTTCGCATGCCATTTCGGGACTGGTGGGCGGTTTATGAGACCATCTTCGCCATACTTCGCGTAAGACTGGCGCCAGCGATAAAAACTGGTCCGGCCAATTCCAAAATAACGGCATGTCTTGGCTACATGTCCGGTCTCCTCGGCATATCGAAGAATGCGTAGTTTGCGTTGGATATCGCGCTGATCAGTGTTCATGAACATCTTCTCCCTCTGAAAATTAAGAGGCTAATGAAAATGTTCCGTGAGTAACGACATATCTACAAGTCATACCATTCGTCCCAAGCCCTTGGATTTCAATCTGGTTTGGTTGAAGGATTGAAAGGCTAAGGGAGCGTGGCGAAAAGGCCGGGGTATCTTTGTCGACAACAATACCGAGATTGTATGTCTTCCCCGTTTTGATCAATTTCGATGCGGCAAGAACACTTTCGGGTGTAATCAGGTTTGCGGCACCTATTTCGTCATCTGGACCCCACTTTGATTTGGTCCAGTCATCTGCCATTACCGATGTTGCAACTCCACAACACAAAGCAGCCGTGAGCATAAGTTTCATCATAACATGTTCCTCCTTATTCGGTTTATGATTTGTTGTTTCAGAATGATGCTTCGTAGATGCGTACGGCGTCTTCGAAGCCAACCTCTCGCGGGTTGTTGATCAGCAATCGCGTTTGCGCCATCGCATCGGTTGCGAGCTTGGGAATGTCGTCTTTGGCGATGCCGACATATTGCAGGCCTGTCTCTAGGCCAAGGTCGCCATTGAGGCGACTAAGCCTCTCAATGAACTCAGCTGTTATGGCCTGACTGGATCGATCAGTATTGATATCGGGAAAAACATGTGGTGCCAGTTCAGCATATTTACTACCACATTCAGGCGCATTGAAACGCATCACCTCAACCAAGACCAACGCGTTTGATAATCCATGGGGAACATGGAAGAGACTGCCAACCGGATATGCCAATGCATGAACCGCTGCGACAGGCGAATTGGCGAAAGCCTGCCCCGCCAACATCGCGCCCAGAAGCATATTTGCGCGTGCTTCTTTGTTGGTACCGTTGGAAACCGCTTCGCGAATATTTGCGCCGAGGAGATCTAACGCTTCCTTAGCAAGCGTCTGGGAAACCGGGTTATTGTTCACGCTTTTCGACGTGAATGCCTCGATCGCATGCACCATGGCATCAATGCCCGTCGCAGCTGTTATATGCGGCGGCAATCCGAGTGTCAGTTCGGCATCAAGGAGTGCGATATCCGGCAAAATTACAGGTGATACGACCCCCTTCTTTTCACTGGCACCCGTCGTCAATATTGAGACCGCAGTGACCTCTGAACCCGTTCCCGCCGTTGTTGGGACAAGGACAAGTGGCAACCGGCTGCCTTTGACTTGATTAACGCCGTACATCTCTTCAAGGGGTTGGTCGCAGACCGCAAGCAATGCGATCATCTTGGCCACATCCATGGAACTGCCGCCGCCAAATCCAATCACGCAATCACAGTTGTTGCACTTCGCAATAGTAACCGCTTCCATCACCGTTGATGTCTTTGGATCCGGCTCGATCTGATCGAAAACAGTTACGTCAAAACCATACTCCGTCAAATTCGCAAGGGCTTGTTCTGCAAGGCCAAGTTTGACAATTCCCGGATCGGTCACAAACAGAACACCTGGATGATCTGTGTCAAAGGCAATGCTGCCAATCACCTCACCCAACTTTGCGGCACCGCCCTCTATCTGGCGTATTGACGGGGTGGTATTAAATGTAAAATCAGTCATATTCCTCTCACCTTTGATCGTTGGTCATGAGGCTGATTTGGCCCCGTTCAATCGAGTAAACCTTGTCGACAACTTTTTCCGAGTGCGTGTAATCTGACTCTGAGACAAGAACCGTCAGGTTTTCCGATTTCAGATTGCCGATGACCTCCATCAGGCGTTGAGCCAGCGCGGGGGCCACACCCTCAAAGGGCTCATCAAGTAGAAGTAGATCTCGCCCGGCCACGAGGGCCCGCGCCAAGGCAACAAGCTTTTGCTGGCCGCCGCTCAACGTAAACGCCTTGCGGTCCGCGAACCGGCTAATTTCAGGAATAAGATCATAGACCCACTTCACGCGGTGACGATCCGCATTCTTCGTCGCCCACAGCGAGACCATGATATTTTCTTCGACGGTAAAATGCGGCACGAGGCGACGGTCTTCTGGCAGATAACCGATCCCAAGCGCGGCCCGTTCGTGCGGTTTGGCTGTGTGCAGATCAGCGTGATTAAATTGTATGGACCCTCTCTCGGCAGGCAAGGCACCCATGATCGAGCGCATCAGCGACGTCTTGCCCGCGCCATTGCGACCGATAAGGCCGCACGTCTTCCCCGTTTCAACTTCAAGACTCACATCCCATAGAATTGGGACGCGCTGAATGGATAGACTGATGTTTTCTATGGTCAGCATTGTTCACCACCTTCCATCGATGTGGGGGCAGATTTATCTGGCTTGGACGCGGCCCGGTGAAATTCGCTGCCAATCACGAACTCGCGAACCTTTTCGTTTTCAAGAACGATTGATGTCGGTCCATCTGCCAAGATCGTTCCTTCATAAAAAGCGACACAACGTGGTGAGAATGCCTCTACGATTTCCATGTCATGTTCAATGAACAAAACGGCCGTGTCGGAAGATCTCAATGCATCGATCAGGATGCCCATAAGCTCCATTTTCTCATCCGCGCTGACGCCACTGGTTGGCTCATCTAGGAAGAGCAAATCCGGATCGGAAACCGTCGCCAAGGCGATGTCGACAAGCTTTCGAACGCCTTGAGGTAATGTCGCGATGTCTTGGTCCGCGTATTGATCAATTTTAAACTTAGAAAGAAGCACGTGCGCTTCTTGTTCAAGCGCTGGATTAATAGCCGGGGCGAACAAGACTGGATACTTCTGGTTGGCAATCGTCAAGGCAATGAGCACGTTATCCAGCACCGACAACTCTGGAAAAAGTTGTGGAATCTGAAAAGAGCGGCAGATCCCAAGCCTGGTAATGTCACGGGTTGGAAGCCCGGTGATATTCTTTCCTCGGTAACGGATTTCTCCGGCGCTCGGCTTCAAGTACCCCGTCACCATATTGACGAAGGTTGTTTTGCCCGCGCCGTTCGATCCGATGACACCAAGCACTTCGCCAGCATCAATTTTGATATTAACGTCTCTGGCCGCATAAACCGCGCCGAAACTTTTCTCTAAATTTATAGTCTCAAGTATTGGCACCATTTTATTCACCTGCTGCTGGATCAGATGTAGACACCTGTTCCTGATTGGGTTTCGATTTACGAGTGAGAAGAGACCAAAGACCCTTTGGCAGGAAAATGATCGTGAACAACATCACTGTTCCAAGAATTAGCTGCCAAGTGTTCGGCGAAAATTCGACAGCATACACACGGATGATTTCAAGAATGAATGTCCCGATGAGCGGAGCTACGATATTTCCAATGCCGGATAAAATAGAGACAAAAACGAACTGACCTGACGTCGTCCAATTCGTCATCTCGGGATCAACATGTCCAAGCGCCATGGCCCACAGCACACCACCGATTGCAGAGACAACCGCTGCCAACACATAGGTGATATGGACTGCCTTATGCGCAGACGTACCTAGGTACTCGACACGCAATTCATTTTCGCGGATCGCTTCGTTCACGTAGCCCGTTGGACTCTTAAGGAATCGGTTTAGACCCATGGCACAGCCTATAACTACGAAACAGGTGATCGTATAAAGAACAAGCCTCGCTGTTTCACCTTCTGGTGCCCAACCCAAATAAGTTGCAGTCGGCAAGTTGAAGCCGTCTGTGCTGCCGAGTTCCTCGGTACTTGAAAGCAAACCAAATAAGATCATTGAGACAGCAAGGCTGAGCATCGCATAAAAGATTTCGCGATAGCGGCGTAACAAATAGCCAAGGACGGTCGAGAGAACCAAGCTGCTCAACACACCCAAAACAAGAAGAACAAAAAGGTCAGAAACGCCAAAGAATTTTGCGCCCATTCCAGCCGCGTATCCGCCAACGCAAAAGTAGAGACCTTGCCCAAAGGAGACGAGGCCCGCACGCATTTGAATCATGACGCCGAGCGCAACAAGCCCTGTGCCCATCGATACCTGCACATAGTTTACAATCCACTTTGGAAACATGAATGCGATGCAAATAAGAACTGGAAGCGCAATGAGCAGTCCGAGTTCAGTACGATCAATTGATTTGGTCATATCTTTCTGCTTTCTGCCAAAGCGAAGAGGCCATAAGGCTTCACAGCAAGAACAAAGGCCATAACGAGATAGATCGAGAAAAGTTCGGCCGGAGGATAAAGGTGGACAGACGCCGCACGGGCGAAGCCAACGATGAGTGCGCCAAACATGGCGCCGCCTATAGATCCCATTCCGCCGATCACAATCACTGCGAAT
>Ga0209273_10002356_pt1 | contig 14660 bp, 11 predicted proteins | sample tdAd471_FD_187126 | JGI IMG/M metagenome (GOLD analysis project Ga0209273, IMG submission 187126) | Marine sediment microbial communities from the Atlantic coast under amendment with organic carbon and nitrate - tdAd47.1 (SPAdes)... | ecosystem: Environmental > Aquatic > Marine > Coastal >...
GGTCCGTCTTCGCGTCGGCGAGAATTTTCACGAATCCGTCCGCGTCGCCGTTACTGCGTGCGCGCGAGTTTGCCGTGAATGGGAACTTCCCGGACTTGTACTCGACACCGTCCTTCTTGAGCTGTTCCTCGGTCTTGCCGACGGCGGCCACTTCCGGGTGCGTATAGACGATACCGGGGATCGAACCATAATCGATATGCCCGGTCTGCCCGGCCATGATTTCAGCGCAGACCACGCCTTCATCCTCCGCCTTGTGCGCCAGCATGGCACCGCCGATCACATCGCCGATGGCATAGATGCCGGGGACATTGGTCTGGAAATCCTCGTCGACCTTGACGAAACCACGATCGGTCATTTCGACGCCGACCTTGTCCAGCCCCAGACCTTCGACATACGGCCGGCGACCGATGGCAACCAGCACCACGTCGGCTTTCAAGGTTTCCTTCTTGCCGCCTTCGGCGGGTTCCATGGTCAACGTGACACCGGACTTCTCCGTCTTCGCCCCGGTGACCTTGGTCTTGAATTTGAACTTGAGCCCCTGCTTTTCGAGGATGCGCTTCATCTGCTTCGAGACTTCGCCGTCCATGCCGGGCAGCGCGACGTCGAGGAATTCGACCACTGTTACCTCGGCACCCAGGCGACGCCACACCGATCCAAGTTCAAGCCCGATCACACCGGCACCGATGACGACCATGGATTTCGGCACCTTCGGCAGCGACAGCGCGCCGGTGCTTGAAACGATTTGCTTCTCGTCGATATCGACACCCTTGAGCGGCGTCGTTTCCGAACCGGTGGCGACGATGATGTTCTTTGTCGCCAGCGTTTGTTTCTTACCGCCCTTGGCCGACGGCGTAACGACCACTTCGCCCGCCTTTGTGATGACCCCGGCACCGACGAGGTAGTCGATCTTGTTCTTTTTCATCAGGAATTCGATGCCGCCGGTGAGGTCATCGACGACCTTGTCCTTGCGTGCCAACATGGTCTTGAGATCGAGCGAGACCTGCGCCTTGATCCCGTGCGCGGCGAATTCGTGACCGGCCATTTCATAATGATGCGACGACTGCAAAAGTGCCTTCGACGGAATGCAGCCGACGTTGAGGCAGGTACCGCCCAACTTGCCGCGCTTTTCCACGACAGCCGTCTTCATGCCAAGCTGTGCCGCGCGGATTGCCGCCACATAGCCGCCAGGCCCGCCACCGACGATCACGACATCATAGGTATCGGTGTCGCTCATGATTTCTTCTCCCTTCCCCGTCAGCCCCGCGAAGGCGGGGTCCATACGTCCGTCGCATTCAGATTTCCGCCATAGCTAGAGCCAGCGAAGGCAGGAATGGCGGTCAAAATTAAACGTCCAGCATGATCCGCTGCGGATCCTCGATCAGATCCTTCATACGGACCAAGAACGAGACCGCCTCGCGCCCGTCGACGATCCGGTGATCGTAGCTCAGCGCCAGATACATCATCGGCCGGATTTCGACTTTGTCCCCGACCGCCATTGGGCGTTTCTGGATTTTGTGCATCCCCAGAATCGCCGATTGCGGCACGTTGAGGATCGGCATCGAATTCAATGAGCCGAATACGCCACCGTTCGAGATGGTGAACGTGCCGCCCATCATCTCGTCCATGCCGAGTTTGCCGTCCCGCGCACGCCGACCGAAGTCGGAAATCGTGCCTTCGATTTCGGCGAAGCGCATTTCATCGGCGTTCTTCAACACCGGCACGACCAGACCTTGCGGCGTTCCGACGGCGACACCGATATTGTAGTAATTCTTGTAAATCAGGTCCTCGCCGTAGATCTCGGCGTTGATCGCCGGCCATTCCTTGAGCGCGATGCACGCGGCGCGGACAAAAAACGACATGAAGCCGAGACGCACGCCGTGCTTCTTCTCGAAGTTGTCCTTGTATTCGGCGCGCAGTTCCATGGCGGCGCCCATGTCGACCTCGTTCCACGTGGTCAGCATCGCAGCGGTATTCTGCGCCTGCTTGAGGCGTCCGGCGATGACCTTACGAAGCTTGGTCATACGTACGCGCTCTTCGCGTGGGTCTTCCGGTCGTGGCGGCAATTCCGACGACGGTGTAAAGCCCAGCGACGACTGCACGGCACCGCCAGCGGCGGGTGCCGCGCGGCGCTTGGCCGAACCGGCGGCGATCGCGTCCATGACGTCGCCCTTGGTCAAGCGGCCGTCGGGGCCGGTTCCCTTGATCAGCGCCGGATCGAGATCGTTGTCGTCAACCAATTTGCGCACGGCAGGCGAAAGCGGCGGGCGCGGTGCCTGCGTGGCGGCGGGCGCCGAAGCCGGTGCCGGTGCCGGAGCCTGCGCAGCAGCAGGCGGCGGCGGAGGCGGCGGAGACGCGGCAGGTGCCGTCGGTTTCGGTGCTTCCGCCGGTGCCGCTTGCTTCGGTTCCTCGGCGGCGGGCGGCGGGGAAGCGGCGTTACCTGCGGCCCCTTCTTCCAGCATTGCCAGTATCGCGCCGACACCGACATCGGTGCCTTCGGCGGCAACGATGTCCTTCAGGGCACCGGCAGCCGGTGCATTGACCTCGATCGTCACCTTGTCGGTTTCCAGCTCGCACACGGCTTCATCCAGTGCCACGGCATCGCCCGGCTGTTTGAACCACTTGGCAACGGTGGCTTCGGTCACGGATTCACCGAGCGTCGGGACTTTGATTTCAACGGTCATGTGTCTTTTCCTTGATACTTGATCCTGGATGTCCGCCTAGCGTTTATCGCCGCGACGTCGATTTGGACGATGCCTTTTTGGCTGCGGGTTTCTTCACGGCTTTTTTCTTCGGAGCCGCCTTTTTAACAGCCGCTTTCTTCGCGGCAGGTTTCTTGGCAGCCGGTTTCGCGGTCGTCTTGACCTTTCGGGTGGTCATGGCAACCTTCGTCGCGCCCCGTTCTACGGTAAGCGCGTCATCGACCAACGCCGCCTGTTCGGCCGCATGTTTCTTGGCAAGCCCCGTGGCCGGCGCCGCTGCGGCGGAGCGCCCGACATAACGCACTTTCGTCTCGCCGTGGCCCATCTTTTCCAGATGCCCTTCCAGCGGCTCTCGGATATAGGTCCAGCTACCCATGTTGCGGGGTTCTTCCTGAGCCCAGACGACCTTGGCATTGGGGAAACGCTTGAGTTCTTTTTCCAGCGCCTTTTCCGGATACGGGTAAAGCTGTTCGACGCGCAGGACATAGACATCCTTGATACCGCGTTTGTCGCGCTCCTCGGCAATGTCGTAGTAGACCTTGCCCGAGCACAGCACCACCTGCTTGATCTTGCTGTCGGCAACGAAATCACCTTCGTCCCACAGCACACGGTGGAAGCTGGTGCCTTCACCCATTTCCGAAAGCTTGGAAACGGCGCGTTTGTGGCGCAGCAACGATTTCGGCGTCATCAAAATCAACGGCTTGCGGAAATCGCGATGGATTTGCCGGCGCAGCACATGGAAGTAGTTGGCCGGCGTCGTGCAGTTGCAGACCTGCATATTGTCTTCGGCACAAAGCTGTAGATAGCGCTCGAGCCTGGCCGACGAATGCTCCGGACCTTGGCCTTCGTAACCGTGCGGCAACAGCATCACCAGCCCCGACATGCGCAGCCATTTGGCTTCGCCGGACGTAATGAACTGATCGATGATCACTTGCGCGCCGTTGGCGAAATCGCCGAACTGCGCTTCCCACAATACCAGCATGCCCGGCTCGGCGAGAGAGTAGCCGTATTCAAAGCCGAGCACCCCCGCTTCCGACAACGGGCTGTTCAGCACCTCGAACGGCGCCTGACCGAAGCGCAGGTTGTTCAGCGGCGTGTGCTTGTCCTCGACCATCTGATCGACGAGCACGGAATGGCGCTGCGAGAACGTGCCGCGCTCGCAATCCTGACCGGATAAACGCACCGGATGGCCTTCCAGCAACAAGGTGCCGAAGGCCAGTGCTTCGCCGGTCGCCCAGTCGATCCCTTCGCCGGTGTCGATCATCTTTTTCTTGGCGTCGAGCTGGCGGGCGATTTTCGGGTTCAGGTGAAAGTTGTCGGGGACGCGGGTCAGGCCGGCGCCAACTTCGTGCAAGCGGTCGAGCGGCACTCCGGTCACGCCCCGGCGATCCTCGCCCGATGCCACCGACATCCCGGCCCACGCACCGTCCAGCCAGTCGGCCTTGTTCGCCTTGTAAGCGTTCGCGGCCTCGAAGTCTTCTTCAAGGTGGTTCTGGAAGCCGGTGATTTCGTTATCCACCTCTTCCTGGGTCATGACGTTTTCGCGGACCAGTTTCTGGCCATAGATTTCGCGCGTCGTCGGATGCGCCGCGATCTTTTTGTACATCAGCGGCTGCGTGAACATCGGTTCATCGCCTTCGTTATGGCCATGACGGCGATAACAGATCATGTCGATGACGGCGTCTTTCTTGAACTTCTGACGATACTCGGTGGCGATCCGCGCAACGTGCACGACCGCTTCGACATCGTCCGCGTTGACGTGGAAGATCGGCGCGGCAACGGTCTTCGCGACGTCCGAACAGTACGGCGACGAGCGCGAGTGTTTCGGGTTTGTCGTGAAGCCGATCTGGTTGTTGATGACGATATGGATCGTCCCGCCGGTCTTGTAGCCGCGCAGATTCGACAGATCGAGCGCTTCCGGCACCAGCCCTTGGCCCGCGAACGCGGCGTCGCCGTGCAGCAGAAGCGCCATCACCTTTTCGCGCTCAGAGTCGTTCTTCTGGCGTTGCTTGGCGCGGACCTTGCCGAGACAGACCGTGTTGACGCACTCGAGGTGCGACGGGTTTGCGGTCAGCGACAGATGCACCGAGCGGCCATCGAAAACACGATCGGAAGACGAGCCCAGGTGATATTTCACATCGCCGGACCCGCCGACGTCCTCGGGCTTGGACGAACCGCCTTGAAACTCATGGAAGATCGCCTGAAACGGCTTCGACATCACATTTGCGAGCACGTTGAGTCGCCCGCGGTGCGCCATGCCAAGCACGATTTCCTCGATCCCCAATTGCGAACCGCGCTTGAAAATCTGCTCCATCGCCGGAACCAGGCTTTCGCCCCCGTCGAGGCCGAAACGCTTGGTGCCGGTGAACTTCTTGTCGAGGAATTTTTCGAACCCTTCGGTTTCGATCAGGCGGTTCAGGATCGCCTTTTTGCCCATCACCGTGAAGTCGGGCTGGTTACGAATGCGTTCGATGCGTTCTTGAATCCACGATTTTTCATCGGGGTCCTGAATGTGCATGAATTCGACGCCGATGGAGCCGCAATACGTCTGTTCTAGAACGCGCATAATGTCGCGCATCGACGCCTGCTCCAGGCCCAGCACGTAGTTGATGAAGATCGGGCGATCCAGGTCCTTGTCCTGAAAACCGTAAGACTTGGGATCGAGTTCGGAATGCTCTTCACGTTCCTGCAATCCCAGAGGATCGAGATTGGCACGCAGATGACCGCGTACCCGATAGGCACGGATCAGCATCAGCGCGCGAATACTGTCTAGCGTCGCATCTCGGACCTGACGCCCGCTGGTCTGCGGCGCTGCCTGCTGCGCCCGCTCTGCGGCAATCTGTTGCCCGGCGCTCATCTGCTCTGAAAGCGTTTCCAGTTCGCCCTGATCGAGCACACCGGCGTTCGACGGGGCCCACGAGGCGCCGCGACGCTCCGCCATCAGATCGCGGGCATCGTCTTCTAGACTGGCAAAGAATTCCTGCCAGCGATGATCGACCGAGTGCGGATCGTCGAGATAACGCTCATAGAGTTCGGCGACGTAAACCTGGTTACCGGAAAAGAGAAACTGTGTCGGATCGATACCGTCCATCTGCTAAACGCCCTAAGGCGCCTCCCTTACAGTTTAAACCCTGGCTTCTTAAGCCTCGGGCGGCGGGCTGTCTTCCCGCCAGTGTTCAGTCGGTTGCGGTGTCATGGTCATCACGGTCACGCCGTCCGGCGCGTCGAATCGATGCCAAGCGCCGCGCGGCACCATGGTCACCGACCCCGCCGTCATTTCGAGAACGTTTTCCCGGCCCGCATGCAGCACCGTCACGGTGGCGCTGCCATCGACGATCTGAACGAGTTCGTCGCCGTTCGGATGCCGTTCCCAAGCGCTTTTGCCTTGAAAGCAGGCGGTGAAAATACCGGATTCGTCAGTACGCGCCAATGTCGAGAATGCGCCTTCAAGGGCTGCTCCCTCCGATTTCGGCGTTCGGCCTTCGAGGCGCGTGAGCGACGAAACCGCCGCTTCGATATCCACGGCACTGACGGACATCCGGGCGTTACTTCCCGAGCGCCTTGAGCATCGTCTCGCCGATGCCCGCCGGGCTGTCGGTCACGAAAATGCCCGCCGACTTCATGGCTTCGATCTTGTCGCCGGCACCGCCTTTGCCACCGGAAATAATCGCGCCCGCGTGGCCCATACGGCGGCCCGGCGGTGCGGTCAGGCCGGCGATAAAGCCGACGACCGGTTTCTTGGTTTTGCTGTCCTTGAGCAACTGTGCGCCGTCTTCCTCGGCGGAACCGCCGATTTCGCCGATCATCACGATGCTTTCGGTCGCGTCGTCAGCCAGGAACAGTTCCAGGCAGTCGACGAAGTTGGTGCCGTTGACCGGGTCGCCGCCGATGCCGATGCACGTCGTCTGACCGAGGCCGACCGCAGTCGTCTGCGCAACCGCTTCATACGTCAGCGTCCCCGAGCGCGAGACGATGCCGACCGAACCCTTGCGGTGGATATGCCCCGGCATGATGCCGATCTTGCATTCCTCGGGCGTAATGATCCCCGGGCAGTTGGGACCGATCAGGCGCGTCGACGACGTTGCCAGAGCGCGCTTCACGCGCACCATATCGAGCACCGGAATGCCTTCGGTGATGCAGACCGCTAATTCGACGCCGGCGTCGATGGCTTCGAGGATCGCGTCGGCCGCGAACGGCGGCGGCACGTAAATCACGGAAACGTTGGCATCCGTGGTGTCCACGGCTTCGGCAACGGTATCGAAGACCGGCAAATCAAGGTGCTTGGAGCCGCCCTTACCGGGCGTCACGCCGCCGACCATTTTGGTGCCATAAGCGATCGCCTGCTCGGAATGGAAGGTGCCCTGCGCGCCGGTGAAGCCCTGACAGATGACCTTGGTTTCTTTATTGACGAGAACGGACATCAGGAGGCCTCCTTCACGGCTTTGACAATTTTCTCGGCAGCATCGCTGAGATTGTCACCGGAGATGATGGGCAGACCGCTGTCAGCCATGATTTGCTTGCCCTTCTCGACGTTCGTGCCCTCAAGGCGAACAACGAGCGGCACTGAAATATTGACTTCCTTGGCCGCCGCGACGACGCCTTCGGCGATCACGTCGCAACGCATGATGCCGCCGAAGATGTTGACCAGAATGCCTTCGACGTTGGGATCGGCCAGAATGATCTTGAAGGCTTCGGTGACACGTTCCTTGGTGGCACCACCACCGACATCGAGGAAGTTCGCCGGCGAGCCGCCGTACAATTGAATGATGTCCATGGTCGCCATCGCCAGCCCGGCACCGTTGACCATGCAGCCGATGGTGCCGTCGAGCTTGATGTAGTTCAGCTCGTGCTTGGCGGCTTCCAGTTCGGCGGGATCTTCCTCGTCCTCGTCGCGCATCTCGGCGACGTCGGGATGACGGTACAATGCGTTGTCGTCGAAGTTGACCTTGGCATCGAGCGCGATCACATCGCCGGCGCCGGTGACGACGAGCGGGTTGATTTCAACCATCGAGCAATCGAGATCGTTGAACGCCTGATACAGCGCCATGATAAACTTGCTTGCCGATTTAACCTGCGATCCTTCAAGACCAAGGCCGAAGGCGATCTTGCGGGCATGAAAGGGCATGATGCCGGTCGCCGGATCGACGGCGACCTTGATGATCTTTTCCGGCGTATCGTGGGCAACATCCTCGATTTCCATTCCCCCCTCCGTCGACGCCATGATCGTCAGGCGTGACGTTTCGCGGTCGAGAAGCATGCCGAGATAAAGTTCGCGGGCAATGTCGCAGCCTTCTTCGATATAAAGACGCTTCACTTCCTTGCCGGCCGGGCCTGTCTGCTTGGTGACCAGAATATGGCCCAGCATTTCCTCGGCATTGGCGCGGACCTCATCCACGGACTTGGAGACGCGCACGCCGCCCTTGCCGTCGGGTTTGTCCTGAAAGCGCCCGGCACCGCGGCCGCCGGCGTGAATTTGCGATTTGACGACACATATGCCGCCGCCAAGCTCTTCCGCCGCCTTGGCCGCCTCGTCAGCGGTATAGGCGACGTGTCCCTTCGGCACGGCTACACCATACTTGGCGAGCAACTGTTTGCCCTGATACTCGTGAATATTCATGGTCTGTCCCCGGTTGATCCGCTCCCGGACCGACCGGGAGCGGCGTTTCCCTTACGGCCCGATTATTTTTTCTTGGCGGACTTCTTCGCCTCGGCCTTGACCTTCTTGACGACCCCAGCCAGTTCCTGGACCGCCTTGACCGATTTCTTGAACATCGCCTTTTCGGACGCGTCCAGATTGATCTCGACGATGCGCTCGACACCCTTGGCGCCGATCACGACCGGCACACCGACATAGATGCCTTTGACACCGTATTCGCCTTTGAGGTACGCGGCGCACGGCAGCACGCGTTTCTTGTCCTTCAGGTAGCTTTCCGCCATGGCGATTGCCGAGGAGGCCGGTGCATAGAAGGCCGAGCCGGTCTTCAGCAGCGCGACGATTTCGCCGCCGCCCATACGGGTACGCTGAACAATGTCGTCGACCTGTTTCTGGGTGATCCATTTCATCTTGATCAGGTCCGGCAGCGGAATGCCGGCGACGGTCGAGTAGCGCACCGACGGCACCATGGTATCGCCGTGTCCGCCGAGCACGAACGCCGTCACGTCCTCGACTGAAACATTCATCGCTTCAGCAAGGAAGTACTGGAAGCGGGCGCTGTCGAGAACACCGGCCATGCCGACCACCTTGTTGTGCGGCAGCCCCGATGCATCGCGCAACACACCGACCATGACGTCGAGCGGGTTGGTGATGCAGATGACAAATGCGTTCGGCGCATATTTCTTGATGCCCGCACCGACCTGTTCCATGACGCTGGTGTTTATGCCGATCAGATCGTCGCGGCTCATACCCGGCTTGCGGGCGACACCGGCAGTGACGATGATGACATCCGCGCCTTTGATGCCCGAGTAGCCCTTGGTGCCGGACATGGCGCTGTCGAAGCCTTCGACCGGCGAGCTTTCGGCGATGTCGAGGGCTTTGCCCTGCGGAATACCGTCGGCAATGTCGAACAGAACGACGTCGCCAAGTTCCTTGAGCCCGATCAGATGCGCGAGCGTGCCACCAATGTTTCCCGCACCGATCAGTGCGATTTTATTTCTTGCCATGAAATCCGTTCCCGTAGCGTTGTAAAGAGATGAAAGCGCCGCTTAACGCGGCCATTCCTTGGATTCGTAACGCCTTTAGGGAAACAGGGCAAGGATAGAGCCGAATTCCGGACTTATCGGTCCATAATGCATGGCAACGTTTCCGAAGAGCATCGCATTTATCGGCGACAAGATGATGACGCCATGACGAGGACCGTGCGTCGCCGGAGGCCGGGTTATTCTCGGCCCGGCTGATGCGGCAGGGAGATATATTCCGGCGACTGCATTTCCATCAGCCGCGATACGGTGCGTTCGAATTCGAAGGCGCCGTCGCCTTCCGTATAAAGCTCGACGGGCGGCACCGCCGCCGAACAAATGAAGTTGACCTTCGCTTCGTACAGCGCATCGATCAGCGTCACGAAGCGTTTGGCTTCGTTGCGGTTGGACGGCCCCAGTTTGGGCACGTCTCGCAGCAGCACCGTATGGAAACGCGACGCCAGGGCCAGGTAGTCACCCGGACCCAACGGCTTGGCGCACATCTCGGTAAAGTCGACGAATGCAACGCCTTCGGCGGCATTGGCGATTTCGATAGTGCGGCCGTTGACGTCGAGGCTCACCGGCTGGGCATGAAAACCGACGGTCAGGCTCTCGAAATCCTGTTCCAGTTTCATGTCCGCGACCGGTCCTGACGGCGTCAGGTACGCATCCATCTTCTGCAACCGTTCAAGACGGTAATCGCGCGCCGCCTCGACTTCCTGCACGTTCATCTTTTCCATCAGGACATCGATGAACGGCAAGAAACGGTCGCGCTGCAGACCGTCTTTATAAAGCTCTTTCGGATGGCGGTTCGACGTCGCGACAATCACCACGCCTTCCGCGAACAGGGCCTCGAACAGGCGGCCCAGGATCATCGCATCGGCAATGTCGGTGACGTGGAACTCATCGAAGCATAGAAGCCACGCACGTTCGGCGATGACGCGAGCCAACGGCGGCAACGGATCCTTGGCGTCTGAAACCTTGCCCGCCTTCTGCGCCTCGCGGAACGCATGGATACGGCGATGCACTTCCTGCATGAAGGCATGAAAATGCACGCGCTGCTTATTCTTGATCGATACATGATCGAAGAACAAATCCATGATCATCGATTTGCCCCGGCCGACACCGCCCCAAAGATACAGGCCTTTGGGCGGTTTCTGTTTTTTACCGCCAAGCCCGAGCCGGGCAGCCCAGCCTTGCTTGCCCATTTGCTCGCTATAGCTGATCAGATCCTCGCCGAGCGTGCTCAGCAGCGCCATCGCGCGCGCCTGCGCCGGGTCGGCGTTGATCTTTCCCGAAGCGACCAGTTCCTGATAGGCGCGTTGTGGTGAGAGCATTGGCAGCGGATCCCGGCGCTGTTCTCAGGCGGCGCCGCGCGTGGCGGCGGGTGGAGCGCTGGAAAATACTTTTTCCATCTCGCGGCGGACACGATAGGCGACGCTGTCGTTCGGCGCTTCGACATCCGACCAGCAGATAACCGCATCCTTCGGCAACGGATGCTTGAGCGTAATACCGTGCGCAAGACCGATCGGCACCGCGTCGGCTTCGCGCGAATCAGCCGCCGTCATCAATCGTCCCCAGACCGTGAAGCCGCCTTCGCCGTCGAGCGTTTCTCCCGCGTCCAGATCGCGCTTGGCGACGGCAACGACATCGCCCTTCCAGTCGCGGGGTGCGCCGGTCGGCATGTTCAGCAACCCGGCCCATGCGACACTGACACCCAACTCAAGGCCGATCAAATGATACGGACGATACAGCGCCGAATACCTGCCGCTCTCGTCCGTGACCAATCCATAGTCGGCAAAGCAGCGCCGCACATAGTCGCTCGGCGCTTCAAAGGTGACATACACTCCCCAGCGCAGATCGCCCGGAATATCAATGCCTTCACGGGTCCGGCTCGAGACCACTTCGACGGTTCCCTTGCGGTCCAGTACACCGCCGTCCGCACGGGGAATCATTTTCGACGACAGTTGCTGCGCGCCGCAGGGCGGGAACGTCAGCCCGCCGGCCGGCGCTTCCAGCCCGCAGGCATTGGCGACGGCGGCCATTTCAATCGCCGACTTGGTCCCGTCGAGAAACGAATTGAACATTTTCGCATTCATGCCGCTGGCCGCCGCATGTTCGGCGCTCAGGCCGTAATAGTCCCAGACCGTATCCGGCGTCGAGGCGTGGAATTCCGGCATGTAGAGCGTGCCCTTGCCGGCGCACACGACGTCGAGACCAACGGAGCGCGCCCAGTCCACCTGCTCGGCAATCAGCGACGGCTGATCGCCATACGCCAGTGAATACACGACACCGGCGGTGTCGGCCTTGCGCTTCAACAGCGGCCCCGCCAGCACGTCCGCTTCGACATTGACCATGACCACATGGCGGCCGCGCTCGAACGCGGCCAAGGCGTGGCGAATACCGGCTTCCGGCACGCCGGTCGCCTCGATTACCACATCCAGCCCGCCGGCGTTGATCAACGCCGCGCTGTCCTCAGTGACCCAGGTGCTGCCCTGTGCCAGTGCCTTGGCCGCCGACGTCGCGGCAATTTGTTCTTCGGGCCAACCGGTTTCAATCAGCGCCGCTTGAGCGCGGGTAACGTCCAGGTCGGCGACGGCCAGCAAATGCATGCCGGGCGTCAGACGGACCTGAGACAGAAACATTGTACCGAACTTCCCGGCTCCGATCAGTCCGACCCGGAGCGGACGGTCTTGTCGGACGCGGTCTTGCAGCAGGTGGCTGAGGTTCATGATACGCTCTCCTTCGCGGGCGGCGACTTTAACACCCGATGACATTGCTTGAAACACCAAGCACAAACCGCCACTTTCGCCAGAATAGATAAGGGCCGTTACCCATGCAGTACGTGTTGTCCCATGAAGGCATGATTCGCATCGGCATTTTTGCCGGAGTGTTGCTGTGCATGATGTTGCTGGAGGCGCTCTTGCCGCGCCGACAGCGGACCCTCGCTCGCAGCGCGCGTTGGCCGGCGAACCTCGGCATCGTCGTCGTCGACACGCTGGTCGCGCGCCTGTTGATCCCGCTGCCCCCCGCCGCTGCCGCATTGTGGGCAGCCGAAAACGGCTTTGGCCTGCTCAATACGACAAACTTGCCGACGATTCCGGTGATCGTGTCCTGCATCCTGTTTCTCGATCTCGCGATCTATTGGCAGCACGTGGTGTTTCATAAGGTGCCGGTGCTTTGGCGGCTTCATCGCATGCATCACGCGGATACCGACTTCGACGCAACGACAGGCATCCGTTTCCATCCGATCGAAATCATCCTGTCGCTGCTGATCAAGATTGCCCTGGTGCTGGCGCTCGGCATTCCCGCTGTCGCCGTGATCGTTTTCGAGGTGGTGCTGAACGCGTCAGCCATGTTCAATCACGCCAACATGAAACTGCCGCTGGGCATCGACCGCGTTCTCAGAATGCTGATTGTCACGCCCGATATGCATCGCGTGCACCATTCCTGGCACCGCGACGAGACCGACAGCAACTACGGGTTTTGCCTGTCGATCTGGGACAAAATTTTCGCCACCTACACACCACAGCCCCGCGACGGCCACGACGGCATGACCATCGGGTTGCATGACTTTCGCGGCGCGGAAAACCGCGGCCTTCTCGGCCTGCTGAAAATCCCCTTCCGAAACGGCGAAGACGTCAGCGGCCGTTGAGCGCGCGCATCATTGCCGCTGTTGCACGATCATCCTCGTAATTGCTGGTATCCAGCGCGTTGATCACCCCGGCAATATCGTCCGGCGCGCGGTTCTGGCTCATTTTGACCTTGGTCTCAACCCGCGTGACCGGCATCTCGAACGCGACGATTCCTCGCAGTTGTTTGACGAGGACGTCGTCCGGCAATTTAGCCGTCGACCAGTTCCCCGATGCGTCGCTTTCGAACACACCGACAAGCATATCGAGGATATCGGTTGCCCCGGCCTCGTCCGTGACGGCACGCGGTGTCCCATGCAGATGGACGGCAGCGTAATTCCATGTCGGCACCAACCCGTCGTGCGCATACCAGTTCGGCGAGATATATGCGTGCGGACCGGAAAACACGGCCACCGACGCCGCCGCACCGTCAAACCGCGCACCGTGCGGGTTGGCTTTGGCGACGTGACCGATCAGACGGCCGTCGGGACCACCGCCGTCGCACCACAACATCGGCAGGTGCGAGATATCGCAAGCGTCTTCGCTGCCGGCAGCGGGCAACGTCATCAACATACCGAAAGGGTGATCCGCGACGACTTTTCGCGCCAGAGCTTCGTCATCACTGGCAAAAAACTTAGGCGTATACATGGCCTTCACTCCGCTCCGACATTGCCTGGGATACCAGTGCCTCCTATATAAGACACAAGATACGCGGCACGGTCTAAGGGAATTCCAAGGGGCCGCACAGGTCCGTTACCGGACCACCGTATGGAGCCATTCAAGCGCAAGGGGAGACAACCATGGACGAAGAAGTATTCAACATGACGCTGAGGAAGTTCCTCAAGAACGTCGGCATCACGTCACAGCGTGAAATCGAAACCGCTGTCCGCGCCGCGATTGACAGCGGCAAGCTGTCCGGCGACGAAACCATCGACGCGCAGGTTACGCTGACCATCGACGGCTTGGGCGTTTCGACAACCATCGACGGCAAGATCGATCTGAAGTGATCCCGCGTCAAATCCCGTTACCCTGAACTCAAACAAAAAGCCCCCGGCCATCGCCGGGGGCTTTGGTGTTGAATTCACGAACGCGATATCAGCGGCGCTGCACCAGGGCTTTTTTGATTTCCGCAATCGCCTTACCCGGGTTCAGGCCCTTCGGGCAGGTATTCGTACAGTTCATGATGGTGTGGCAGCGAAACAATCGGTACGGATCGTCCAGATTGTCGAGCCGCTTGCCCGTCGCTTCGTCGCGCGAGTCCGCGATCCAGCGGTATGCCTGCAAAAGGATCGCCGGGCCGAGATAACGGTCGCCGTTCCACCAGTAGCTGGGACACGACGTCTGACAGCAGAAGCAGAGAATACATTCCCACAGACCGTCGAGCTTTTCGCGCTCCTCCGGACTTTGCAGACGCTCACCGGTCGGCGCCTGCGTATCGGCCTGCAGCCAGGGCTCGATGGAACGGTACTGTGCATACGGCACGTTAAGGTCCGGCACCAGATCCTTGATCACCGGCATGTGCGGCAACGGGTAGATTTTGACCTCGCCCTTGATCTCGTCGATCGACTTGGTGCACGCCAGCGTATTGGTGCCGTCGATATTGAACGCACACGACCCGCATACACCTTCGCGGCAAGACCGGCGGAAGGTCAGG
>Ga0209273_10002364_pt1 | contig 14619 bp, 13 predicted proteins | sample tdAd471_FD_187126 | JGI IMG/M metagenome (GOLD analysis project Ga0209273, IMG submission 187126) | Marine sediment microbial communities from the Atlantic coast under amendment with organic carbon and nitrate - tdAd47.1 (SPAdes)... | ecosystem: Environmental > Aquatic > Marine > Coastal >...
CCCGCTTGTCCTTGCAACTGGCTCAATTGATGACCGGTGAGCGGCTGGTGCCACATCGGTTCTGCACTGTACCCACGGTAACCCGACCATCCGGCGATGTGAAGCCACCAGGGTCGGGTCACAGGTCTTCCGCTGAATTTCTGCCTGGAAAAAAATTTTCCGCAACCAGTGAACCGACATCGGGGCCCGGGCGTAAACCTGATACACGCGGCGTAAAACACCGCGAAGCCAGATCCAGGACGGTAACGTTTACCCTTCAACCCCTACACTATCCCGCATTTCGTAGGGGTTTTTTTATGGCTCCTCGCCACCGCGGAAACAGCCGACCCCCGCAGGCAGGATAGTTTAGCTGCCGGGAACCGGCCCCAGTACTCTCACCTCCGGCGCGACGGATGCCGGGTGAACACTTCACGGTTCCCGACCAGCAGCCAGGCCAGTACCAACAGCACCAGGAACAGTACCAGGAAGTAGGCTGGAAAAGCCTGCAGCGATGCCACGAAGACCAATTCCTGGATTCCATCGGGATCGGCTGCACCGGCATATTGCGCGCGGATCGAAGCGATAAGCCCGGTGTACAGCAGGCTGGCCAGACCCAGGCCAAGGTTCAGTGCCAGCCCCCGAAAACTCAGGACGGTCGCCCGGTGTGCAGAATCGACTTCACGATTGATGTAATAGCTTGACTGGAATGCCACCATGCCCATCATGGCAAAGGCCGCCACCGCGAACAGCACGCCGAACCAGGGAATGACCAGGGTCAGTCCGCTCAGCCCCACCAGCAGTATGGCCGACAGAAACAGGTAATTGAACAACGGCGAATGCTGGCTCACCAGATAACGGGAAAGCCGGGCATTGATAATGCCCAGCAGTGCCATGCCGGCACCGATAAAGCCGAACCAGGCAGCAGGAATATCGATGACCCGGTAATACTCACTGGCGAGCACCACAAACTGTCGGGCAACACTGTCCAGGACCAGGGCAGCCAGGATGACGAACAACACAAACCGGTGAGCCAGCGTCCAGCTTGCCGCCTGCAGGATCTGGCGGAACGGCTCCAGCAGCCGCCCAATACCCACTGCCTGACTGTGCACGCCGGCCTGGTCCGCAGCACCAGGCGATACTTCGCGCAGACCGAGGGTGACTGGCAGCAGCACGCAGGCCGACAGAAAAGTCAGCAGGATCGGCAACTTGATAATCAATTCCGGCGCCGGCGTCCAGTCAAATCCCAGCAGACGGGGTACGCTATTGACCACTGCCGCATCGTAGACCAGGGCGCCGATAATCATGGTGGTGAAAAAGCCCACGGACACCATCCGGGTAGTGCGTTCCAGCAGGTGCGCCCAGTCCCGTTCCCGCCCCAGGGCCTGCAACGAATCGTAGGCCAGGGCTTCGTCGGCGCCGCTGGCTGCCGCCTCCGATAAGCCGGAGCAGACGCGATTGACCAGGAAAGCGTAAAACAGGTACGGCGACTCGCCGATGGGCACCCAGACCAGAACACCCAGCTCGACCACCATCAGCACCGCGGCGTAAACTATCAATCGCTTTCTGCCCAGGATATCGGCCAGGGCACCGGACGGCACTTCGGCAAGGACTATGGTAAGGGCCCAGACGGTGTTGAGGATGGCAAACTGTTCCAGGGAAAGTCCATAGTCAAGGAAAAGAATGGTGAATACCGGGTAATAAAAACGGGCGCTGTACAACACCCGGAAAAGAACGAAACGACGGATATTCCCTTCCAGTGACGCATTGATGCTGGAATCATCCGTCATTCTGTAACCGGCACCGGCAAGACGGAGCCACTGACCGGTCAACGGCCAATCGCTGCGAGATGAATTGAACGGGGCGCAAAATCAGGGCAGACCCCTGAGCCAGCGTGAAATTGCCGTGCCGATTTCATCGGGAGAATCCTCCTGGAGAAAATGGCTGCCGGAAACCGTCACCTCCTGCTGGCTGGGAAAGTCACGACAGAACTGCCTCTGCACCCCGGCAAGGATCGCCCCGGGTTCGGCATTGATGAACAGCTTGGGTGACTCGCAGGACAGCAGCCAGCCGGAGTAATCCGCGACAATCTGCACTACGTCTTCAGGTTCGCCCTCGATGGGAATCTGGCGGGGCCAGGTCAGCGTCGGGCGCCGGTCTTCCCCCGGATTCAGAAAAGGCCGTCGATAGACTTCCATCTCCCTGTCCGTCAATTTCCGCAGCACCGAGCCAGGTAACACATTTTCAACAAACAGGTTCTTTTCAAGTATCAGTTCTTCGCCTGCTGGTGACCGGAAACCCTGGAAAATTTTCCTGGCGGCATCAGGCCACTCGTCCCAGGTCAGGGGCCTGACGATTCCTTCCATGTAGCAGATCCCCCTGACCTTGTCCGGGTGCCGTTTGCACCAGTCAAAGCCCAGTGCCGAGCCCCAGTCGTGAACCACCCAGGTCACGTTGGCGGTGACCTCAAGCGCCGCCAGCGCCGCATCGAGATATTCCCGGTGCTCCACAAATCGGTAGCTGTCCGGACCGGGATTATCCAGCTTGTCCGACTGCCCCATGCCGATGAGGTCGATAGCCAGGCAGCGTCCCTGTCCGGCCAGGTGGGGCATGATGTTGCGCCACAGGTAGGAAGAGGTGGGATTGCCGTGCTGGAAAACGATTGGATCGCCCTCCCCCAGTTCCACGTAGGCCATGCGCTTGCCGTTGACGTCGACAAACCTGGCGGGCAGTTCTGTTTCACTTATCATCAGGTCTCACTCCTGCTCTGCCTGTGACTGGCGTCGCTGTCATCCGGCTTTCGTCATTGTCCCACTGCACAGTCCCGCACCGACCAGTCATCGGTTACCGTGATCGTTTCCTGCACCGGCTTACTTGAGGCCGGTCCGACTGTGCTATAAGCTAAGGAACATCTGATTAATCAGTGGTTCCCTGGGAACCAGACCGATAATAACAGTAAACAAGGAGTTGTCATGAATATCAGAATGCTGGTTTGCCTGTTTTCCACGCTGGTGCTGTGTACCGGTGCCCTCGCCCAGAATCGGCTAGCCATTGAACCGGTCAAGCCCGGCCTCTACACCATCACCGGCCCCGGAGGCAACGTGGGTGTCCGGGTGACCTCCGAAGGTGTCATCCTGGTAGACGACAAGTTTCCCCAGGATTTCGAGGAAATCCAGCAGCTGGTGGGCCAGGTCAGCGATCTGCCGGTGAGGTACGTCATCAATACGCATCATCACGGTGACCATTCCGGTGGCAACGTGGGCTACATCGATATCGCCGAAATCGTGGCCCACCAGAATGCCCGGGATAACATGGTGCGGGGCAATCAGGATGCACCTCCCAGAATGGTGTTTACCGACGAAACTGCCGTGTACCTGGGAGGCGCGGAGGTTCGCGCCTACTACATGGGCACCGGCCATACCGACGGTGACGCGGTGGTTTACTTCCCGGACCTGAACACGGTGCATGGCGGCGACCTGCTCCACGGCACAGCGCCTTTTATCGACTACGCCAACGGTGGCAGCAGCCGAGGCTGGGTGAGTACGCTGAACAACATCCTGGCACTGGATTTCGACACGGCCATTCCCGGTCACGGCAGCATCATGACCCGGGAGGACGTCATGTCGTTTCGCAATCAGATGGAAGCGGTACGCAGCCACATGACCGACCTGATCCGGGGTGGCATGCCCAGGAGTGAAGCGTCGGTTAGAATCAGAAACGAAGCCCTGAGCTGGACCATGGCGGACGACGGCCTGTTCATGCAGCGCAGCATCCCGGGATTTTACGAGGAAATTGTCACCGAACTGACCCGGTGACCGCTGGAAACCGGCGGTCGATGCCCACCTCGATTCACTAAGAAGACGGTATGGGCAGCTTATTGATCCGGCGGAGCGGCAGGTCGTCGTTCCGCCGGGCAGGGTTACCGGGCCCCGCCTACTGGCGCGACTTGCGAAATCTCAGGTAGCTGCGCAGGAACCAGCCAATGAGGAAACCGGCTCCCAGGATCAGGAAAATCATCAGTGAGCGCGGCATGCTCAACGACCAGAACAGAAACTGGATCTCTACCGTGGCCGCATTCTGCAGCACGAACAACAGCACCAGTCCTGCCAGCACCAGTATGGCGATAAGCTTGAAGTTCATAGTCGATGGGGACTCCTGCGGACGATGAGGGGGCTCCACGGTAAACCCGCAGACTGACTAAATCAAGGGAATTCAGAATCCGCGATTATTGCACTGCCCAGGGCAATGCCGGGGCTGCCGGTAGAATGCCGACAGTGCCTGACAATTGCCAGACCTGTATAGTGCCTCATGACCCCTTTGGTATAGCAACAGCCTGCCTGGCACAGAGCAAAGACACGCAGGAAATGTCCTGGTGAACAAGAATTCTGCAATCAAGTGCAAGGGCGTCAGCCCGTGGCTACTGTGGCTGTCCCTGGCGTTGTCCTGCAACCTGCAGGCCCAGGTGGTTACCCACCAGGGTCAGACTGCCAGCGGGGCGTACTACCACATCGCCGTTCCTTCCGGCTGGTTGCCGGAGGATGGCCTGGTGATCTGGAATCATGGCTACCAGGGCTATGCCGACGCCGGGCTGGAGCCGTTACCGTCACTGGGTCCGCTGCGGGATGAAGTGCTGGCTGGCGGTTACGCCCTGGCTGCCTCCAGCTACAGCCAGACCGGCTGGGCGGTGTTCGCTTCCCATATCGACAACCGCCAGCTCTACGACACGTTCATCGGACTGGTGGCCAGGCCGGAGTTCGTGATGTTGCAGGGCGCATCCCTGGGCGGCCTGGTCACCGTCAGGGATATAGAGAGCGGACTGATTCCTGACATTGCCGCTGCGCTGCTGGTCTGCGGTGCAACCGCCGGCTCGCAGAACTGGTACAACGCCCTGGACCTGCGGCTGATCTACGACGCGGTGTGCAGCAACGTGGACGGGGCTGAGCTGCCCAATCGGGACTGGTGGGAGATCCCCGGCCTGTTGAGCGGCGAGCTGCAGTTTCTCCGGTCGCTGGAACGCTGCACGGGGCTGTTGTCCCAAAGCCTGGTGGACACACCCCTGGTTTCACTGCTGCAGACCGATGCCCAGCGACAGCGATTGGAAAAAATACTGACGCTAAGCGGAACAGACCTGGCGTTCCTGCCACTGGTGCTGGGCTATGCCGTGTTCGAATTGCCCCGGCTGATCCAGGACCCGGGAAAACTGAACGGAACCATGGCGCTGGCCAACACCGGGGTTGACTACGGCGACGCCGCGGTGAATCAGGCGGTGACCCGCCAGGCCGCGCTGCCCCGCGACCGCCAGCAGCTGGAGGCCAACTACACGCCCACGGGCGCTATCGGTTCGACCCGTATCCTGTCGATTCATACATCCGGCGACGGCCTGGTACCGTTGGCCAACCAGCACTATTTCAGTCGACTGGTGCCGGACCAGCAGATTACCACTGCAGTGGTGGTGGAACAGGAACCCAGCCACTGCGGGTTTACCGAAGCGGAGGGGCTGGCGGCCTGGCAGCTGCTGCAGGCCTGGACCGATGGTGGAACGCAGCCCGGTGTGGCAGATCTGCAGGCACACTGCCTGGCACTTGGCGGCGATGCCGGCGATTGCCGTTATCAGCCGCAATTCAACGTCAGTGGCAACCCGGTACTGTTTCCCCGGGACAACCGACCAGCCGGTCCCGGCAACTACGTATTCGATCAAGTCACCGGCGTGCTGGCGATCGATGGATTGCAGGTCCTGGGTGAGGACACGCTTTATTCCCTGGAACTGCAGCAGGTCCCCGCCGCTGTGCCCCAATTTGAAGTGGTCACCCAGGGTGAAGCCGGCGAAGAATCCCGGTGGCTGCCCCTGGCAAGGTATTTCCCGGATAACCGGCTGCTTTACCTGCCAGGGGTAACCCTTGCTCCGGCAGCAGCCGGGAATAACCACTTCGATGTCTACCTGGAGTATTCTTACGACGGCTCCCGCTCGCTCCTTCAGTTACTGGATTTCGAAGTAGCGCCCTGAACCCGGCGAAGCCGTCGTTCAGGTAAGCTTAATGAAGCTTTGCTAGGCTCTGTTCACCCTAAGGAACCTCTGATTAATGATGGAAATACTCTGGCTTTCAGGCGAATTCACTGACAAGGCGCCTTGCCGTCGGCCTGTCAAGGCGAGGCAACGACCAGTGGCACTCTGTTAGCCGCAACCCGAAGGGCTGAAGCCATCGTCCGGCTGACCACCTGTGCAGGAGAAGCAATGTGGAAATCATAGAGAATTACGACACGCTGCTGGCTACCCTGGCCCTCACCATGGGCGCATCCTGGGCCAGCGGCATCAATCTCTACGCGGCGCTGCTGGTGCTTGGCCTGGGTGGCATGACCGGCAGCATCGACCTGCCCCCGGATCTGGCCATGCTGGCCAATCCCCTGGTGGTTGGGGCCGCCGGCATCATGTACGTCGTTGAATTCGTGGTGGACAAGGTTCCCGGCGTTGATTCCGCCTGGGACGGGTTGCAAACGTTTGTCCGCATCCCGGCCGGCGCCCTGTTAGCGGCTGGCGCCGTGGGCGATGTCTCCCCGGCCATGGAAATCGCCACGGGGGTCATGGGCGGCAGCCTGGCGGCCACCAGCCATTTTACCAAGGCCGGAACCCGGGCACTGATAAACACCTCACCGGAGCCTGTTACCAACTGGGGTGCATCCCTGACGGAAGACCTGGCGGTATTCGGCGGTCTCTGGGTTGCCCTGAATCATCCGCTGGTGTTTCTCGTGCTCCTGGTGCTGTTCGTCGCCATGGCCATCTGGCTGCTGCCCAGAATCTGGCGGCTGTTGAAAGCCATTTTCCGCAAAATAGGCGGCTGGCTGGGCCTCGGGGACGGGGGCAAAGCCGCCGCGGCGGCGGATCCCGGCCCGGACAATCCCCGGGACATTGCCGAACAGATTGTCGCGCTGCAGAAGCTCCACGCGGCCGGAACCCTCAGTGACGACGAGTTCGAGCAGGGTAAAAACCGGCTGTTGAAAGGCTGATTACAGCGACGCCGCTCAGTCTTCGTCCAGGTGATGCCGGGCATCCACCGGCCGCATCAGCCCATTGCAGATCAGCGCCACCGCCAGCAGGGCGGCCATCAGGTACATGGTGCTGTTGTACAGGCCGCTGGTGGGGTCCGGGGTCCCCGGCGGCGCGATTTCCATCAGGCGGGAGATGTTCACCGAATTCTGGGCCACCAGCTGATCGAGCTGCTCCATGGAAGCACCGAACTGGGCGCGGAACACCGCCGGATCGACCACCTGCACCAGGTCGTTGATGGCGCCGTTGACGGAATGCTGACGCAGCGACGTAATTGCCAGTGGCCCCAGTACGCCAGCGGTGCTCCAGGCGGTGAGAATCCGACCATGTATACCGCCGACATAGCGGGTGCCGAAAATATCGGCAATGTAGGCCGGGATGGTGGCGAAGCCTCCGCCGTACATGGTGAAGATCACCATCGTCGCCGCGTAGAAATAGACCAGCCACACCACGCTTGGGCTGACGCTGACCTGTCGGGCGGCCAGCGGAATGGACAGGTATAACAGAATGCCCAGTACAAAAAATACCCAGTAGGTGTTCCGCCTGCCGATGTAGTCCGAGGCACTGGCCCAGATAAACCTGCCAACCATGTTGAACGCGCTGATCATAACCACGTAAGTGGCGGCAAATGCGGCATCCACGATCTGCGGCAGGGTGGAGCCGAAAATTTCCGTAATCATGGTACGGGCGACTCCCAGCACACCGATACCGGCAGTCACGTTCAGGCACAGGACAACCCACAACTGGTAGAACTGTGGCGTCTTCAGTGCCTGGTCAATGTCCACGTTGCGGGTGGATATCAGCGCCGAGCGGGATTGCGGATCCGGTTCCTGCCAGCCTGCCGGCTTCCATCCCGGGGCCGGCAGCCGGTAGGAGAACGCGGCAATCAGCATGACCACCAGGTAGACCAGTCCCAGCACGGCAAACGTTTCGGCCACGCCGGCGGCGCCACTGTCCACCAGGTAAACCCCTTCAGGTCCGGGTACCGTCATATTCCTGATCTCATTGGCACCGACGACTACAACCTCCCGCAGCTCGCCACCCCATTCGGCAAAGCGTCGACCGGCCTGGGTGACAAGACTGACGTCGGCAGTCGTTCCCAGGTAATCCGGGGCGCGGTAAAACAGACGGATGAAATACTCCTTCAGGGGGGTGCCGATCATGGCCCCGCCACCGAAGCCCATGATGGCCATGCCCGCCGCCATGCCCCGCCGATCCGGAAACCAGCGGATCAGGGTACTGACCGGGGAAACATAGCCCAGGCCGAGCCCGCAGCCGCCGATGACACCGTAACCCAGGTACAGCAGCCACAACTGGTGGGTCACTATCCCGGCGGCTCCCACCAGGTAACCTCCACCCCAGCAGAGTGCCGCCACCACGCCGACAACCCGGGGACCAACGCGCTCCAGCCACTTGCCCCCGAAGGCGGCGGCCAGGCCGAGAAAGACAATGGCGACAGTGAAAACCCAGACCACCTGGCTGAGGCTCCAGTCTTCCGCCGCCGGCGCAACGACACCGTAGACCCGGGTCAGGGACGGATTGTAAATACTCCAGGCGTATACCGACCCGATGCACAGATGAATGGCGACGGACGCCAGGGGAACCCGCCACCGATTGTAGCCGGGCGGAGCAGTGATTCGTTCCCTGGATAACAGTCCGGCCATCGCTTTCTCCCACCTTCGCAATTATTGTTGTCTGGCAGTGCCTGGCAGCGGGTCGTCAGGTGTTGCCGGCCAGCTTTTCCTCGTTAATGCGATTTGCTTCGCGGTACGCCGGGCGGTCCGTCGCACGTGCCACGTAGTCCACGAACTCCGGGCGCTTTTCCACCGAATCGAAGCCCATGCCCCAGTTCAGGTGCGAAGCAAGATAGACATCTGCCGCCGTGAAACCGTCGCCACACACATACGGCGTGTTCTGCACCGCCTGGGCAATGGCATCCAGTACCTCCCCGTGACTGCCGAAGCCGACGGTGCCCCTGCGCTCTTCCGGCACTTCCCACCCCAGTGATCTTGCCGTAATGGTCTGTTCCAGCGGCCCGGCGGCAAAAAACAGCCAGCGGAAAAAAGCCGCCAGACCCGGGTCGCCTGCCGCGGGGATCAGCTTTTTTTCCGGGAAGCGCGCGGCCAGGTAGGCACAAAGAGCGGGTGTCTCCGTGACCACGCTGCCGCCATGGGACAGGGCCGGAATCTTGCCCATGGGATTGATGGCAAGATAATCAGCTGAGCGCGTTCCCTGGGGTCCGTAATCCAGCCACACGGTTTCGTAGGGTTCATCCAGTTCTTCCAGCATCCAGTGGGCGATGCGTCCCCGGGATTGGGGATTGGTATAGAACACCAATTCAGTCATGGCCTTGCCTCCAATGTGCTGCTGTCATGGTCTGCCACCTGGATTCATGCCATCGATCATACTGGATCATTGCGCCTGGCGGCCTGCGGTGCCGGTTATGCCACTTGCACAACGGGTCGAGGGCTTATTCTACGCTTTTCCTGGGCTGTCCCACAAAACTGCCAGGCATGGACAGATTTTTGATCGTTGCGCCAGGGATCCGCAAAGGCAACCGTAGTGCCTGACCGGATGCATCCCCGACCATCGCAGGATAGACTGGAATCCCGGCCGGCACCGGGGCAGGACTCCCGCGTCGCGCCGCTGACCCTGCTTCATTTGCTGCTGGCAGATTGTTCAGGCCATACCGGCCATCCATAGTACTGTCTGCGATTGTCACCGGGTCCCGGGTCAGCGCCGGGGAAACCGACACCCTGCGGCCCCTTGCATACTGTTTTGCGTCCAGGCCGACGGCTTGCGTACAATCCCCAATCAGCCCAAGTACGCGGCTTCCCCGGGATATTCGGAGTCATGCCATGATTTTTTACTACGCCCCATTCACCTGCGCCCTTGCCACCCAGATCGCCCTCGAAGAAGCCGGTGCAGACTACCAGCCAAGACCGGTGGATTTTCGTCAAACCGAACAGCGCTCCGCCGACTACCTGAAAATCAACCCCAAGGGTCGGGTCCCGGCCCTGGTAACGGAGCAGGGCATTATCACTGAGACTCCGGCGCTGCTGGCGTTTGTCGCCCAGACTTTTCCAGAGAAAAACCTCGCGCCGGTCAGTGATCCTTTTGCCTTCGCGGAAATCCAGGCCTTCAACAGCTACCTTTGCGCGACGGTTCACGTGGCCCACGCCCACCGCCTCCGGGGCAGCCGCTGGGCGGACGACGACGCGGCCATCGAAGCCATGAAACGCAAAGTGCCCCAGACCATGACCGAATGCTTCACCCTTATCGAGGAGCAGATGTTCCGGGGACCGTGGGCCATGGGCGACAACTATTCCATAGCTGATCCCTACCTGTTCACCATTGCCCAGTGGCTGCAGGGCGACGGCGTGGACATCGACCGGTTTCCCCGTGTTGCCGACCACAGTCAGCGCATGCGCCAACGCCCCGCTGTGCAGCGCGCCCTGCAGGCTCAGGAGACTTGAAGTCGTCCCCGAATGTCCCGTCAGACGGAATTGCCATGGATGAACCGATTCAGCACCGCCGCCAGTTCCTCGCCCTTCTCTTCCTGCAGAAAATGGCCGGCACCTGTTATGGTGACGTGCTGCTGACCCTGAAACCAACGTCAGAAAACAGCCGGAACCAGCGGGCCGTTGCCCGTGATCAGGGGTTTTCGGGTTCCTGTCCTTAAACCAGTGCGAAAAACGGCGGGCCGTGATTTAATAACGGGTTGCAGCCGGCTCTTCATGAATGCTCAGGTCATGAATGCTCAGGATTTGCGCGCATAGCCCGCCGGCCGGACAAACCCCGGCGCACAGTTTCTGCCCGCAATTCCTGAACCGGGACAGTTACCAGCACCAAGCCCGACGGCTGGGTCCGGGGTCTGCGTACGCGGGGTCGCTGGACTGCAACTTCGCGACCGTCAAGGGCAACTAATAATATTGATCAACATCGAGAGGATTTACCATGTATCGACTCACTCCCAACCTGAACGGATTCCTGTCAGGCCGGGCCACGCTGGTGGCGCTGTGCCTGGCCCTCCTGGCAGCCTGCAGCCAGGAACCGACAATCGACAACGACCTGCTGGCCGAGGCCGATATTCTCAATCTGCGTCAACCCGAAGCCTCGATAATGTCCAGTGGCCAGCCCACCGAGGAGCAGTTCGGCGCGCTGGCCGATGCCGGTGTTCGCCACATCATCAACCTGCGACCCCGGGATGAACAGGACTGGGACGAAGGCGCCCTGGTTCGCTCCCTGGGCATGGAATACCATTCCATTCCCGTTGCGGGCGGTGCCGGTGTGACCCGGGACAATGCCCAGGCCCTGTATGACCTGCTGGAAAGCGTCTCCGGCGAACCAGTGGTTATTCACTGCGCCTCTGGAAACCGTGTTGGCGCGTTGATTGCCCTTTCTGCGCAACAGCACCAGGGCATGGACGCCGAAAGTGCGTTGCAGGAAGGAGAACGCTGGGGCCTGACCAGTCCCCGGCTGACTCCGGTGGTGCGCACACGCCTGGCTGAAACCCTTTAAATCTGCCGATAGCACCCTGACGGGACAGGACGGTACGGCTGCACGCGTTCCGTCCGACGCCGCCGTGCAGTTGGCACCACGCTGATCTGGCGTGGTAATACCGGCGTAACATCTGTTTATCAAGATAGCCGGCGATGTACTATAATCCCGGTCTGTCATAATAGGCGGCGTCGGCCAGCGCTCCGATGACCGGGATGGCGGGCGGACTGACCGCCATCGCCGAACCCATCAACAACTGGCGCGGGCACCCGATTAAAACCGGTGCCGACCACATTCAGGGACTAATGAGGAGAACACTATGTTTCGCAAACTGTTATTACTTGCCGGCGGTGGATTGTTACTGTCCATTGCCAGCCTGGCCAGTGCCCAGGCCGATCGAATTTACTTCGCGGCACAGCACGATTATCGCGTGGAGACCGTCGCTGAAGGCCTCGTGCACCCCTGGTCCATGGCCTGGCTGCCCAATGGCGATCTGCTGATTACGGAGAAACCGGGGCGTCTGCGCATCGTCAGGGATGGGCAACTGCTGCCGGAAGCCGTGCCCGGCACGCCGGAAGTGCTGTACAACGGTCAGGGCGGCCTGTTCGAAGTCATTCCCCATCCCGATTTCGACGAAAATCGATGGCTGTACCTGAGCTTCGCCAAGCCGGTAGGCGACAACTCCACCACTGCCATTGTCCGCGGTCGATTCGAAAATGATCGCCTGACCAACGTGGTGGAAATTTTTGCCGCCAACGCCAATGGCCGACCGGGTCACTACGGTGGCAAGATCGTCTTTGACGACGAGGGCTACCTGTTTCTGACTCTGGGCGATCGCCAGGCGCCGTCCACCGGTGACCTGAGCGCCCATCCTGCTCAGGACACCACCAACCACGCCGGTGTCATCGTGCGCCTCAACGACGACGGCAGCGTACCCAGCGACAATCCGTTCGTCGGCAGAAGCGATGCTCTCCCGGAAATCTGGAGCTACGGCCATCGCAGCCCCCAGGGACTGGCCATTCATCCGGAGACCGGTGATGTGTGGATGACCGAGCACGGCCCCCAGGGTGGCGATGAGCTCAATCTCATCGAAGCCGGCGCCAACTATGGCTGGCCAGTTGTGGGTCGGGGCCTGAACTACGTGTCAGGCAGTCCTATACACGCCACTATTCACCAGGAAGGCACTACCCAGCCGGTACGGTTCTGGGTACCTTCCATAGCCACGTCAGGTCTGATGATTTACGACGGCGACAAGTTCCCCATGTGGCAGGGCAACATCTTTGTCGGCGGCCTGGTCGGCGAGCAACTGGCACGCCTGCAGATGACCGACGATTACAGGTCCGTACTTGTCGAAGAGACACTGGCCTATGGCATGGGTCGCATCCGCGATGTACGCCAGGGACCGGATGGATACATCTACCTGGCCATTTCCGATCGCCGCGGCGAACCAACTGAGATTGTTCGCCTGGAGCCGCTGGACTGATGGCAGGGAAAATGATCAGCGCGTCGTCAGGCACGCAGTCGATCTGATCAGGATTCCTGATCAAAAAAGGACCCTTCGGGGTCCTTTTTTTTGTTCTTCGTCGTTCGACCATCGGCCCGCTCGCCGCTGCCCCCTGCTGACTGCGCCAATTTATAACAAGTGGTCAAGTATGCTGTTGGTGGATTCGATTATCCGCTGGTCCCGGGGTCGCAGGTCCGGCTGGAACGCCCTGCCGGTAAGATGCTGCAATCCCAGGATATACCGTACCGCAATTTCGTTTGCCTGTTCCGCAGTGAACTGCTGGCTGGCTTCAGCAACCATACCCCGGGCAAATTCCTTTGAGAACGAGACCGGCTTTCCGTCCCGCGTCATCAGGTTTCCTTTTTCATCTAACCGCCAGAAACGACTGGAGTCCATGGTGTAAAGCTCATCGGCAGCGACGATGCGACCGTCTTTATTGATGCCGTGTTCGGTCTTGGTATCCACCAGCACCATTCCCCGCGAGGCCAGATGCTGGGAAACCATGCCGAACGCCATTATTGACGAGTTGCGAATCTGGTTGTACTGGGCCCGGGTACAGATTCCCTGCTCTTCCAGGAAGTGAGGATCCACGGTCCTGTCCACCTTGTCCTTGGTGCTGGGCGTATCCATCAGGTAGGGCAGAGGTGCGTTGGCGCTCAGTGCTTCTATCTCTATTTCATGGCCGGCGTACAACAGCGTTTTTTCTCCGGCGGATTTTGCTTTCAGCCAGTGTTGATACAGGGACGTGGAAGTGCTGCTTTCGGCATTGTAGAAGCGCAGGACATTTTCCAGTGCGATCAGCCTGAGATTTTCCGCCGGTATCACCGTGGAGCTTGCCAGCAATCCCGGTACGTCGAACTGGGAACTGCCCAGCACCGGTGCCACCAGTTGCAGCATGTAGGCATGATTGGTCGCCAGAACCTGGTCCTTGAAGGGTATGGCGCCGCGATTGACATCGTGGGTGGAAATGCGATTGTTCCGGAACATCAGCCGCAGGGGTCGCCCATCGCGGGCTTTCAGTCCCGCTCCGAATACCGAATCAGAGACCTTGCCTTCCAGTATGGTGCAGTTCTTAAGGCGGGGCAGGTCGCTGTCCGCGATGATCTGGCGGATGGAGCGTCCCTCCTGGACGCGGGGTCCGTAGTCGCTCACCAGCTCGCGTATTTCTGTTTCGTTCAGCATCGGCCAGGGTCCGTAGTAGCAGGCAGAAATCCGGTGCAATGCCACCGGGACAGTAACATCATGCAGGAAGTGCGGAAGAATAGTTTAAAGAATGACAGACAGCAACCTGCCGCCCGGGCCCCGTCGCCACGGCCTCGCAGCAGCCTGCTAGGCTGCCTGCGTGCCGTCCGGCAGGACCGTGCGACTCCGGCCACGCCTGCTGCTGCCGCCCTGACACCCCAGCACGGACTCGCCCATCAGGTAAAAAGCATGCTCCAGGGCCTGGTAGGGATCGGCGTCCCGGCAGCAGACCACGTGCAGCAACCCGGTCCGTTCGCGGCATCGGATCCGGCAGCGATAGGCCGACTCCGGCGGGTGTTGCCGCCCCTGCTGATGCCCGGTGGCATCGTACAAGGCGTCGATCCTGGTTAAAGAA
>Ga0209273_10002365_pt1 | contig 14610 bp, 8 predicted proteins | sample tdAd471_FD_187126 | JGI IMG/M metagenome (GOLD analysis project Ga0209273, IMG submission 187126) | Marine sediment microbial communities from the Atlantic coast under amendment with organic carbon and nitrate - tdAd47.1 (SPAdes)... | ecosystem: Environmental > Aquatic > Marine > Coastal >...
ACTACCTGCTTAATAGCCAAACCATTCAGGTTAAGCCCTACACTTAAGGCAATATTGGGTTGCAGGGGATCATTGGAAATAATAGAAATGTCCTCTAGGTAGGTGCCATTTCCTAAACTACTAACATCCAAATATACATCCACTATTGTACTATCACCAGGAGCAATATTACCATTGAACACAGAAAGGCTCATCCAGGCAGCGGCTTCATTGGCTGACCAAGATACCGTATCAATCCCATTACTAAAGATGGCAAAGGACAGCGTATCCAGTGCTGCACACTCCAAGAGCGTTCCTCCCATCAGTACAGTGGTAGATAGCGCAATATCGCTAGTCCCTATGCCAATGCCTCGAATAACAGCCAAGGCAACTAGCGAGTCAGCATAAATGGAGAGCGTATCTACAAAAGGTCCAATGATGGAAGGGGTGTAAGTAATCCCTATAGGAATTGATCCAAAAGGTGCGATGGAAGAGGCAGTCTGAGTAACAGAGAATTGATTTGAGTTAGTAATTATACTGTCTAATAGCAATACATCACAAGTAGTATTACTTAAAAATATGCTTTGGGAAGAATCCTGTAATACAAGAATACTGCCAAAATCAAGTAAGGAATCTGGAAGAGCCACCACTGATGAAGACAAGTGATTTTCCAAGTATTGCTGTTGAATCTCTGATTTTGACAAAGAACGTTTAAAAAATGAAAGATCATCCAAACTACCACCAAAAGGAAATTGGGCGGCTCCAGTCGACCCATCCTTTCCTAATCCAATTTGAAAATCCCCATCAGGTGTGGCATCTAGCAAATCATTAGTAATAGATATTGCATCCAGCTCCCCATCAATGTAAATTCTAAGCGTATCCGTTGCTACACCCGTAGTTCTTGTCATCACCAGATGATGCCATAGTCCGTCGTTGACAGGCGTAAGAGAATTACAATTTTCATTTAGCCCTAATAAGCCGATCTCAAAAGTCGGGGCTCCCCCTGCATCCAGCGAAAAAGCATAGAAATTCTGTGCTCCACAACAACTTGTTTTCATGGCCAGCGTCTGCATTTGACCAACGGCACTTGTCTTAGCCCAAAGAGCAATAGAGAAATCTGAGGTTCTCGGGTTTAAAGAATCCCAGGCCGATGTAAGGATTACATCATCTATACCATCAAAGTTATAGGCCGCATTTGAATTTCCGAACCGATCTCCCACTAATATCGCTCCATTGACAGTGGGATCCTTTTCCCAACCACTTTTATCCTCTCCATTTTCCGTAAAAGGGTAGTACAGGAAGAGGAGATCACTAGAAATAGCAGACTGAGCGGATGTCACGATCAAATCCGTACCACAGAAATTGCTAATAGTATCCAAGCCAATTTTAGAGAGGTCACAAGACTGCGCGTAAAGGGTAGAACCAGGACCAGGCGTGGTTGTGTATAGGGTAGATATTTCGGCAGGAGATAAGACTCTTTTGTATAGAGAAACTTCATCAATCTTTCCAGGTAGGTGATCAGCAGTTAGACCATTTTTAACACCTAGCAAAGTTGGATTATCGTTGGGATTACGATTTGGAATAAATGTCCTCCCTATAAATGAACCATCCACATATAAAAAAGCGGAATCAAGAACAGCATCATACACCCCAACCACATGGTACCACTCATTGGGCATTGCATTCGGAAAACCTATTCCATGTCTCGTACTCCCATCATAAAAGCTAAACTCCAAGCCAGGTTGTCCACCCAACCAAGGTTCATCCTGACTTCCATCTTCTCCCACAATACGCCAATCCTCCCATTGATCAATAAACGAAGGCATTGTCCCATAGGCAATATTTGAATTGATCCAGATTGATACACTGAAAGAAGAATCTAGCTCGAAATCTGGCAACTCGATATAATCATCTGCACCATCAAATTCAAAAGCCTGGTTGTTGAAATCGAAGCGATCTGGGGCAAGTTGGCTCCCTTGAATACTCCCATCATGCCCCCAACCACTCTTGTCATTGGCATTACCATCAAGCGGATAGTAACCAACTAGAGCCTCTGAGATAATCGGATTTTGGAGAGAAGTGACAGTAATGGCACTCGAGTCGCAGCCTGATTGCCCAGTAAGAATTGTTGTATCCAGACCAATAGTTGAAAGATCACAGGTTTGCAGATAATTATAAGAATAAGTCGAAAGGTTTCCTTCATAGAGTTGGGTGATTTCTGCTGGAGATAAACAACGATTAACCAAACTTACCTCATCAATTTTGCCATTGAAATGATCCTGATAGCGATCCGGTGAGTTCGTTCTTGCGCCAATAATAACATTCGCATTAATAGGAAAAGCTGGGCCAGTCACATCCGTCAGTGTATCTTCCAACATTCCATTTAGGTAAAGACTAAATAAGCCACTGCTCTTCCTAGTTGCTGCGACATGGTACCATGTATTGGTAGAAAGCCCGGTGGAGGAGACAAGTATATGGTCATCATCATTTGGGTTTTCATACCAGGCTTCTACCTTATTATCATGCACAAACAGGCTAAACTGGAGTTTATCTGTGTCGAAGCTTTCTCCTTTTGCGAGAATAGCCCTATAGCCCGATAAATTGGTGCTATTGACCCACGCAGAGATCGTATATTCAGAAAGATTGAGACTGCTATCATCCGGTATACTGATATAACTATTACCATCAAAGGAATAGGCTCCATTATTGGACCCGAAACGATCTGTTGTCGGACTGGGATTACCTACAATCACCCCATCGTGATTGTTGCCACTAGCATCATCAGGCATTCCATTGAGTGGATAGTATGCAATAGCATTTGGAATACAAGAAGCATTATTTGTGAGGGATAAGGAGGCTATAGAATTGACATTATCAGACCGCTGACGCAAGGGTACGTGAGCGACAGAATAATCATCTACAGACATACTTTCAACGATCACTACTGCCTCAGATCGAGTCTCTTGCAATCCAGTAGATGCATCTGTCTTATCCTCTGCCGCAAAAAGGGCAAGGAAAATAGTAAGCAGGATGTTACTGGCAGTAAAATACGGCACGTCTTAGTGTTTTAGAATCTCATTAAGGTTGAGTGCTTGTTTGGAGATAGCGATTCAGGCTGCAAATATTGATTTACGGAACCTCCCTACAGCTATTTTATGCTCCGTAGCGCTGCTATGGAGCATAAAATGAGCTTTGGGAGAACCCATAACTGAATATTTTCACTTCCAAAGCCTACCTCTAAACAAGTACGGATCATTCCAACGGTTTCGATAATCGCTCACTGCTTAAATACTAGTAATGATGTTGTAGCGTAGAATTTATGTGCGCGAATTTTTTGTATGTTCAATGCTGTTTTCCACTCTGCTGCGTTTCAGGATCGAGCTTTGTAACTAATAGTGGTTACGATCTCTGTTCAGTGCCTTGCTCAGCGAAAAAAAGCTATTCGGCGCCATACTCCATTCCCATAAATAGATGCCCAAGATTACCTTAGGCATCTGCAAGTCATATAAGCGATATCAAAACTGGTTCAAGTGTTTGTTACTATTTACCTCCTTCCTTGGGCAAATTGTTTTGGGCATAATAGGCCCATAAGTTGTTCTGCCATCAAATGTAAGTGCAAATGAAAAGAAGAGGGATATTAAAGTGGGGGTTAAATCAATGAATAGCGTAATGTAAAATATAGTATTTAGTATTTAAATTCGTATTTTTGTTTTTTAATAAATTGATAATCAGATTATTATTTAAGTACATTTTTTTTGTAATCACCTATTAGTATGGATGATGCTAAGCTATATAGACTACTCAGTGTTATGACTCCTAAGGAAGTAAGTCATTTTCAGCGATTCCTTAAAGGGAATACCCGGAGTCGCAACTCAAAGCTATTAAACCTCCTTACTTGTATCAAGCCATATCACCCTACTTTTGCACCTGATAAAGTGAAAAAAGAAAAGGTGTTTAGATACATATTCCCTGATAAACCTTTTAGTATAAAGGTGCTAACCGATCTGATGAGTAGATTGGTTTTAGCCCTTGAAAAATATCTAGTGAGGCAGCATGTTGAAAATGATAACAACCTATTTCAGCAATTGAAAATAGACGTATTTCGTGAAAGGCAACTAAATATTGATTTTCAGCAGGAGGTTCATCAGGCCACTGAAGCTATGGAGGCCCAAGAAGAAGATCATTGGAAGCATGTACAACAGCTTTGGGAATACTATCACCTATGGTATCATCAGCCGGTCAGCAATCAATATAAAGTCGATGCTAGGCTGATCTTGGAAAAAGCGCAAAATAATATGGAATTGTTTCAATTGCTTATTGGACTAAGTTACGGGTGTGAAATGTTATCCATGCAAAAGACTTTCCAAGAAAAGCAAAGTTATGAGTTTCCTCCTGGGCTTTTGGTGAAAGCGGAGAAGTATAAAGATGAAAATAATATAGTAGAACTCTATTATGGATTGATTCAATTGTACCAGACGGAATTTGAGGACCAGGCGCTTGCGGAACTATTTCAATCCTATCAAAAGGCACATCATTTATTTGGTCATTCAGAGCAAAGATCCTTTCTTTTACAACTAATCAATTTAGTCAATGTACAAATACAGAACGACCGACCTGACTTACGAAGAACTTGCTTTGAGTTCTTCCAATTTGGCGTTGAAGAAAAAATATTGATTATAAAGGAGAAAATTCCTGCTTCTACTTTTGTAAATATCTGTGCTACAGGTGCCTTTAACCATGAATTTAGCTGGACTGCTGCCTTTATTAAAAAATATAAGAATACCTTACCTGAGGCTATAAGAACCTCAGCTAAAGCCCTTGGAGAAGCTTACATTTTTATTCATCAAGGACAATATGAAGCTGCAAATAGAAGCTTGAATGAAGTAGCCAGTAATGATCTTTCCTATAAAATAAGAGTCTACTCATTAAGTGTCAGAGCGTCTCTTGAATTATTCCTAAAAGATGAAGGGAAAAGTCAGTATCATAGAAATAGTCCAGAGCGTGTACTGAAGTCGGGCTTGAAAAATTTCAGAAGGTACTTAAACAACAACGGTCTGCTTTCGCCAGAGAAAAAGAAAGCCTATTACCATCTTATCGAGGCTATTCAATATTTAGTAAAAATGGACAAGGTGCAAGATCATGACCAGAATAAGGTGGAGAAAATCACCAAATACCTCTCAAAGATAAAGGCATTAAAGCCCATCAATTCCAAAAAATGGCTTTGGGATCACGCACAAAAAATAGCCGGAAGTAATCTCCCGGCTATTCACCTTACAGAAGGTAAGCTTAGTGATCTATAATATCTTCATGAACTATGGAAGGAGGCGTGTCATCACCGCCTTTGATTTTTACCAGATTGTCCTTTTTAAGTTGCTTTCCAGAAAAGGATTGGAAGTCGAATACTTGCTTTTTCACTTGCTTGCTCATGATGCAAAGGGTTACAGCCCTTCGGCAAGTCCATTTAATGCCGAAAGTCAAGGTTAAACCATCAAAAAAGACCTAGAGAATCGATTGCTTTACAGCTGAGGGTGCAGCTATTCTTTTAGGTGTTTTCTATTATCAAAAGCAAATTAGGGGAGAAAAGGGAGGAGGGAAAGCCGTTCCTTACGAATGGATTTTACTTCCTTATGAACGTATTAATCCGCTTGTAAACGGAAAAAAGCTGCTGCTACTTTTTCCCGATAAGACCGCCCAATCGGGACCGCATTTTCTTTAAGGATGAGATAGTTATCTTCAATTTCCAGTACTTTAAGAATATTGACAACATAAGATCGGTGGATTCGGAGCAAGGAGGGGTGAGGGAATTGAGAACAAAAGCTATTTAGATTGGCGGACAGAATATACTTACTTTGACTAGTGAAGATTTCAACACTAGAACCAGCAGCTTGCACATAAAGCAAATCGTTACTATCTACCCTAACATAACTGTTTTTAGTAGTCTTAGTAAAAAAGAAATCTTGGGCAGGTCGAAGCTTATCTTCTGTATTAAATGGGCTTGTCAAGGGTTGCATAGTAATCGCTTAAGAATGAATAATACTCCTAGTATTGTATTAATTATTGCTGACATAAATATGCATTTAAAAGGAGAGTGTCACCAGTTGGCTACCATTATAGGCAAGATTTGGAAATAATCGGCAAGTCTAAAAGAGCTACGTCCTTCGTTAGTTAAAGAAGCCTGCCTGACTAAAGCAAAAAATCTGAATCAAGATCTTTCAGGAAATTCAAAAAAGTATCCCGATAGCTACGTGAGACTGGAATTTGGATTGCTGGTCGATACTGCATTTTTAGTACCCCCCCTGCGCCAAGGGGTTGATAGAATTCGATGTAGTGGGCATTTATCAAGAAGCTCGCATGGACTCGGATAAAGGACTGTTGAGCAAGTTTTTTATCAAAGACCTTAAGAAGTGCATTAGCAGTAATAGAACCGCCGTTCTTTAATATCAGGGTGGTCTTTTTTTTCCTATTGACGGTCTCACACCAAAGGATATCTTTGAATGGGATGAATCTGTAGCCTTTTTCATATGGAATGACCAGCTGTGTTTTGCTACTTTGAGCTAGGGCAACTTTGATCCGTTTATTATCATAAAGTTCCTGTGCTTTTTTAACAGAATAGACAAAGGCATCAAAGTCAATTGGCTTTAGCAAATAATCTATCAGTCCTAGTTGCTTAGCTTCGGACTGGTATTCAGGATAGGCCGTTATGAAGATAACTTCAAATTTTCTTTTCGGAAATTTTTTCAATAGATCAAATCCTGTGCCATCTCCCATTTGGATATCGAGAAAAACCAGATCAGGTTGTTTTTCCTCAATCAGTTTTATTCCGGAAGCTACGGAATTAGCTTGCCCAATAAATTCAAGTTCGTTGGGAGCATATTCGTTTCCTATGTTTTGAATGCCTTGCCTACTTAAGTGTTCATCATCAATGACTACTGCCTTCATCATTCCGGGTATGGGTTTTTAAGATAGAGAGGACAACCTTTGTTCCGGTAGGGGTGTCCTCTTCTGAAAAGAGATCAATCGTTTCAACCTGTATATCAAACTCCTTTAATTTTTTGAGGATATCAACCTTTTCCTGGATAATCTGAGTGCCATGGGCTTTGTATTTCCCCTTATGTGTCTGCTTCATTCTTCCCGCTTCAAGTCGGCCTATTCCATCATCTTCCACTATGAAAATTAAGCGATCCTTTTCCTCTTTCAAATTAATCTTTAGTAGTCCGCTTCCCTCCTTGAATTGTAGCCCATGGTTAATGGCATTCTCCACATAGGGTTGCAAAAGCATAGGAGGAATCTTAAAGTCGAGATTCACTTGCTCCTCCACGATAATTTTACTTTCAAAATTATTAAACCTCAACTGTTCAAACTCAATATATAACTTCAATAAATTAATTTCTTCCTTTATACGGATCGTTTTTGATCTGGATACTTCCAAAAAAGCCCGAATAAGTTTTGATAAATTCTGCATATAACGATTAGCCTGCCGTTTATCGCCGGAGAACAGTATCGTCTGGATAGAATTCAGGGTATTGAAAATGAAATGTGGGTTCATCTGTGATTGGAGCGCTGATAAATTAAGATTATCGTTCTTAAGCTCTAATTTCTCTTTCTCAATTACATTCCTTCTCGTTTGGAAGATTAAATATAGAATACCGATAAGCAAAAAAGCGCTTATTAAAAAGGAATTGATAGCCATCTTTTGCCAGTTGACACTTACCGTAAAAGCAAAGCTATCCATTTGCCCGTCCTGAAAACAGCAAGCGGTACTCACCTCAAAGCGGTAATTCCCCTTTCGCAGGTTAGAAAAAATCGCATATGTTCTATCGGAGGCTTGGTTCCAGTCTTGATTAACTTTCCCATTCCTCAGCAGACGGTATCGATATTTAATATTAGGATTGGAAAAAGAAACGGCTTTGAATTCAACTTTTAGGTTGTTTTGATTTTTGGGTAGTACTATTTTCTGATCCCGTTCTAAGATATTTCTCCATCCGCTTTCAAAATCACTGTCTGGAATATTGGCTCTAATGATATAAGGTTTTATAATGGCCCTTTCCCGGAGATTTGTTTTCTTGGGGTCAAATCTTGTCATCAGAGAAGAAGTAGGAATCCAAAAATGGTCCTTGGAGTCTTTCAGAATAGCATTCATACCAACAGCCCCTCCTGCAAATCCATTTTTTCTATTAAAAAAGGAAAACTCCGCTAATCCAGCATTATAATATTTCTGAAGATCAAAAAGTGCAATACTAGTGCCAGTCCCTAAGAGCAAATACGAACTATCTACGGTTTCAATAAATGCGACTTCACTGTTGTAACAATCTATTCCAACCGTTCGAAACTTTTCAGTCGAGTAATCATAAAATAATAACCCATTTTTCGACCCCACCCAAATGTTGTCTTTGTAGTCCCTGAATAAGGCAAACACACCTTCCGCCGGCAAATGATTAGTGGAGTCCTCCTGATAATAATTAATGAATCGATTATTTTTCCGATCAAAGCGAGAAACACCCTTATGATGGCCGATCCAATAGTCAGCATATTTGTCCTTATTAATAGAAGTTATATAGCTCCTAATCCCCAACCCATTACCGGGATCGTAAAAAGCAATTTCACCGTTTTTATCAAGGATTTGTAATCCTGTTCTTCCAAGTAAATAGGTGTTTTCAATCGTATCTTCAAAAATATAAAATACTCCGTTGCGTTTATTTGTGCTGTCCTGGTAAAGATCCATATTGGTGCCAGCTAAAATGCTAAAGGCCTTGCCATCATATTTTAACACATGCTGATCAGTAGGAAATAAGAGATTGTCTTTACTATCTTTTATAGCCCCGAAATGAAAATTTCTATCCGGATAAAATTTTGAATATTTGCTTCTTTGGTTAATGAAACGTTTACCATCAAATTTGAATAACCCGGCAGCGTAGCCACCCACCCAGAAATATCCTGCTCTATCTTCAACAACGGTCCAAACATTAGGAATAATCCCTTCATTTTTTGTGTAATTGGTGAAAGCTTTGCTGCCCAACCGACGAATACCATTCTCAGTTCCCAACCAAATGAAATTTTCTCTATCGACCATCAATTGCACGACTGTTTCAGCGGCGATATTGTAAGTATAAACAGCTCCACTAAGATCAATACTCAATAATTTTTCGTCTTTCCAGGCAATGATATTACCTGAACGGTCGATATCCATTCTGTAGGTCAATCTGAATGGTGGCTCGTAGAAAGTACTGACCTTATCTCCCTCTAACTTGAAGATCGTAGAATCTGATTTGAAGTAGGTAATGCTGTCTTTTAAGATGACCCTAGAGATATTGATGCTATCAATACTTTTGATTGTAAAGGAATTGTTTTTGTACTCAATTAATCCCCGCTCAGTGGATCCGATGAGTAGCCGGTCATAAATCGGATCATATTCCATATCAGTGTATAGCTCTTTTCCAGAAAAAGAGATTCCTGTACTGACCCTGTGACATGTTCGACCATCAAAGCGATATAAGCCGCCCTTACCACGTGTATTCATCCAGACGACTCCCTGGTTATCAATTGCGATAGAATTCAGCACCAGGGAATCACTAAAGTCATAAGCGTGAAAATCCGTATAGTCATATTTTGTCAATCCATAAGTAGTCAGAATCCAAACATTCCCATTTTGATCTATTTGGAAATCTTTTACAATTCCTTCCGTGAGCGGAACGGAGCCAAAATTGGCAAAACTGTCACCATCAAAAATACTAATGCCTCCTTTAGTACCTATCCAGATATTGCCCCGATGATCCTGTGCCAATGCAGTGACCTGATCCTGAATAAGTCCTTCTGTCACCGTATAGCTTTCGACGGGATATTGTTGACTGTATAATACTATCCAAATAAAGGAAAAGTAAGCTGTCAATAGGCTTCTCATGAAGGTTTGATTTTTATTGGACTAGTCCGCTTTTTTAGCTGTAGATCGACCTTGGAATGTAGACAAAGGGACACTGCTCTGCAAGAATAAGGCCATAACAGGTAAGATTTGGGAATAACTAGCATGAAATGCCTGTTGGACATCCAACAATTGATAGAGTGTAATATCGGGCGAATTCATAAGAAGCTAACTTGGGAATAGCTCGCGATGAGTTAGATTGAAATAGCGTAGTATAACAGGTTTGATGAACAGATAGATTCATTGTTAGAATAAGCCCTCGATCACCCTGATTTTACCTCAGGCAAGAATAGCCAATGATAACGGGGTGGTATGTCGGAATACGTTGGAACTTTCTTTAAGGTGAGGCCCTGGAGCTTCGGCAGCTCCAGGGTAATAGATGGGGGCTTAATGGGCGAGTTGGGAGAGGATTGTATCGGGGTGATTTTCCCAATAGAAGAGGGGAAAGAAGAACACTTTAGCAGCATGGCCTCATGACACTACCTTCAAATATGAGCCAGAAAGCGATCGATCGCAAATCATGGCGAGAAGCGGTTAAATACGGTGAAAAATGGCCGTGTTTTTTGCTTAGCAACTGATGAGACATCTCTATTAGGACAAGTCATCGGAAAATTAGAAGCAATAGAAAAGAAGAACATTCCTTCCGTCCAACAATCGGCGGTGCGGGGGTGGAGGACGGCGGCGAGGAAAGTATGTTGGTCGTCCCAGGTGCCAGTGTAGTAGTCGAGCAGGTCGTAGTAATCGCCACAGGGCTCGTCGGTTTGGAATTCCAATTGGAAGTTGGATTCAAAGAGGTAATTGTCAGGATTCTGATGAGGGAATACATCCTTGAAGAGAAAGAAGAGGGTGGGGTAGCGCCCTCCCATGTGACTAATGTATTGATGAGGGCGATAGTACACAGTCAGTTGGCAGACTTGTGGGAGTCGGCCCGTAAGCCCATTCACCACAAGGGATTCGGCGCCGATATCGAAGTAGCCTTGGGTGAGGTAATAGCCGTCGCGAGCTTGAAGCGGGGATGGAGCAGTACTGGATGGCTGTATAACATCATGTGGTTGTTCACAAGCAGGAGTGAAACAAGCAAGAGTTAAAAAAAAGATCAGGTATTTTGATGACATTATTTGGGAGATTTGGGATAGGGGTTAAAAGCCTAAAGCGCAGGCTTTGCGGAATTCGATAGTTACTTTCTCTTTCGTATTATCAACGGTAATTAAGGACGGCTTTTGTGCATCGAGAATCGCGAAGTAGTAATGGCCTAAAGAATCGGTAGGGAGCGAGATATGGGTGGCGCTAAAGTGACCTTTGGAAATCAAGAAAAGCGGCTCATCTTGGTGCCAACGATTAGTCTTTGAATAGAAAAATAGAAAGGGATATCGAATCGAATCGCTATACAGTTTCTTGAGCGGAATGAGAACCCTATCTACGGAATGGGGAGCAGTCCAAGTCTGCACCTCCAGGCAGCGAGAACCTTGGAAATGCTGGATGAGCAATGGGTTGGCGATACAGTGATCAGGTGCCTGGAGGCTGTCTTGAGCGATAAGTGGGGTGCAGCTTACCGCGAATAAGAATAGAAGAAATAGACGTGTCATGGTGGATGTTTTTTTGTGAATTATAGTATGTGTTTTTGAGGGAGATGCGGAGCTGTGCTTATGGCGGGACTTTGCGGACGAAGCGAAGGAAAGCTGCCTGGTCGGTAGCTAAGCCAGGGGGGAGGAGCATAGCGGTGTAGACCATGTCCCAGTCGTCCAAGTTGAATTCGGAAATGGGTTTGGCGAGGGTGTCGGTGAGGGTTTCCTGGTCGACGTGGGGGGCGTGAAGGAGCCGGTGGAGGTGGTGGGAGATTTGGATTTGGTCTTTTGGGGAGGTCATAAGAGGGGAAGTGGGTGAGTCGGTAAGTCATTAAGTCTGTAAGTCTGCAAGTCTGCAAGTCTGTGGGTAATAAGTACTTAAGTCGGTACGTTGTATGTCAGTAAGTCATTAAGTCGAATGTCCAAAGGTTGTAAGTTGGGAAGTCGGAGGTCTTTAAGTTGTAAGCCTGTTGGTCGTAGGTTAGTTAGATTGCTCGGCCGTGGGCTTGTAAGTTGGTTGGTTTAAAAAGTCACTCGTGGGATGATGCTTAGTGCGTTCTAATCAGTTTGAACGAGGATGTGGATGGGGTTTGGTTTTTGTGATGGTATAGTCGGCGGTAGGAGGGTAGGGTTAGCGGAGTCAGGCTTATGATTTGAGACAAGTAATCGGCCATCTGGCTGTCGTTGGATAAGAAGAGAAGAAGAAGGGAAAGCGATGACTAACTCTTTCACAATATGGTCAACTAGCATCAACTGGAGAATCGGTTTTACTGGCATGATGGCTTGATTTTTTGATTGAAAAGACACATGGTTTGGGCTTTAAATCAAGGAATTTGAAAGCGATTCGGACGCCCAATTATCGAAAGATAGCCGCAAATCGGACACAGCGCAAGAATAGGAGAGAAGTGATTAGATAGAGTGATTTATGGTGAGATGGTGGGTAAAAGAAGGGGCTAAAAAAGCCCCAACTGCGTACTACCCGATGCCTGCAGCCAACACTGCTGCGGACCAGCTGCGCCCACCACCCGGAAGCAAGCCGCCAGTGGCCCAGCCCAAGCCTGCCAACTAGCCGCAGGCACCATAGCGCAGACCAAGACTGGCACGCCGAGCCCTAATGCCATGGCACAGGACCCCCAACTGCCAGAGCCATGCCCCCGAAAGGACGACGACACCCGCACCGCCGAGGGACAAGGCCCCGAAGGAAAAACCAGCAGACACCCGCCCGCGGCAGCTACCTGCCGGACCATATGAGCCGAACGAGCCGCCAGCGCCCCAGGGTGAGCGCTAGTAGCCCGAAACACCCTAGCCTGCGGAAAAGCGGTGCGAACCAGCTGATCGATACCTGGCGCGCAGCCGACCGCAACCGATACAGGCGGCAAAGCCCCCAGCACGGAAGAACAAGCCGCAGACAGCTGTGCCGAAGGCGCCCTAGAGCCGGAAAAGCCTACTAGTGGATAAGTATGAACAAAAGAAGGAATAGAAAATGACATGATAAATGAAGCACGGGAGAATGATAGCACTAGCCCTGCCAGGCCGAAGCCCCGAGCCCCATGCAGCTACTGAACGCCCGGTACTGCCCAGCAACCAATCGATGGCTAGTACCGCAGCGAGCCGTCTACCATGGTGGAGCGCCCGGAGGGGGAGGAATAATGGGTAATGAATAGTGTGTAATGAATAATGAATTGGATATTGGGATATATCGCTTTGGCATTATTCCTCTCCTGAGGACGAACGACCATGGTGAGCGCCGAGCGAGGTACTACCTTGATGGGGTTGCTGTGGTAATATTTGAAATCTAATTCTAATAAAATTAAGTTTTCAGTACAAAGTGAATGTTTTCAGGACTAAATATGAAATTTAGACATGGTCTAAGTATCTTCCACGCAAAAATTAATCCTTAATGGATGACAAATCCCTGATAAAAGGTTTACGGGAGCACGATAAACCAACTGTTAAATACATATTCCATAAGTTCTTCCCGATGATTGAAAACCTTGTAAGAACAAATGGAAAAGGTGACCGTCAAGAAGCGGAAGACGTTTTCATGAATGCTCTTGAAGTCATGTATTTAAAATCAGAAGAAGATGATTTTAAGTTAAGTAGCAGCTTTTCGACACTATTTTACGAAATTTGCAAGCGTCAATGGTTAAAGATTCTAGCTTATAAAAAAAAGATTGTTAGGGTAACGTTTGATGTCCAAAGCGAACTAATAGAGGACAGCCTGGCAACCAAGCTAGAACAAGCAGAGCAATATCAACTCTATCGGGAAAAATTTGAAGAGCTGAGTGAGGGATGTAGGAAAGTATTGAAAATGAGTCTTGAGGGGAGTACGATGAAAGATATTGCTAAAACCCAAGGGTATGCCAGTGAACAATATGCCCGTAAGCGGAAATTTAAATGCAAGGAGAAGTTGATTCAACTAATAAAAAAAGATCTTAGATATCAAGAATTGAAAGACTATGACTGAGGCAGAAAGGACCGAACTCATTGAAGGTTACTTAGCGGGGAAACTGACGGACTCCAAAGTTCTAGCCGTTGAAAAACTGCTAATTGACGATTCTGATTTTCAAAGAGAATTTCGGGAACAGAAATTGCTTTGGGAAGCTTTGGGGCCTTCTAAGGCTAATGATTTTAGGAAAATTGTTGGAGAAGTTTTGGAGGAAGAATCTTCCCGAGAGAAAAAATATAGGTCATTTAGGTTGCCTTCTTTGGCGATTGCGGCAAGTTTTACAATAATACTATTGGTACTAGCTTGGGGGGTACTAAAACCTGATTCCAATCCAGGGGAGGAATTGTTTTCAGACTACTTCTCGCCACCTATGAATTCTACCTTATTCCGAAGTAGCAATTCCGAACAACCAGCGAGTGAATTGATTCAAAACCAACAACTGTTTGATTCGCTCTATTATACGAAAGACTATTTAAAGGCACTAACTCAGTTGAATGCTTTAGGGAATCAATTTCCCGATGCCCAAACTTCTGAATATTTTTTCATGCAGGGTATATTGTATTTATTGAATGATCAGGCAGAAGCTGCAGTGAAACAGCTTGAGAAAATAGAAGTTGGGCATCCATATGACAAGAGTTGGTACATTGGGCTCTCCTATTTAAGAATGGGTGAACTTAATGCAGCTAAAGCTCTTTTTTCAA
>Ga0209273_10002367_pt1 | contig 14604 bp, 9 predicted proteins | sample tdAd471_FD_187126 | JGI IMG/M metagenome (GOLD analysis project Ga0209273, IMG submission 187126) | Marine sediment microbial communities from the Atlantic coast under amendment with organic carbon and nitrate - tdAd47.1 (SPAdes)... | ecosystem: Environmental > Aquatic > Marine > Coastal >...
GGGGGGGGGGGGGGGAGGGGGGGTCAGTTTTCGCTGAGCATGGTGGGCTCGGGCTCGGCGAAGATCTCGTCGAAGTCGTAGATGTTGTCGAAGTCGTCGAGCGTGTCGTCGTCGGTCTTGCGCATCAGGCCGGCCTCGACGAGGGCGAAGATGATCTTGCCGAAGTCCAGCGTCTGGTGGATCCCCCACTTGTTCAGCACGGGCTTGGCGAGCAGGCCGTAGCGCTGCAGGGCGTAATCCGACAGGCCGAGGCAGAGCTGCTGCCCGTCCACGTGGCGTGATTCGTCCTCGGGGTCGAGGGGTCCGCCGTCGTTGCCGTGCACCGTCTCCACGGTGTGGGCGAGTCCGTCGCGGATGAAGGCGTACGCGTCCGGGGCGTACCCGCCCGCGTGATCGAAGATGGCCTTGAGATCGATGGTCTGAGGCATGGTGGCTCGTTTCGGCTCCGCCGAGGACTGGGTGCTCCGTGGAACCATTGTACGTCTGTCTGTTCGTGCCGAAGGGTGCATCGGATTCGTTCGTGCCCGCGCTGCACGTTTTCGGACCGTGGCGCCTGGATCGCCCGAATCCGGCTCCAGGTGCGGTTCTGCTCAGGACTTACGAGGCCGGACCGACACGTGTTCGTTTCCCAGGACCGACCATCGCAGCGGCGCCCCCGCCCAGGGCGGCCCCACGGAGTCCACCCCGATTCTCGCATCATTCACGATCTCTTTGTCCGGGATCGCCCCCGGCACCCCCTCGATCCAGACAGGGCCGGGGTCCGGGGCGTGCTTCGTGGGACAGGTCAGGTCCAGCCCGTTGTGGGATGGGCGGATGGCCAGCGACTGCGTCAGCTTCGCCGGGCCCGAGCCCAGGTCGCGGTGTCTGAACACGGGTTTCGGGCGTCCCACCGTGCTCGGCATGGCTCGCCGGACGGCCATCGCCCCGGCTACTCGGTTGGTGTGCATCCGCGCGAGGGCCGCGTCGTCGCCCAGCGGCTCGACCGCCCGCACCAGCACGGCGTGGGCCGAGCCCTCGCGCAGGCAGGCGACGTTGAACAGGAAGTGCACGCCGCGTGTGAGGTAGACGTAGGCCGAGCCCGGCTTGGCATACATCGCCTCGACCCGCGCGGACCGGTGCCCGTTGCGGGCGTGGCTGGCCTGGTCTTCCGGGGCGAGATACGCCTCGGTCTCGACGATCCTGCCCCCGAGTCGCGTGCCGTCGGCCAGCACCCGCACCAGCGTGCAACCCAGCAGGGCCGGTGCGAGTTCGTCGGCGGGGAGGGCGTAGTCGGATCGGGTGAGTCGCGCCACGGGTGAGGGTAGGGAGCGGGGAGACCTGTACGCGAAGGCGCGAAGGTGGGCGAAGGCGCGAAGGTGACGACAGGCTTGAACGCGGAGTTCGCAGAGAGCGCGGAGGGATAGACAACAGACTTGAGCCCGGAGCGTCAGCGACGGGCCGCGCGGCGAGGATGCAGCAACGGCGAAGTCAAGGATCTCGATCTTCACTCGCCATCGGGGCATCCGGCAAGGTTCTCAAAACCTGTGATCGTGCTTACTCGCCCAGGCTCGCCGCCCAGTTCTGGACGAATCGCAATCGGTCCGGGTAGAAGTCTTCAAAGACCTGATCTCGTTGTTCTTGCGTGACGCGTTGGATGAGAAGGAACTCGCCGTCGGGCGTGATGTCCCACCCGCGCGAGGGCATGGTGCGGGTGTAATTGGATTCGTCGAAGAGTTTGACCTCTGGACCGAAATCGAGCCCGGACTCGGTCTGTGTGACGGTGACACTCGCCATGTATTTCACTTCGGCCCGCGAGGAATCTCCCACGCGGTAGAAGAGCTCGGTGCCGTCGGCGGACCAGACGGGGCTGGAAGCGCCGTCGTCGGTGAGTTGAGTCACCGGGCCCTCTCCTGCGATCGGACGGACAAAGAGCTCGGGCCGCCCGGTCTCGTCGCTGATGTAGGCGAGCCACCGTTCATCGGGCGAGAGCGCCGGATTGAACTCGTAGATCTCCGGAGTGTCCGCTACCCGGGCCCAGCCGTCCTGCTCAGACCAGACCGCGAGGTCGTGCCCGAAGTCACCGAGGAAGACCGCGAGCAGCCGCGTGCTCTCGGCGAACCACTGCGCCGGGACCGCGCTGCTCACATCATCCGGGATCGGGATCTCGGTGGGAGTCGCGGCACCGAAGTCGAGATAGGCCAGCCGTTCTCTCCCTGTGTCGGGCGCTTTGTTGGTGTAAGTGACCTGATCCGGGCCGGGGCCCCAGATTGGGTGGAGCACCACGTCAACGCCGCCGAGCGCGCGTCGCGTAACGCCGCGCCGAGGGTCGTGCACCCAGACGGCGCTGGTGGGCGCGTGGTACACGCCGGCCATCACGCGTCTCCCGTTCGGTTCGTGTCGGACGACGGCATAGTCCCGAGGCTCCAGCTCCAGCTCGGTGGCGACGCCCTCCCGCGTCAGGCGTGTGACGGGTTTGGGAATCTCTTGCCAGTCCGTCCCGGGCGCGTAGACGAGGTTGCCCGAAGCGGAGACGTCGTACTGCGCGACGCCGGTCTGTGCCCGAACATTCGGCCCGTTGAGCGAGAAGATGACGTCGATGCCCGTGGGGCGGGGCTCGCCGATGAGGGCTTGTGACTCGGGCTCGAATCCAACGCTGAAGACCTCGCTTCGGCGTGCGAACAGGACGCGCCCGTTGACGAACTTCGGGGTCGTCGCCTCCTTGAGCAGCCGGGTGGTCTCGCCGCTTGCCAGGTCCAGGATCCAGAGGTCGTAATCCTCGTCGGCCCGGGACGACGGGATCGTGGCGTAGAGCACCGATCGGCCGTCGGGGGTGACCTCGGGTGTGACAAACGCCAGAATCCCCAGGACATCGTCGGTGGTCAGGACCTCCTCGGGGCCGCCCGATTCGGACACGCGGCGGAGCCCGTCACTCCCGCCGTAGTAGATGTACCCGTCCGCGCCCCAGCACAGCCCTATGGGCAAGCTCTCGGTTTGCGTGAGGCGCACGGGCGAGCCGCCGGTGATCGGGATGGTCGCGATCGCATCCACTCCATCGGCGTAGGCGATCGATTGTCCGTCGGGCGAGAACACGGGCTGCCAGGCATCGGCCGAGGCTCCGATGACCGGCACCGCCCCGGGCTGATCCATGCGCCGGACTTTGAGCGTGCCGGCAAAGTGAAGATCAAAGAAGTTCTCCAGCTTGTCCGGCAAGCCTCCCTGGAAGGCGACCGTCTGCCCGTCGTCGGTGATCGCGACCGCGGGCATGAAGAAGTGCATCAGGTGGTCGTCGCCCGGCAGCATCAGGTCGGCGGCGAGCACGGGAAGCGGCTCGGCGTCGTTGGCCGCGGGCATCGGCTTGAACAGCCACGCCGCGACCGGGAGAGCGATCGCGAGCACCACGAGCACCCCCACCACGCCCAGCGACGCCCGTGATGCCCCGGCCGAGAACTCTTCGGGCGCCGCCTCGGCTCGGAGCAACTCCAGCCGCAGGTCCGCGAGGTCGCGATAGCGGGCGTCTCTGTCTCGGACCAACGCCCGCTCGAGCACGCGCACGACGCCGGGCGGCGTGCCGACCGGGAGGCGGTCGAGGTCGAACTGCTTGTGGAGCACGGCGCCGATGCTGTCGCTCACGGTCTCGCCGACAAACGGGCTGACCCCCGTGAGCATCTCGAAGAGCAGCACGCCGAAGGACCAGACATCAGTGCGTTGATCGACACGCCGGCCTCGGGCCTGCTCGGGCGACATGTACGCCGCGGTGCCCAGGATCACGCCGGCCTCGGTGGGCGAGTGCTTGGCCGCGGGCGAGGTCAGCGTCGGATTCTGGCTCAGCGCACCAGAGGTGGACGTGACGCTGGCCTCGTCCTGGCGGGCGAGCCCGAAATCGAGCACCTTGGCCTGCCCGTCGGGCGTGATGATGATGTTGGCGGGCTTGAGATCGCGATGGACCACCCCGGCCGCGTGCGCCACCGCCACACCGGCCGCGATCTGGGCGGCCAGATCGATCGCTTCCTCGGGCGGGATCGGGCCGGCATCCAACCGGTCGGCCAGCGTCTCGCCCTCAACATACTCCAGCACGAGATAGCGGGCCCCGTCCTGCTCTTCGACGCCGTGGATCGCGACGAGGTTCGGATGGCTCAGCTGGGCGAGGGTCTTGGCCTCCCGCTCGAACCGCGCGAGCCGAGTTTCGTCGGCGGCCAGCTCGACCGGCAGGGCCTTGATCGCGACGGCTCGGTCGAGCTTGGTGTCGGTCGCCAGATAGACCACGCCCATTCCGCCACGCCCGAGCTCACGCTCGATGCGATAGCGTCCGATCGATGAGGGAGGCTGACCACTCACAGAGGCGATTGTACCGAATGCTTAGGCGTACGCGTGCAGCCCCGGCAGCAGCAGGTTCACGCCGAAGTACGTCCACAGCATGATGAAGAACCCGACCACGCTCAGCCACGCCGTGGTCAGCCCGCGGTCCTTCAGGTTCGTGAACCGCACGTGGATCACGATCAGGTAGACGATCCACGTCACCAGCGCCCACGTCTCCTTCGGGTCGAACGCCCACCAGCGGCCCCAGGAGTGGTCGGCCCACCACGCGCCCAGCAGGATACCCACGCCCAGCGTCCAGAACGCGAGCTGCAGCACCGTCATCGTCGCGGTGTCGAGGTCTTTCAGCGTGCGCTTCAGGCCGCCCCCGCTCGTGTCGGACGAGAAGCCGCCGCCCACAGCCGCCTCCGACACCGCCTGCGCATCCGTGCTCACCGACTCGGTACCCGAGGGCTTGAACAGCTTCGCCCCGTAGTGCGTCGCCAGGTAGAACAGCGAGCAGATGAACCCCAGCGTGATCAGCCCGTAGCTCGTCAGCACCGTCGTCACGTGGTACTTCAGCAGCACCGACGTGTTCAGGATCGCGGCCTCGCGGTCCACGAACTCGCCTGGAACCCCCGCCTGCGTCGCGGTGATCAGCACCAGGAAGCCCGACGCCGCCGCCGCGGCCCCGAAGAGCCACTTGCGCTTCGCCACCATCAGCACCAGCCCGACCGCGGCCGCGAACAGGCTCACGCCCGTCATCGACTCGTACTGGTTCTGGATCGCGAACCGCTCGGCGATCACGCACCGGGCCGCGAACCCGAGGGCGTGCACCACGAACGCGATCGTGAACAGCCCAAGCCCAGCGCCCGCGAGCCACTTGCGCCCGGTCCCGAAGGCCAGCACCAGGCACAGCAGCGACAGGAAGTACGCCCACGAGCCCCACTCGAACGCGTTCGACCGGTTGTAGGTCAGCTCCAGCGACCGGCGCGAGCCGGGGTACGTCTCGGGATGGATCGACTCCAGGGCCGCAGCCAATTCGCTCGCCTTCGCGTTCACGCCGTCAGCGTCCCCCGCCCGCCACGCGGCGCCCAGCTCGCGCGAGGCGACCCGGGCCGGGTGGTCATCCGCAAGGCTCGCCAGGTGCGTCCAGGGCAGGTCGGTCGAGTCGGGCGCCACCATCAACGCGTTCGCGATGCCGAACAGGTACAGCTGCACCGCGTTCTCGGCACGCTGAATCCCCTCCCGGTACGGCTGCTCGTCCGCGTGGGCGTTGAACAGCGTCGTCGAGAAGGTCTCGACCATCTGCGGCGTCACCAGCCCCAGCTTCTTCCAACGCTCGCGCGTCGCGGTGTCCTCGAAGGCCATCTCGAGGTACGCCTCGCGCAGCGGCAGGAAGTTCACCCCGATCAGCGGCTTGTCCGCGTAGTACCCGGGGTCGATCCACAGGTCGAGCAGCGTGAACAGCGGGTCGTGCTTCACGACCTCGGGGATGTCCTCGCCCTCGGTCCGCACGTAGTCGCGGAAACGGTTCTTGCCGGTCAGCGAGCGGACCGTCTCCCGCGCCAGCGTGTCCATGATCTTCACGCGCCCGTTGTGCGAGACCGCGACATCGCGCAAGGGGGTGAGGTCGATCGCGCGTGCCAGGTCGCGCTTGTCGGCCGCGGACATCGTGGGCTCGGCGATGTCGCCGAACGGGTGCGAGCGGGACTGGGCGAGCTGGGCCGCGTCCTCGGAGAGCACCGCGTCGTCGGGGTGCGTGTTCCCCGCCGGCCCCTGGGCCAGGGCGGTGCACGCGGACAGGGCGAGGACGATGACGGACAGCAGGCGGGTCATGCCGTGGCCTCCTGAGGGATGGGGGCGGATTCAGGGGCGGGCCGGTCGGGGGAGGTCTCGGCGGCGCGGGGCTTGGCGTGAATCGCCTTCAGGCGGTCACGCTCGCGGCGCACCAGCCACGGCTTCACGTAGAACGCCCACGGGATGCCGACCGACATCAGGATCGACCCCAGCGCGATCACGTGGATCCCCGGGTTGTTTCCCACCGCGAGGATCGTGAACTTGGCGCGCGGGCGGTCCAGCACGCCCTGGTCCACCATCTGCTGCGTCTCCTGCCAGCCCTGCTGGTCCCATCCCGCCTGCGACAGCTTGAACGAGCCGGGGTCGAACCCGCGTGCCAGGCGCGCGAACAGGTTCGCGACCGCCGCGGCGTCCGGGTCGGCGTGGAAGGGCGCCCGCAGCGGGGCGTTGAGCTTCACCGTGTGCTCGTACGGCTCGAATTCCTTGGCGAAGCCCGTCGGCTCGACCAGCACCAGCGACTGGTAGTCACGCGGCGCCCCCCGGTGGTCGTACGCGATCATCTCGAAGTCCACCATGCGGACCTGGAACGCCGGGTTCGGGTTGGTCGGCGGGCCGAAGCTCCGACGCAGACGCCCGAAGGCCAGACGCACGCTGCGACCGTCCGGCAGCAGCACCGTCCGGATCGGGGCGTCCTGGGCCCGGTTGAACTCGAAGAAGTACTTGCTGAACTCCAGCCATTCGGTCACCGGCTCGAACGCGCCCGACTTGCTCGACACCTCGACCGCCAGCATCGCCCGGTCGTGCGTGCCGATGAACTGGTTGTCACGCTCGGCCTCGGGCGTGGGCACCGGGCGACGCAACAGGCGGGCGTGGTCCCAGTAGGTCGCGACCTTGAGGTCCAGACCCGCGATGAGGTCGGTCACGGTGCGGTCGTCCGAGCAGTCCACCACGCGGACGTTGCCGCCCGGCTCGCGGATGATGGCCTCCAGACCTTCCGAATCGCCTGTCAGTTCATTGAAGTACACCTGCAGGCGCGAGGCGTCGAGGTACGTGATCCTGATCTTCGACAGGTCCGCGTCCACGCGGTTCGGACGCCCGCCGTTGGCCTGCGTGACGTCCTGCCCCCCCACCACCTTCAGCAGGTCCTGGTCGAGCTCGGGGTAGCGGTGGTACAGCCAGCGGTCGAACTCGTCGCCCTCGGGCGTGGACACGTGCACCACCGCGACGGAGCTCGTCGCGTTCTCGAAGCCGGGCGTGATGATCGGGAAGGGCGGCTCGGGGCTGAGCTGCTCGACGTGCAGCGAGAAGCCGGTGTCCCCCAGCGTGTGCTGCGTGCCCGAGCCGATGCGGAACAGCCCGCGATACGGCTCGCCCCCCGCACGCGGCACCGTCACCAGCAACGCGTGACGCGTGTCCGCCGGCAGGTTCGACGTCAACGCCGCGCGACGCTCGGGGTCCAGGTTCTGCCGGTACTCCAGCCCCAGCATCGGGTTGATCCGCACCCGCTGGGCGGGCAGACCGGGGAGCAGCGTGAAGCGGAAGAGCGGCTCGCCCGGGATCAGCGTCCGCCCGATCGCCTGGCCGAGCTGCGCCAGCTGCGCATCGGGCATGTTGGGCAGCAACTCGACGATGCGGAGCGGGTTCGCGCTCTCGCCCGGGCGGGGCTCGTCGCGGATCCAGTCGTCACGCGAGTCGGCATACGGGGCGTACCCCACGATGCGGAAGGCCAGGTCCGGGTCCACGTGCTGCGCACGCCCGTCGGGCACATCGCGCGAGAGCGAGCGTTCGGGGGCGTCGGACGCCGGGTCGGGCAGGCCCAGCGTGTGCCAGAGCGAGTCCTCCGGCGTGTCGAGACCGGCCCGCAGGTCGTACGGGTTGTACCGCGGCACGCCCTCGATCGGGCGCTGTTCCCACTGCGGGCCGAACACGCCGTCCCGCTGGGCCACGAACAGGGCCAGTCGCTGGTTGTCGTAGAACCCCGAGGCCGCGGGGCCGGGGCCCTCGCCCGTGTTGGAGGCGAGCAGGATCGTGTCGCCCTCCTGCTTGAAGGCCTGGTAGACGATGCTGCCCAGCGCGATCGTGATGATCCCGGTGTGCACCGTCAGCACGCCCAGGTTCTTGAAGGTGAACTCGATCCGGCGCGCCGTTGCGGTGATCATGTTCACGCAGAACAGCAGCAGCACCAGACGCAGCGGCCACCAGGAGTAGAACTCCAGCTCGGACATCTCGAAGCCGGGCAGGCGACGCAGCGTGGTGGAGCGGTACGACTCGACGAAGCCCGGGAAGAGCCGGAACCCGTCTTCGGAAGCGGGGTCGTAGTGCATGGCGGGCCAGGCGAAGGCCTTCCACAGCCAGGCTCCGAGCAGCGCGAGCGGCAGGAACACCAGCACCGGGACCGCGAACCGCACGCCGCGTCCGGCCTTGGCCAGCACGACCTGACGCAGCAGCAGCGCCGGCATCGCCGCGACAAGCCCGACCACGATCACCAGCGTCGCGAGGTAGAGCAGCCACGTCGGCGCCAGCGCCAGCAGCCCGATCGGCACCGAGGCCAGCACCGCGTACAGCGACACGAAGACCAGCAGCGTGATCGCCAACCGGATCGAGCTCAACTCGTGCAGCACAAGCCGGAGCGGTGTCAGCACACCCGTGAGGTGCTCCCGATCCCAGGCCTGGCTGCGTCGCCATTTGGCGCTCATGCGGCGGAGTCCCCTTGTCTGTCTGCGGTCAATCCCCGTTGGTTTGGCACCGTCGGGAATGCTAGGGAAGAACCATTCCAGTTTCAGTCAATTTCCGATCAGATCGGAATGGTTTCGGACATACAGGAGCGACGGGGCCCGCTCACTCGCGAAGACGTCGGCCAGCGATCGCGCTCCCGGGATCTCCACCAGCCCGGCCAGCACGCCTGCGCCGAAGTCGAACTCTTCCGGTTCGAGCCCGAGGGCACGGGCCGGGTTGGACGTGATCATCCTGAGCAGGGTCTCGGGCCGGGCCGCGTCTCGCCCCTCACGGGCCAGCAGGCGTGCGTCGTCCAGCGGCGTGATCCGGTCCGGGGTGTCCAGATTCACGATGGAATCGGTCCCCAGGCACGTCACCACGCCCGCCTCGAGCATGTCGGGCCAGCGGTGCGGGGGCAGATCCCGCAGGTGCCCGAAATACCTGTGCGAACGCGGGCAGAAGGCGACCGAGGCCCCGGACTCGGCCAGCACGCGGATGTCGTCCTCTGAGGTGTCGTTGGCGTGCGCGAGCAGCCACGGCGAGCCCGGGGATCGCAACACCGGCTCCAGGTGACGGATCGGGCTCTCGCCCCGCCCGAGCGACTCCAGGATGGCCTGGTCCCAGACGCCCAGCGTGTGCAGGAAGTCCCGCTGCGGGCCGGTGCCTCGGGCGATGAACTCGCGCTCCGCCAACGTCTCGGCCGCGTGGGTCGAGCGAGGCGTGTGGGCGGGCAAGAGGGCCGACAGGTCCGCGTAGGCCCGGGCACTGACCGAGTACGGGGCGTGCGGCTGCACGCCCAGGCGGGCCTGATCAGGATCATGAATCGCAAGATCCGGGGCGTGGGCCTCCAGCGACTCCCGGATGCCCCGGAACCCCCGGGTCTCGCCCGTCCCGATCGCGAAGTACTCCAGAAACGAGACGCCCCGGACCGGGGAGGCCTGCAACGCCCGGAACGGCTCGATGCGGGGGGTGTGGGTCTGGCCCGCGATGTCCCCCACCGCCACCACCCCGCCCGCGAGGCTCAGACGCAGGCCCAATTCCACCGCCTCGTGCACCCGCTCCGGCTCGGTCGGGCGGTCCCGGACGATCATCGAGAGCCACCGGTCGAAGGACTCGGCCTCCGGGTCGTACGGGCGTGGCCCGAGCACGGTGAGGTCCAGGTGGGTGTGGGCGTTGACGAAGGCCGGCACCAGCGTGGACCCGGGCAGGCTGATCGTCCGTTCCACCCTGTGAAGCTGGGCAGGGACGCCCTCGGGCGAACCGGCGTACAGGACGTGTGTGCGGCCGTCCCCGGACAGACCCAGGACGAGGGTGCCGGGGGCGAAGGCGCGGTCGGCGTCGGCGACGCACGCGGCGTCGAGTCGGAGGAGGTCGGTATGAGTTGCCAAGTCGTTCACGGGCTGTCCACTGTTTGTCACGGAGCGGGGATTCACGGTAACCCGTGTTCGCTTGGGGCGTTCGGGGCCGGTAGCATGATTGACCTTTCCGCGGCATACGGCCGCGGTGCAATCTCACGGAGGCATGAAGCGATGCGTGCACGACTTCAGGGCAGATGGATCGCCGGACTGATCGCGGCGGGTGTGTTGGTGGGCGGCCTGACCGGCTGCGTCAGCCAAAAAGAATACGACCTCCTGATGGAGACGAACCGGAGCCTGACCAGCCAGAACGCGGAGATGCGAGCCCAGCTCGACAGCTTCCGCCAGCAGAACGACCGGCTGGGCAACGTCACCAGCAGCGCCAACACCACGATCGAGGGCCTGCAGGCCGAGAACGCGGAGCTGCGGTCCATGCTGCAGGGCGCTCGGGCGACGATCGACAGCATGGAGGAGCGTCTGGCGACGCTGGACTTCGTGGCGCTCGATCCGGCGACGAACATGGCGCTGGCCCGGCTGGCCCGCCAGAACCCGGGGCTGATCACGTACGACCCGGACCGCGGGATGCTGCGTTTCTCCAGCGACCTGACGTTCAACTCGGGCTCGGACGAGGTGAAGGCCGAGGCGGCCTCGAGCCTCGCGGCGCTGGCCGACGTGATGAACGCCGCGGAGGCCGCGGGCTACGACCTGCGGATCGTCGGGCACACCGACTCCGAGGCGATCAGCTCTCGCACGGCGCAGCGTCACCCGACCAACATGCACCTCTCGGCCCATCGCGCGATCGCGGTGGTCAACGTGCTGGGCGGGCAGGGCATCTCCTGGGACCGCATGAGCGCGACCGGCTGGAGCAAGTTCCGCCCGATCGTGCCCAACAACCCCACCGGCGGGACCGCGTCCAACCGTCGCGTCGAGATCTTCGTGGTGCCCAGCACGCGTGACTCGATCGAGGCGGGCGCCCCGAGCGCGACCGCCAACGTGGACAACGAGCAGGCCCCGGCCCGCATCGATCCCACCAAGTAACCCCCCCCGCCCCCCCGCGCCCCCCCACTTTCCCGTGGGCCATCAATTGAGCTTCATCTCCGACGCCCGGGGCCTTTGGCTCCGGGCGTTTTTTCATGCGCGACGCGAGCGAGCGGCCAAGACACGCGGTTCGGGATCTCCTACCAGCCCTCCGCGCGAGCGGAGGGAACCGGGAGCGTTTGCTGACGTTTGGAGTCATCGCAGTGCACCACTTGTGGTGGCTTGGTGCGCTGCCCAAGCCTGTTCGAGATCGCGATGGTTCCCGGGTCCCTCGGCTTGCGCCGAGGGCTGGTTGGTGCGGGCAATGTTGAGTGCTCCTACCAGCCCTCCGCGCGAGCGGAGGGACCCGGGGGCATTGGCTGATTCGGGAATCGGTCTCCGAGAGCCATGGGGCGAAATCGCTCGCTTTGCCCGGGCCTACATGAGATCGCATTGATTCCCGGCTCCCTCGGCTTGCGCCGAGGGCTGGAAGTCGCTATTTCCGCGGACGGTTCGGTGTGATGGTCTTGTCTTCGGTGCCCGCCTTCGGCCCGCAGGGCGAAGGCGGTACTCACCCCGAACGCCTGCTTTGCGCTTCGAGTCGAAGCGGGGCACTGTGCGGGTGGCTCCCTCGGCTTGCGCCGAGGGCTTGCGTGGGCGGGTTTATGCGTCGGCGGTTTGCTCGGTCACGCGGGCCGGGGCGAAGGCCCAGGCGATGCCGAACATGATGACCAGCACGCTGGCGGAGGCGACCGGGAGGGTCCAGCCCGCGTTGCGGAGGGCCTGCTGCTCCATGGTGATGGCCGGCGGGCGGTTCATCAGGGCGAGGGCGGCCTGAAACTGCCAGGTGCCCTCCTTGAGCTCGTTGGGGTCGCGAACCGGGGCGGGCTCGCCGGCGAGGTCGGCGTTGACCTGTCGCCGGTAGAAGGACTTGCCCGACTCGGGAAAGCGGAGCGTCTGGCTCTCGAAGCCGCCCTCGGGCAGGAACTCGTGGAAGGAGAAGGTCCAGCGGTCGCGCAGCACCTCGCCCCAGCCCCAGTTCTCGTCCACCCGCATGTCGAAGCGTCCCTCGCGGACGTCGTCGGAGAGCGGGTTGCGGGTCACGGCGACGAGTCGGGCGGGGATGGAGCCGTCGTCGATGCCGCGTTTGAACTCGGGGGTGGTGAGCCCGGTGCTCTCGGCGAAGATGGTGAGGCGGAACCAGTCGCGGTGCCGGTCGAGGCCCGGGAGGGCGACGGGGTTGGGCACCTGCACCGGCAGGTTGAGGTCGGTGTCGCCGTAGGCGATCGTGAGTGTGCCCTCACCCTGCTCGTCCACGTCGTCGGCGATGCGGACGGGGTGCCCGGCGTAGTCGAACTCGGTCTGATCGGTGTTGATGAACCGGTAGATGCGGGTGGGGTTCGCGGCGTTGTAGTCGCGGATGCGGCTGGTCAGGGCGTAGCCGCTGGCGATGAGGACCACGAGCCCGGCGAGCGCGACCAGCAGCGGGACCGGACGGGGGCGGCGGGACGCCTGTGCGTTCGATCCCGTGGTGGGTGGGCCGGCCTGGTCGGGGTCAGTGGTCATCGGTGGGTGCGTGGTCCTCGCCCGTGTCCGCGTGGGTGTCGTCGGCGTGGGTGTCGTCGGCGTGGGTGTCGTCGGCGTGGGTGTCGTCGGCGTGGCTGTCGGCGTCGAAGAGGCCGTCGGTCAGGCCGTGTGCGGGGCGGGAGCGGTTGGCGTCGGAGCCGTGGTGCTCGTCGTGGTGGGCGTCGAGGCCCTTGGCGTGCAGCTCGTCGGCGAACTGGTGCAGGAAGGAGTCGAAGTGGTGGTTGGTATCGCGCTCGTGGTGGTGCGGGGTCTTGCCGACCTTGAGGTAGGTCTTCTCGTAGTAGTAGTGCCAGAAGGCCCGCTCGGGGTTCTCGATGTAGTACGGGTCACCCAGGTAGCGATCCGGGACCTTCTTCTTGGCCTTGGGCTTCGCGGGCTCGCCCTCTTCGCCCTCGGCGGCGTCCGTGCTCGGGTCGTCGCTCGATCCGGCGAGCGCCTGCTCGAAGTCGGCGAGGGCCTTGGCGTAGACGTACTCGGGGAGGGACTGGTTGCCGGTGGTGACGTGGGGCGAGACGCGCGGCGAGCCGAAGGCGCTGCCGAGCTGGGTGGTGTCGAGCCCCTCGCCCAGGTTGTACCCGGTGCCGCCGAGGCTGGGGACCTCGGCCCGGTAGGGGATGACCTTGTCGCGGTTGCCCAGGTCGATCATGGAGAACATCAGGAAGAGCCAGACGCAGAAGAGGCAGAAGAGCATGACGATGGAGTTGAGGGGCTTGTCGTACTTGAGCTGCATGAAGAAGGCGCAGACGAGCAGGGCCTTGACGGTGGCGATGGACATGGCGCCGACGATGTTGACCCAGCGCGGGATGTGGATCTGCCAGGTGTCCATGATCCACTGCTCGGCCTGCGCGGTGAAGACGGTCAGCGCGGTCAGGAAGAGCAGCGTGACCAGCACGCCGACGAGGAGCTGCCACGACAGGATGACGTGCTCGTGGTGGCCGGCGCCGTGCGGATCGATGTCGTGCTCGGCGGTGTGGTGGTCGGCTGCGTGTGCTTCGGACATCGCGTCGCTCCGAGGGAGAGGGGAGACCGGGGGGGGGGAAGGAGAGGCCGGGGGGGGCGGAAAGAGGTGTGTCAGTGGACGAGGTACAGCAGGGGGAAGAGGAAGATCCAGACGAGGTCAACCAGGTGCCAGTACAGGGCCGAGTTCTCGACCATGGTGTACTCGGTCGGCCCGTAGGCCTGGTAGCGGTACGAGCGGTACAGCACCCAGCCGAGCAGCGAGGCGCCGATGATGACGTGCAGGGCGTGGATGCCGGTGCCGATGTAGTACACGGCCCACCAGAGCGGCTCGTGGGGGTCGTGCCAGCCGGCGTAAGTGAAGAACGTGCCGGGGGCCTTGCCCTCGCTGAGCTTGGGGATGTACTCGAAGGTGAGCTTGATCGCGAAGAAGGCGATGGCGCACAGGATCGTGATGATCAGGTTGATCCGCAGCCACTTCTGCTGGTCGAGCTGCGCGTTGCGGACCGCCATCGCGACGGTGAACGACGAGATCAGCAGCACCGCGGTGTTGAGGCAGCCGATCTTCCAGGACAGGTAGTGGCTGCCCGCGGCCCAGGCCTCGGGGTAGAGCATCCGGAACACGGCGTAGGCACAGAAGATGCCCGCGAAGAGCAGGACCTCGGTCGAGAGGAAGAGCCACATCGCGAACTTGGAGCCGTCGAACTCCTCGTCGTGCGAGCGCCAGTGGTGCCCGTGCCGGCGGTTGCGCCAGTGCAGCGGGTGGCTCTTGAGCTTCTCGGGGACGGCCGCGGTGCTGGCATCGAGTGTGGTCATCGGCGGGTCCGGGTCTTGGGGAAGGAAGTCCGTGTCGAGTGTGCGGGCGAGGACTTCGTGGGGGAATCTACGAGGGGGGATCTTC
>Ga0209273_10002375_pt1 | contig 14559 bp, 18 predicted proteins | sample tdAd471_FD_187126 | JGI IMG/M metagenome (GOLD analysis project Ga0209273, IMG submission 187126) | Marine sediment microbial communities from the Atlantic coast under amendment with organic carbon and nitrate - tdAd47.1 (SPAdes)... | ecosystem: Environmental > Aquatic > Marine > Coastal >...
AGCGCGCTCTTACCGAACACCACGACCAAATCCCTTTCGCTTGATTCCGTAGAGCGGCAGCGGCGTGTAGCTCGACCCACCCCAAAAGACGCGGTTCCGGTTCGCCGCTTTGGTCCGGCCCCACAGGAAGATCAGCCGGAATGCGTTCACGTCATGCCGAACGATAAGCCGCGCCATCGCATAAAGCGCGACGGCGGCCGCGCCGCCGTAGAGAGGATTGCCCGAACCAACTAACGTGATTGCGCCCGCCATGATGATGAGCGCGCCCGCTTCAATGGGAACACCCGCCCACAAAGCGGGGCGGGTGACGGCCAAGAACAGCGGGTCTTTTGTCATTTCTTCCTGACCGTCCATCCCCGATCACCCCGTAATCGTGTCGACGATCCAAGGCGCGGAGAACACGATCACCACGCCAACTACGACCGTGACGAGCATCTGCACCGACGCGCGGCCCAGGAACCACAGAAGGCCGACGACGATGATCGCGATGATCGCCAGCGTGCGGAGCAAACCGTTGCTCAGCAGGCCGAGAATATTGTCGGCCAGGCCTTCAAAGTTTGCCTGCGCAAAAGCCGGCTCCGCTACGAGCAGGCTTGCCAGCAGCGACAGGGGCAGCGCGCGCGCCATGAGCGGCGAGGGCTTGAGACGCGCGAGCAGCGCATCGAGCCGGGATTCAGCCTTGATCTTCCAGATACGAAACATTCGACAACTCCTATCTTCGCCTTACGAACCAATCCGCGCGTGTTGGGCGCGGCCGAAAACATCCCACGCAGGCGGTGCAGGCGGTGGAGCCGCCTCCATGTTCTCCGCTGCGATTTCCGCCAGCTCCACCGGCACACGACCGGCGCCAGTGTCGCTCATGGCGGCGCTGGCGGGCTGATCGCCCACGATGACAGTCGGGATTGCGGTCGCAGGCCGACCGCTGACGCGGCGACCTGCGTTCTCCACGCGGGCGACATAGCCGTTGCGGAAACCTCTCGATTGAGAGCCTGTGTTATACATGCTGAGTGCGACCCGAAGGGCCTCTTGCGGGGTGCGCCCCGTCTTGGCCGAACGGAAATTGGACAGGAGCACCCGGCCTGCCGCTTCGATATTGGAGCACTGCTTGAAAACAGTGTCCCACGTTAGGCCGAGCCATCCCATGTTGCGTGAATTGATTTGGCCGAGGCCGAGATCCACGCTGTAGCCGCGAGCCACATAGGAGCGCGCGGTTGCGATGGCCTCAGCCTCATTACGCGGACGGCGAGGCTGACTGGCCACGCCGTTGACGTTGATCGCAAAAACATAGTTCGAAGATTCCGCATCCACGATCGCGGCGATCGTATGCGGCGCTACCGCTGGGGCGCATTGCGCCGCCAGCGAAAGAACGGCCCCGGTTTCGAGGAACACGTTCCCGCTCCCGGTCAGTTGCGCGGCTGATAGTAGGTCTGTTGCCGCCCGTCAGTCCAAGTGACCGTCAAGCGACCAGGCCTCCCATCATCCGGCTTCTTGTATTTGGTCTTGGCGATGCCCCCGCCCGTGCATGTCGGGAAGCTGCCGCCGAGAGCCAGCACGCGCCACAGTTTCGTTATCGGTGGAACACAGGCTGGATATTGCGTCGGACCACCCGGGTTGGAGATGCACAGCACAACCTCACATGCCCAAGTATTATCCGACGCTACAGCGGGGGTCGATTGCACCGCAGCCCCCACCAAGGCGGTCGCGAGCGCGAAATTAAAAGCTTTCATCGCTTTCTCCCTCGTCATCGAGATTTATGCACATATCACGATGAGGGGGAAAGGGAAGCCTAAAACGCCAATTTGTTGCTGCATTGTTTGTCGGGGACCAATCGGATATGGTCATCCTCATATCCGTAATCGAGCACGACATGCCGCACGGCACTTGACAGTCGCTTGTATGTTTTAAGCGTCGGTTGCTCGAATAGGCAGACATTCAGCCACTTATCGCCATGCCACGATACTTTAACGTTGATGATCCATTCACTCGACGGCAACTGCGCAATCTCGACCGCTTGGATCATTCCCCCAGCGGGGCGGCGGGTGGTTAGTTCGCGTTCCAGGATCGGATCATACTGCCAATCGTCGCTATGCGGCATCGTGATTTATTCCCTTTTACCGATAAGGATATGTCTATCCTCGCTTTGACGGCGAGGGCAACCCGGCTTGTCCTCTCTTGCCGTGCAACCACATTACAGCCATTAAGCGTGTCAACACGCTTATTCCGGCACCACATCAACCTCTTGTGTTTTAGACCTATGGCTCGCCCGAAAAGACAGGAAGACCCCCTTCTCCCGGTTCCCTTGCCCCGGCGTCGACCGAGCCGCGCGAACACGCGCAATCTCGCAGCGTCGGTGAAACCCGAGCTGGCGGCAGAGATCAAAAACCTTGCTGAGCGCGAACAAACGTCCGTTGCCGCCCTGGTCGAAGAGGCGACGATTAATCTCTTGAAAGCACGCGGGATCGAATATCCCGACTATCTGCGCCACTACCGCAAGTTGGCGTGACGAGCGCGTTATAAGCGTGCGCGCACGCTTATTCTTGCCAACCCCTTAAACTTGAGCCAGTTATGACGCGCTGATTCCGCCTTGGAGTCGGCGATTCATCTGTTGCGTGCGGGGTGGCTCCCCGAGGCGACAGGGCAACAAAAAACCCTCGCTTGGCTGAGCGAGGGCTGTTTGTGCCACCGAAGGTGAGCGCGTCTAACTTGGCTCCCTTTATCGGTGGTGCGGCAGCGAAAGTCAATCTCGAAAGCGTGCTTTCGGGAGCGATGGCGCTTGGCCTCGCGGGACCGACGAAGGGAGGTCCGCATGACCACTTCCATAGGCGCCGTGCTGCGTAGCACTGGCCTCGCCACGATCGACCGCGCCTTGCTAGCGCGTGCCGAAAAACCGCGCGTCAAAGTCTGGGCCGGCAGCATCGCCGTAGGCCACGAGAAGCGGGCGAAGGCCTACACGCCGATCCGCAATGCTCGCCAGATGCGCGAGATGATCGAAGCCGCAAAGCTCTACGAGCGGCAGACGCTCGCGCAGCGGCGGACAACCACGCCGCGCATTCGTAACGGTGCGATCGGACAGGCCGGCATCCAGATTATCGAGTTCCTGGCCCGCGTCATCGACTATAGCACCGGCGCGTTGTTCCCCAGCCTTCACACCATCATGGAGGGAACCGGCCTCAGCAAAAATTGCGTCGTTCAGGCGCTTTCGCGCCTCAAAGAGGCGCGCATTATCGACTGGTTCCGGCGCTACGAGCCGGTTCCCGATCACGAAGCGCAAGGCGCTGGCCCGCGCATCAAGCAGGCCACGAACGCCTATCGCTTCCTCTTCCCCGCCTTCCTCTCCAAAATCTTCGCCGCTCGCCGCCGTCGCGGCATCGCGGCTGACCCAGCCCCCGCTTGCGAACAGTATCGCCAGATCGAGGCGGTGCGCGACATGGAGCGCATGAGGGATCAGCTGCCCCTATGGGAGCTAACCCGCGAAGAGCGGGACAAGCGCGAGCTGGCCGATATTCTCGCCAGCTTGGGCGAAGCGATTGAGGCCAAAGAACGTGAGTCATTCGCAAGTGAAGATACCCGGCGGAGATATTTATATTGAATGGCCCTAGTCGGGCCATGCGCGATATTGGCATATATCCCGACCGTTTGCCCGCCTCCGTGAAATGTGTATAAATCCCAATGTCGGGATACCGTTGACGAAAGAAGTTCGATGCAGATGGACGTCGAAGCACGCGCACGTCAGATCGTAGCGGATATGGGCGGCCACTGGCGCGGCTCATATGGCATGGTTTGCTGCCCAGCCCACAACGACCGCAATCCGTCGCTCCAAGTCACCCCCGGCAAGAAGGCCGTCCTGTTCAAATGTTGGGCCGGTTGCAGCCAGGAAGCCGTATGGTCCGCGCTCAACAGCCGCAAAATCAATCGTCACACCAGCGGCGAGACGGTCGATCGCGCGCCCGAACCGTCGCGCCGGAAGCTCGCCCTGCACCTATGGGATTCCGCCGTGCCGATCGCGGGCACCGCGGCTGAACGCTATCTGCGTTCGCGCGCAATCGACCCGACCGGCCTCAAGGTTCGCTTCGCTCCGCGCTGCATCGTTGGCCCGCCCGATGCCCGCGAAGAGCATCCTGCCCTTCTCGTGCCGTTCGAGGCCGATGAAGGCATAATCGCCGTGCAGCGGATCTTGCTCGATCCAGCAACCGGCGAGAAACGCTACCATGCGGCGCTGCGCGAGGCGAAATTGACGCTTGGCCTGGTCCGACATGCCGCCATGCGGATCGGCGGCCAGCCACCCGGCGACGTGCTCCGCCTCGCGGAAGGCTTCGAGGAAGCCGTTTCCGTGTCCCAGCTTAGCGCCGGGAAATTTAAGGTATGGGGCGCGGGCGGCATTCGCCGCTATGGCCTGATCGCGATCCCCGAACGCATCCGCAAAATCGTCATCTACTCGCAACACGGCCAGGAAGCGGCACAGGCCATAGAGGACGCGCGCGACCACCTCACTGCCAACGACCGCGAATTGAAAATCATCCTCCCGCCAGCCCCGGCGCCGATGGACTGGAACGACATTCTTCAGGAGAAAGCCAGGTGCTGATCCGAGGTTTCAAAAAATGGCCGCGAAATCAGCAAATCGCGTTGCCGATTCTCTCTGTTTTCGCGTTCGGTGCGCTGTTCAATCAGATGCAGGCGAGGAATAGCGAGCCGGTTTCGATCCACGTCGAGAACCCGCGCATTATCGACGGTGATACGCTCGAAACGCTCGATAAGAAGCGCGTGCGGTTGTCGGGAATCGATGCGCCGGATGAGGACGGGAAAGGCAATGTGCCCAAGATCGCAGCGCAGCTCTATCTGGAAGAGCTGGTGAAGCAAAACGGCGGCATGGATTGCACGAGCGATTTTCAGGACGAAAAGCTGACGGTCGAGCCGATATGCAACACGCGGCGGACAAGCTGGGGCCGGTCTAACCTGTCGTGCCGGTTTCGGTCGAATGGGGCATCTGTTTCGGCAACGATGGTGCGCCATGGATATGCCGTTGATTACAGGCAACATTCAGGGCTCGCCTATGCCCGTTTCATGAAAGACGCAGCCGACGAGCGGCGAGGGCTTTGGGGCGTCGATTACGAGGCGATGCGGAATCTGGCGATCGAGAGGGGCCAACTGCCGAACAAGTGCAAGTGATCGGAGCCGGGAACCTGCCCTACTCCACCACACGGCTGCGCCGCGCGGCTCCACGGAGCCAGCAAAGCCGTCTCCGCCCATTCGGGTGACGGTCAGGGCTGGAAGGGAAGATCAGCATGAATGATGCGACGCGAATGACGATGCAGGCTGCGCCCAGGCACAAGGCATCGCCGCGTGCCGAGGCAATCGCGGCGTGGCTGATCGCGGCGCTCATTCTCGCAGGCGGCGGTATCGTCGCACGTTTGATTATTGATTATCCGCAGTTCCTTCCGAACAGCTATATCGGCTTCCTGATCTACCGGGGCGGTCCCACGGCTGCCATGTTATGGGCTTGTGCCGGCGCAACGATCGCGATCAATGCTGCGACCACGCGCTTGGTGGTCTTCTCTGCCCTGTGCGGTTCAATCGTTGCCGTGCTGGCACTCGCCGTCCTCTAAGGGGTGACTACACGAAAGTGACGTATCTGCACGCTAAGGGCGAACAAATCCGGTACGATGCCAGCAGATGCTATTCGCAGGCTTTCCTGCCCCTTTTATGTGGTGCCGCCCTACGGGCGCCGATATGGGAGGGCGGCAATCCGATTGACCAACGATCGAGGTAGAACCCTGCTCGCCAAATAGGCGTCACCTCAAGGTTTGTGCGCCAGACAACGATTTGGCGGACATAATGAGAACACTGGCTATGCCACGAGTTTGAGGCGGGCCATGGGATCGTTGAGGGTGCGGAACTCGCCAGGGGAGAGCCGGTTTGCCCTTTGCCACAGATAGTCGCCGGTCAAACTGATATGCACCCAGCCCATCGGCGAGAGATGGGCAAGCAGCGCATCATCGAAGGTGCCGCCGGATGATTGGAGATGCTGGGCGGCCCTGTCCATATAGACGGTGTTCCAGTAAGAAATCGCCGCGATCAGCAGATTGAGGCCCGATGCCCGATATTCCTGATTCTCGATCGAGCGATCGGTGAACCGCCCCTGTCGGTTGGTGTAGATCGCGGCGGCAAGGGTATGACGTGCTTCGCCTTTATTGAGGCCGGCCTGGCAGGGGTGACTACACGAAAGTGAGTTTTACGTACGCGATACACGAACGAATGCAGTACGATTACGGGGGAAGGCTGCTACAGGCGCCAGCGCTCATCGGAACATAGAAGGTTTTGCGGGCCAAACGAACGGTAGCGAGCCTAGGATAAAGCCCAAAAACGTTGCCTGAAGCGGCACCGAAAAGCCAAATGCCGGAATGCTCAAAGCTACCAGAGCGTAGGTGTTTGCAGCGACGTCACCGATCATTATTGACGCGGCCAAAACCAATCCCGCCCGTCTGAAGCGCGATAGAAGTAGTACAATAGCAAGCGCGTCTAAGAATATCAGTGATGTCCAAAATAGCTCGAGTTGAAATGGTCCCCAATCATAGGGCCTCCATGCGTATGCTACAAAGTCTCGCGCATGATTGAAAAAACCGAGGCCGAAGCAGGCTATGTAGATTCCCATGATAACCCGAATACGTGCGTCTACGCGGGACCGCGCTGGTGTAGCGTGGTAACGGATCTGATCGATATTTGGTGCCATAGCTATTCCGCCGTTGCGCCTTCCAACGCTTTGTAAAGGGCGGTTTTTCCGATTTTAAGGCGGGCGGCGGCCTCCCGCACAGTAAGGCCTGCTGCGATGTGCGCCCGGGCCTTGCGCAGCTTGTCGGGAGTGACGACAGGGCGGCGACCGCCCTTGCTGCCGCGCTCGCGCGCGGCGCGCAGGCCCGCCTGGGTGCGCTCGCGGATCAGATCGCGCTCGAACTGCGCGAGGGAGCCGAAGATGTTGAACACCAGCATGCCTCCCGGCGTGGTTGTGTCGATGTTCTCGGTGAGTGAGCGGAACCCGATGCCCCGCGACGCCAATTCACCGATCTTCTCGATCAGATGGCTCATCGAGCGGCCGAGCCGATCGAGCTTCCACACCACCAGCGTGTCGCCGGCGCGCAGATAGGCCAGCGCTTCAGCAAGACCGGGCCTGTCAGTCTTGGCGCCCGACGCATGATCGTCGAAAACACGGTCGCATCCTGCCCGCTCCAGTGCGTCGTGCTGAAGCGAGAGCTTCTGGTCGGGGGTGGATACCCGCGCATAGCCGATCAGCGCCACGGGCCGCCCCATACTGTCCGTTTTCCCATCATAATGCGATCTTGTCCGAATCGCCATCGAACGTCCAGAGTTGACGGACACATTCCCAGTGACCGTCCAACGGACGTCTGACGGACAGCGACATGGAGGGGTTCGACCTTGGCCAGAAGACACCTGCTAACCCGCGAGATGCTTGCGGGCCATTATGATCCGTCGCTCGATGAACGCGAGATCGCGCGTCACTTCACCTTGACCCGTGACGACCTCGAACTGATCGCATCCCGGCGTGGCGACGTCACCCGTCTCGGCTATGCGATGCTGATGCTGTATCTGCGCTGGCCGGGGCGCGTGCTGGAAGCCGGCGAAGCGCCGCCCATGCCGATCCTCGCGTTCGTGGCCCATCAGTTGGATGTGTCGCCCGCATCATGGCGCGACTATGCCCGCCGCGACGAAACGCGGCGGTCGCACCTCGCCGACCTGTCGCGGCGCTTCGGTCATCTCGTTTTCAGTCGTGCGGATTTCCACGCGCTGGTCGCGTTCGCCATGCCGATCGCGCAGACCGTCACCCAGTCCTCGCGGCTTGCGGGCATCGTCATCGACGAGATGCGACGCCGGCGATTGCTGCTGCCGCCCGTGACGGTGATTGAGGCGATAGTGCGACGGGCGCGGCAGCAGGCCGGGGATCTGGTCCATGACGTGCTCGCCGGAGATCTCGGCGAACCCGAACGCGCGACGCTCGACGCCCTCCTGTCGCGGCGCGACGACAAAAGCGCGACCTGGCTCTCATGGCTGCGCAACCCGCCCCTATCGCCGGCCCCGCGCAATATCCTGCGACTGATCGAACGGCTCGACCAAGTTCGCGCGCTGGGCCTGGCGGCCTCGCGCGCCGCGACCATCCCGCAGGCGGCATTCGACCGGATCGCCGACGAGGCGGCGCGCATCACGCCGCAGCATCTGGCGGAACTGCCCGACCTACGCCGTCATGCGATCCTTGTCGCTGCCGGCATCCGGCTTGAGGAAAGCCTGACCGATGCGGTGCTGACGATGATGGACAAGCTCCTGGGGAGCATGATGCGACGGGCCGAGAATCGGACCAAGGACAAGGCGATCGGCACGATCCGGTCATTGCAGGCGCAGCTTCGCCTGCTCACCGGCTCATGCCGGACATTGCTCGACGCGCGGGCGCGAGGCGTCGATTCTCTTGCCGCCATCAGTTCGATCGACTGGGAAAGGTTGGGAACGGCGGTCGTGGACGCCGAGCTACTGATCGCGCCGGAAACAATCGACCGCACGGCGGAACTGATCGAACGGCAGCGCTCGCTGCGCTCCGTGATCGGGCCGTTCCTCAACGCCTTTGAGTTTCGCGGGGGTGGTGCGGTGCAGGGCTTGCTCGATGCGGTTCGGCTGATCGCCGACATTTATCGCACCGGACGACGGCGCCTGCCCGATAACCCACCGCTCCGCTTCGTGCCGCCGTCATGGCGGCCGTTCGTGCTGCGCGATGGCGTGGTCGTCCGCGCCGCCTATGAGCTGTGCGTGCTCACCCAACTGCGCGACCGGCTGCGCGCCGGCGACATATGGGTGGCGGCGAGCCGTCATTATCGCGCCTTCGACAGCTATCTCCTGCCGCCTGCAACCTTCGATGCGATGCGCGCGCGAGGACCGCTGCCACTGGCGATCGATACTGATTTCGACAGCTTCGTCGCCGGTCGCCGCGCCAGTCTCGACACCGCGATCGAGCGGGTGACGATCCTCGCTCGACAGGGAGAACTGCCCCAGGTGCGCCTTGACGACAATGGCCTTGTCGTATCCCCGCTCAAGGCGATCACGCCGCCGGATGCAGAGAATATGCGCCGCGTCGCCTATGATCGGCTGCCACGCGTGAAGATCACCGATCTCCTTTTGGAGGTCGATAGCTGGACCGGCTTTTCCGAGTGCTTCACCCATCGCCGCTCCGGTCGCGTGGCGGACGATCGTAACGCGCTCCTGACCGTGATCCTGGCCGATGGCATCAATCTCGGGCTGACGCGCATGGCCGAGACCTGTCAGGGCGCGACCCTGCGTCAGCTCGCCCATCTGCACGACTGGCATATCAGCGAAGCCGCTTATAGCGAGGCGCTGGGGCGGTTGATCGACGTTCACCGCACCGTGCCGTTGTCCGCGCTGTGGGGCGACGGCACCACCTCTTCCAGTGACGGCCAGCTCTTCCATGCGGGCGGGCGCGGCGCCGCGATCGGCGACATCAATGCGCGCAACGGCAATGAACCCGGCGTCAGCTTCTACACCCACGTCTCGGACCAATATGATCCGTTCTCGAGCCGCGTGATCGCGGCGACCGCCGGCGAGGCTCCCTATGTTCTCGACGGGCTGCTATACCATGCCACCGGCCTGTCGATCGAAGAGCATTACACCGATACCGGCGGCGCATCCGACCATGTGTTCGGCCTCATGCCCTTCTTCGGCTACCGCTTCGCGCCGCGCCTGCGCGACCTGAAGGACCGGCGCCTGCATCTACTGCCGGGCCAGGAAGCGGGGCCGCTGCTGGCCGGTATGACCGGCGATCCGGTAGCCATCGGGCATGTCGCCGCCCATTGGGACGAACTGCTGCGCCTCACCACTTCGATCCGCAGCGGCACCGCCACCGCTTCGGCGATGCTGCGCAGATTGTCCGCTTACCCACGCCAGAACGGACTCGCGCTGGCCTTGCGCGAGGTCGGGCGGATAGAGCGCTCGATCTTCATGCTCGACTGGCTGCGCGATCTCGACCTGCGCCGGCGCACCCAGGCCGGTCTCAACAAGGGCGAGGCCCGCAACGCGCTCGCCCGCGCGCTCTTCTTCAACCAGCTCGGCGAGCTGCGCGACCGGCGGTTCGAGAACCAGACCTATCGCGCCTCCGGCCTCAATCTCCTCGTGGCCGCCATCATCCTGTGGAACACCCGCTATCTCGAACGGGCGGTCGGGGCGCTGGCGATCCCGGAGGACGTTGCGCGCCATATCGCCCCGCTGGGATGGGAGCATATCTCGCTCACCGGCGACTATCGCTGGAATGTCGAAAGCCGCCCCGATCCCGGCCAGCTCCGCCCGTTGCGCACGCCTTCCTCGCTCCTGGCCGCATGATGCCATTCACCCGCGTTCGCCAAAGGTTCCCCCCTAGCGTACGTAAAACGCACTTTCGTGTAGTCAGCCCTGATACGGCCGAATGATTTGGATGCCTCAACGGAACTGACAGAATGAGCCATGACGTTTCTCCTGTCCGCATAATACGGATTTTCCGGAGAGGTTCAAGGTGGCGGCTAAGCAAGCGGGGCGCGCCTTCTGGCCTCGCCCCGCTTGCCCCATCAGCTCGGAGCCGAGCTCAAGCCGCCTCTGTTCGTGGCACGAGATCGGCTTCCCATTGATCCAGCAGCCGCGCGACGGCGCAAGTCAACCTGCGCAGCCGCGCAATCTCCACCTCCCCAGCAGATGACGAAGCGGTCAGCGCCATGAGATATCTGTTCAGCCGATCGCGCTCCGTGCGGAGGAATGTCAGAAATGGGTGGGCCATAGCTCAATGCGGTGTCCGATCGAGATCCCGCAGCGCATCGACCGAGAAGGGGTGCCTGACATCGGGTGGATTTCTCATCGCGTGCTCGCCCTCAACGGCATGGGCGTCAGATGCCCACGATGCCAGGATAGATCTTTTCACCTCTGGCTCAAATTGGGGATGATGAACGACATCCAAGGGGTGTTGAAAATGGGAGAGGGACATTGGTTTGCCTCCTTTCTTCCTATCCTCTTCCTCTCGCTGCAGAAGAAAAATAAACTTTACGAGGATGGGTTCAAGAATCAATCTGAGCGCCCAAACGGTTGCTTATGGTGAAGCGGTAAACAGCTCGGATACGTTCTCGCAGCTGCGCTCTGGGCGTCGCCGGCCAATCGCGTTCCGAGGCGACAAGAGGATTGCTCCGTCCACTCACGGGAATGACTAACCTGAACAAAGGTTAATCTTATTCGGCAGAGAGTGTTTTTGCGCTATGACGATTCGTGCGACCCGAAGGCTCTGGCTTCAAGCTGAGAGTTTTCTCCTGGCCCGGTTGTTTTCGGATAACCGGGTCGCTTTTATCCCACCTCCTTATCGGCGCCATGCGACCTGGGGGGCGGCGCCCGCGCCGCAATGCGGAGCGGCGATGCCCAGAATGAGGCATCGCGCCGGTAGGTGGGAAGGGGAGGGGACGACCACAGCCGCCCTCCATCCATTCAGGCCATCTGGTCGCTATCTTCCTCCATGTCGATATCGTTCATGGCACCCGCTTGACCGGCTTCCCGCTCACCCGGCAGATCGAAGGCGCCAATGCACATCGGCTCAGGCAGCCAATGGTTGGAGAGACGCTCCGACACCAACTTCCACAGCTAACTTTGCGGCGCGGTCGGACTCGGAATTTCTTCGAGCCGATCAAGGGTGATCGCGTTTGGCATTTTGCCATGACAGCTCTCCAGCTGCGTAAGAGAAGGGCGGCCAGTGGCCGCCCCGATGGTCAAGCCGCTTGCTGCTCAGGGGCAACACCGGCAGCGGCAAGGATGAAATCGCTGGCTGCCTGCGCGGCGGTTGCGGCCTGGAAGATGGCGCGCTTTTCCCCGCGAAGCACAGTCAACCAGCTTGCAAGGTAAGCGGCATGATCTTCGCGCTCGGTTGGTGCCATGCCAAGGGCAGCGCAGAGGAAAGCGGCCGAAATTTCCGCACACAATTCTTCCTTCGCTCGCATTGCGGTGCTGGTGCCATATTGGCGTAGCGTATCCCGGTCCAAGCGGCCGGTGCTGCCGGCACTATGCGATGCCTCATGGGCTAAGGTGGCGTAGAAGGCGTTGCCGCTCGTGAAGCTCTCAAAGCGTGGCATGGTGATGGTATCGGTGGCAGGGCTGTAAAAGGCGCCGTCATCCCGTTCCACGATCTTCACCCCATATGCGCGGAAGAGGGCATCCAGCTGTGGATCACGACTGTCGCGGTTCTGCATGATGGGGGCAGGGGTGGGGAACAGATCGTCTGGCAGGCCTTCGATCTGCTCCAGGTTGAACACTGTGAAACGCTTGAGGAAAGCTATGCGCCTTTCGCTCATGTCTTCGCTCTGCTGATCCTGCTCCTCCTTGGGGCTGATCGACCCGGCATAAACAATTCGGGTGCCCCGCTCACCCTTCTTGACGTTACCGCCCAACCACCAAGCGAGCGCAGCGAGACGGTCCAGCCCTTGCCGGGAAGGGAGGAGGCCACCTCCCTTAATCGAATAGACAGCCGGGCCGCTTGCCGGCCCCCTATTATGTGGTGAGCAGGCCCTCGCTCACCCCCGCGAAACTGCACGCCGCCTGCGCATCGAGCGGGCGTCACCGCTGTGCGAGGATCGTGACCGGGCCGTGCCGAAATCGCTTTGCGGGTTCGGTTGAGCGCAGCGAGATAGAGCCGTGCCGCAGGCCGCACCGCAGGCTGGCTTGTCTGATTTTATCTAGCTTCTGCGATCCCAATCGGTTGCTGGCGCCGCGCAACTTCCGCGTGCTCTATGCAGCGCAACAGTTCTCCACGGTGGTTGCGGAGGCCGTGATCGGCGATCGCTTCGGCGCGAAAACGCGGCGTTATCTCGATCGTCTTTACCTTGAAATCCTTGCGACCAGGGAGGGTTTGTCTGCTTCGCTCGACATGGTCGATACTATCGAGCGAAGCGGCTTATGAGATGGGCATTGACACCGATGCCATGGATAGCAGGGCACGCAACGTGGGAAAGGAATTTACTGAAGAACTGCACAAACGCACGATGGTTGATGAGATCATTTTCGATCCCCGGCTTACGGGCGTGCCGAACATTGCGGTCTTTGATCGTGCTTTTTCGGAGTTGAGCGCGAAGCGCGCGATTGACCTTATTCGGGCCGACGTACTTGCAGATGAGCTGCCCGCCTCGGTGTGAGTTTGCAGCGGTTCAGAACGGGAGCCTGAGCAAAACGGATTTAGCTAACACGCTGAAAAAAAGCATAAAAAGCTGATAATAATCATTATGTTAATAGTGATAGCACAGCTTCTGTGTAAAACTATATCCATTGTGAGGCGGACGCCTATGGTTGGTATCAATCCTCACGATTGACGAACCCAAATTCGGGCGCTGCCGAATGCGACTACATCAGCGCTGGCGCAGAACAGCTGCACGATGCCGGTAATAGCGCGCGGACACTGTCCGCCGTCAGCGCCAATGGCACAGATTGAGGTTGTGATTTAAGGAGGATTTGGGCTTCGTCGTAGTGACGAAGGAACGAAGATGAAGCCCAAATCCTCCTTGAAAAAATCGGCGCCGAAGGCCCCAGCTGAGCGGGTGGTGAAGGACATACGGCGTGCGACGCGCCGGCACTTCTCTGCAGAGGACAAAATCAGGATCGTGCTGGAGGGGCTGCGCGGCGAAGACAGTATCGCCGAGCTGTGCCGCAAGGAAGGCATCGCCCAGAGCCTGTATTACACCTGGTCGAAGGAGTTCATGGAAGCGGGCAAGCGTCGTCTGGCCGGCGATACCGCCCGAGCTGCGACCACCGGCGAGGTGCACGACCTGCGCCGCGAAACCCGTGCCCTGAAGGAATGCGTGGCCGACCTGACGCTGGAAAACCGTCTGCTCAAAAAAAGCATGATCGCGGATGGGGGCGACGAAGAATGAGGTATCCCGCATCTGAGAAGCTCGAGATCATCAGGATCGTCGAGCAGTCGCATCTGCCCGCCAAGCGGACGCTGGACCAGCTCGGCATCCCCCGCCGGACCTTCTATCGATGGTATGACCGCTACCTCGAAGGCGGGCCGGAGGCGCTGGAGGATCGGCCATCGGCGCCGAGCCGGGTGTGGAATCGCATCGGCAACGATATCCAGCAGCAGATCGTCGAGATGGCGCTGGACCAGTCCGAGCTATCGCCCCGCGAGTTGGCTGTGCGCTTTACCGACGAGAAGCGCTACTTCGTGTCGGAATCGACGGTTTACCGGCTTCTGAAAGCCCATGACCTGATCACCAGCCCGGCCTTCATCGTGATCAAGGCGGCCGATGCGTTCCACACCAAGACGACGCGGCCGAACGAGATGTGGCAGACCGACTTCACCTACTTCAAAATCATCGGTTGGGGCTGGGTGTATCTGTCGACCGTGCTCGACGACTTCTCCCGCTATGTCATCGCCTGGAAGCTTTGCACCACCATGCGCGCCGGGGACGTCACCGACACGCTGGAACTGGCGCTTAAAGCCTCGGGCTGTTCGTCAGCCAGGGTCGTGCAAAAGCCCAGGCTGCTCAGCGATAATGG
>Ga0209273_10002388_pt1 | contig 14512 bp, 24 predicted proteins | sample tdAd471_FD_187126 | JGI IMG/M metagenome (GOLD analysis project Ga0209273, IMG submission 187126) | Marine sediment microbial communities from the Atlantic coast under amendment with organic carbon and nitrate - tdAd47.1 (SPAdes)... | ecosystem: Environmental > Aquatic > Marine > Coastal >...
GGGGTCGTCCCTCTGCCGCATGCTCCCGCATAGGGTGTGGACAACCGGGGCGAGGCGCGCGTACAGGGTCGACTTTAGAATCGAATCGTTGATCACGGGAGGCAGCTGGTGCCGGTCCCCCACCAGAACAAGTCGGACGCCGCCAAACGGCTTTTCCGAACGCAGAGCAAGCCGCATCGCCTTGTCCAGGAGGGCCAGGTAGCACGCCGGAACCATAAACGCCTCGTCCACAACAATCGCAACAAACCGCCGCAGCGCCGAGGGGGTGCGAACCCCCCTGAACCCCGCAATGCCGTCGGCAACGGCCTTGGTCGGGTCCAGCTTGAGAAAGTGGACAAACGTCTCGGCGCTCGCCGTGGCCCCGAGCCGCTTGACAAGCGCGTGAATCAGCGTCGTCTTCCCGGCCCCGGCTTTTCCTTGAATCACCGTGCACGGGTCGCGGAGAGTTTGCTCCAGGATCGACTCCTGCTGCGCCGTGAGTTTCACCGGCCCGTCGTTTGCGTTCATGTGCCCGGCAACAACAAGGCCGTTGGCGGACAGTATCTTCACGACAGACTGCATTGTGGTTGTGACTTGCTGTTACCGTGCAATCCCTGCTTCAGTAACCGTCCAGCCTGGACTCTGTGATATAGAGCGAATTCAGCAAACGCGGCCACACCCCGCCTCCCGCTCCCGATGGAGGCCGCTCAGGAGGAAGGCCGCCCGGCAAAGCGCACCAAGACCGAAGAGCTTGTCAAGTGCTCTGCGTGCCTCGACGTTGAGGTCTGCCCCTGGTCGATGCAATGCGGCCACCACATGTGCGCGGAGTGTCTGTACAGGGCGTTTGGGGCAAACGAGTACAGGTGCCCCCAGTGCAGGGCGGGTGTCACCAAAGTGACGATTTTTCAAGAGCACACGGTGCACGCGCAGATTTGCGTTCAGGAGCAAGACAAGGATCAGCGAGAGCGAGACGCAGACGTCCGCCGGCTGACAGCGGGGCCGCAGTTTGTCTACGTATCGAAGAAGAAGCCCGTGTCTTCGGTCGACCCGCCCACGTTTTTCAAAATGATGCGTGCCGTTTTTTCGGACAACGGCATTGCTGAGAAGATGATTCGCGCTAAGAATGACCTCGCCGACGCCAAGGGGAGGCGGGAGGCCGCCACCGTAGCGCTTCGATACGCCAGGATGGACGTGCAGCGCGCCGAAGACGCCTTGCACCAGTTTTAGAACACCATTCCACATGCCGATCGATTGGAGCGCGTACGAGGCATGGGACCGCCGAACCCACGCCAAGGATCCCAACATGTGCAGGTGCCACCGGGAGATACCCAAAGGCTACACGAGGTGTCCCAAGGGAACCGGATGCAACGAAAAACCAGTCGAGGTTGGCGATCACGTCGCGTGGAAGGGCACCAATGACGTTATCGGGTGGGTCGAGACGCTCGAGGACGACTTCATCACGATCGAGGACATGACCGGGCGTATGTACGCTTGGAGAGTGCGCGCGCTGTAGGCACCCCGATGCCGCTCGACCGTTCTCTATAAAAGCCACGAAAGCCACACTCGCGAGTCGCGATGGAGCCTAGGCCACCCGAGACAGCGGGAGAATGGGAAGAGGTTCGAAAACTGCAGCAAGAAATCGGCCCAGAGAAACTTGCCGAGCTTGACGATGCAATCGAAGCAAGCATTAAGTACGCAATGGGCGCCAACCGTCGGGCGGGCGAGATTGTCGAAGCGCGTTTTATTGACATGGTGGAGAAAGCGGTTGGCTACTGGAATCACATGAAACATTATCTGGGGGAAGGCATCGTTGACCCGGCAGCGATCCTAAAAGCTCGCGACGCACTGGCGCACATGAGAGCTGTTGTTGTGATAATGGACAATGAGTGCAAGTACGTCTCCGAAAAACAGCCATCCTTGCGGTTGTGTTCGAAGCAATACAGGGATTACGCAGTCCAAGTGTACGAAGAAGCGGAAAAATTTTTGGACGAATTTGACGTGAAAAGATCGACAATGGCCCCAAAGCAACACAAGGGCAAAAGTGCAGGGAAGGCGCCCAGAAACTCCAAAACCTTCCAAAACTGGAAGTATTTCACTTACAACCCCGAGCGTCACACGGGCTCAGGCATGCCCGATGACTCATGATCACACGCTCCACTGTTATCGTTGTCTCAAATTTGAGACAGCCTGTCAGAAAACTTTTTTGGCGGGCTGTCTCAAATTTGAGACCACCCAATCAATCACCAGACAGCACACCTAATTCCACTTGGCCGGGCACCCGGCTGGAACTGTGCCGTCTTCCCGGCACACACCCGTTATGGTGCACACCAGGTCGCGCACGGCAAAGAAAGCCAAAAAAAGCCGCCGACCAAGTCCGGTAGGGCCTGTGTCAAGACGGCCAGCCAAACACAGTGGAGCCTATGCCAAGGCGATGAGCCTTCCCGAGCCCAGGATGGCTCGGACGCGAATCTACAAGATTGTTCGCCTCGGGGGGTCGCACCACCGCGTGGTCAACGCCGAAAACCACGAGTTTTCTGTGCCAGCCAAAGACGCCATCAAAATCGGAGAAGCGACGACACCCCCCGTCGAGGTCACTCGAAGCGAGATGTGCAGCATTCTCAGGGACGTCCGCGGGTTCTTCTTCCTGACGTTTGTAAAGCGAGACGGAAGCCTTCGGGACATGTACGCGCACGTTGACGGGGCCCCGGTTGGGGACGCATTTCCCCTCGTGGATCTCGAGCTCGACGCAACCGCGATTCGGCAGTGCAGGATGTCATCAGTAGTCAAAATTATCAAGTCCACCGGGGAGCTTGTTGTGCTCAAGAAAAGCGCGTTCCAAGCTGTGCTCCGCGATAACCGCGCGTGACGGCACAGCAGGGTCACACCCAGCGATGCACACCACATTCACATTTCGCGATCGCGCCGAACTGGCCGCGCACGAGATGCCCGCGCCGGTTTCGCAGCCAAAGGAAACGGCGGTGGAGCGAGGCGAGCGAGCTCCACGCAAAGACTGGTTGGCGTACACCCCATTGGACACGTCTCTTCTACAGGCGAAAGCGGCAGACCACCCGAGGATACGGTTTGGTCTCGACTACAACCTCGGCCAGCTCACCGAGAAAACGGCGGAGAGATTCATGACCAGGCTCTGTGCCGACGTGGATCCCGTCAAAGGCGTGGAACTGACGGTAGCGTACTCCCGTGCGGAGAACTGGGTCTGTGTTCGCGCGATGTGCAACGGGACTGTCGACACTGCGAGTTGCCCGCTAGACACCTCGACGGTTGTCGTGTACACCAACCCGTGGGTCGACAAGAAATCGTACCTTCCGCTCGTGCCGGACGATAAGAAGGTTGTTGTCGTCGTGTCCGCCGTGTTTGACGACATGCGGGCAATGATTGAATCTCCCGTGCATCACGTTGTTTTTGCTGGAAAATTTCCGGAAGAGGTGCGCACCGAAGTGATTCCAGAACTGCGCTCCAAGGGAATCCACGTTGGATTCTGGGAGGAACATGTAAAGTTTGTTTGAAGACGGCACACCCGCGCCGGGATGGAGTCTTTTGCGCAGAGGTACTATGACGCAGCGTCGGACGAGCGGCTTGCCGAGCGAAAGAAGGCCGATTGGGAAGAAGCCAAGTTGTTACTGTCATCCCTTGGCAACGAAATTGTGCAAAAAATTGAGAAAGCAGATCGAAAGGATACGTTTGTCGGAACAACGTTTGAAGCGATGGAAGAGTTTCCGAGCAGAAGGGCGCGCGAGATCCTTTTTGAACAAACGAACGCGCAGATCAAAACAATGCTCGGATTTGACGAGAGTGATGCCAAAGTGGACGTAAGAATCCGCAGTGTGGGGGCAGGTTTCCCCAACGCAATCAGGCTTACCATTGAACGGCTCGCATAACCAACGATGCTGTCGTTTGCGGCCGCATATTTCGAGGCGACGTCGGACGAGCGGGCAGCCGCTCAAAAGCAGAGGGTCAAAGAGGCGGGGAACGTGATTTTGGGGTCTCTCGCGCAGGACATCCTCGAGACTATCAATGCAACGGTGCCGACGACGACCTACAAGAAAATGTCGTTTCAAGCGTCGGCCACTGTCGCAGACAAGAACGTCCGAGATTATCTTCGCTCGATTGACCCAGCCAAACTCAAGACAATGCTCGGATTTTCTTTAGATCACACTGAGATTGAAACAAAAATTTCGTGCGGATCTCCGTACGGCGACAACCCGGCCGTGGTCTGGCTCACTGTTAGACGCAACTCCGCTTAGCGAGGCACCTCGATGCGGCGCTCCCAAATGGAAAACCCGTCGTCGTGCTCCGTCCTCTCGCGCGTTTCGTACATCCACTTGTAGTTCCCGCGCCCGTACTCGAGATCGTAAATCGCATACTGCGTGTCCTTGTCGTACGGGCGGGGGTGGTCGTCCGACGAAAATCCGCACCTGTCGGGCGAGTGCACAACTGTCATCCTGCAGGGTTTGTCACCAAACATCTCCGGGTGTCGGTCGTAGCTGACTTCCCCCTCGATGATCGGGGCGCTGGCGTCCTTTCCACACACAACACACAGGTCGTCGTCGCCCTCGGCGTACGAGTCGTAGTAACCCCCGGTGTACTTTTCCGCCGACAGCCCGCGCTCGCGCAGCAGTATCACGAGGGTGTCAACGCCCTTGGAAAACTTGTAGTCCCAGCTCAAAAGCGGCACCTTGATACGGTACGCCGGCAGAATGCCGCAGATGCCGGCCAGAACGTGGGCCATCTCCTCGGGGGTTCTGTAGTCGCCCATGGCGGTTATGCAACTCACCCGGGGTTTGCACGGCGGATGTTCTCGTGGATGCTCACCTGGATGCTTGTCTGTCGCGGGCGACAGCGTTGTTGCATACCCGAAGATGGAGGTCATACCCGCTTCATGCCTTCCCTGGCCACTGTCACACGGGATCCGTGTTGAAAGGCGCATGTTTGACAGGGGGTCGTTTGTTGACAAGGCCATCTACAAGGACAAAAAGTTGTTTCTTCGCCTGGGGGACGGGACCGAAGTGCGAATCGACGACAAGTTTCTTTGCATCAACTCCGAACTCCACAACACCCTCTCCGGGTTCCAGGCGGACGAGTCTGTTCCGTGGGAGGTCGCCCTCAGCGAGGCGATTGCAAGCGCCTGGGCACACAAGGCCGCGTCGGTTCAACCCCCGTACGAGTAGCGTCATGACCGGCGGGAAGGACCCAGTTGTCGAAATGGCCAGGGGCTACCTAGACCGGATACGCGATGCAATTGGCGACAGGTGGGAAAAGGTCTACGACAACCCCATTGCAAACGTGAGGGCATCCGATTTGTATCGGTTGCAACTGCTGATGACAGACAATGAATACAAAACATCCATGCGGTTCCGCCGACGTCATCTCAATCGCGGCGCAACCAAGCGATCCGCTCAAAGGCGTAACAACGTCATGAGGTTTTTGGCGGTGGCCGCCCTGTACCACAAGCAAAAATCCGACCGTCTGGAAAAAGAACTCGCGCGGGATGTCGACACTGTCGAGTCGATTGTGTTTTACTCAACGAAAATAAAACGATGAGAGCTGGCTGTCGACTCCCACCAGCGTGTTTTCGTGGGTCCCACAGCGGCGCACGCACACCGCAAGGCGGTCAAGGTCGGTCTCCCCGATGTTGTGCTCGGTGTCGTCCGCCTGCTCGAGGAGACCGCGGTCTTCGAGGTACTTCTCAACCAACTCGGCGGCGTAGGCGTACGTCTTCTCACCGCCGTACGCGCAAAAAACCGCGGCCGCCATCACATTTGTAATCTCGGCGTGGTCGTCTGGAATTGGCGAATCGGCCGGCAGCGCGTTGCGGAGTCCCTCAAAAACGAGATCCGTCACATCCGAGCCCCACTCCAGGTCCAGGATCTCCATCGAGTCGGCCCCCTTCTCGCTCAACCCCTGCCGCTCCATCGTCGATTGTGGAGCCCACCGGGGCACTCCCCGCTCCAGCGCAAAGCGCTTCCCCCCGGCCCACTGCAGGGTTCGCCCGGACCCCGGCTCCGACCAGCGCGTCAACCGCTTCCCCTGGGAGCTTTGCCTGCAGCTTGGCCTCCCCCTGAAGGCAAGTGACCACGTCGCCTTTCAATGAGACCGTCTCGTAAACAACCGACTCGAATATACTTTCCGTTTCACGCTCCGACTTGCAGGAGATGTAGCCAAAGGCCGGGTCCGACGGCACCCGTGCAATCCTGAACTTCAGGCAGCCATTGTCGACCGGAACTTCCACCGTCGTAATAACAAACTGGCCCGTGCTGCGCATGTCAACCTGCATCTCGTCGGGTGTGCACACCCTCGGGGATGCAGACCGATTTTGACAGAAGCGAGGTCGTGTTTGGCGACACGGTCCACGAATTCGTGGCCTACGCCCCGGCTGTTCGGTGGGAGTGGACGTCGGGGTCAACGATTCGGGTGTGGACGGACAACGATGCAATCGATGTCTGCGTGACAAATCTTAATCACCCAACGCTCGGCGAAATGAAAATTGTGCGAGACGTCACCAACTACTCGGAAGGAGGGCGGATGCGCGCTGTGCGGATGCGGTACCTCACCAACGACGTGTTTACGTTTGCGTGCCCGGAGCACAGTTTGCCCGGAGCATAGTTCGCCCGGAGCACGGTTCGCCCGGGGCACGGCGTGTGGAGGGGTGAGCACAGCCTCTGGCCTCACATCCGCCGCGATGGACGGTCTAGTGGAAGCCCTCGCCGACGAGATCGCCACGGCCACGGTGGAGCGCATTGTGGGCCAGGCTCGGCGCGACATGTGCCGAATCATGGCGGAGTACAGGGATGAGATTGAGTTTGTTGAGCGCGCCGTGCGTCTTGACCCGGCCACTGGGAGACCTATCATTCCGTGGTCTGCGCTGTTTTGGCTCTTCTTTGGGTACTCGCCGGGAAACACTCCCACGCATCCGCCAGCCATCAACGCGTGCATCAACTGCGGGGGCGACCCGAGGTGCGCTTGCATCTACAGCGTCAGCCTTCGGCTCGGGAACCCCATTGGGTCCATCCCGTGGGTGATTGACTTGCCTGGACCGGCCTGGGGTGTTATTCCAACAATGCCAGAGGGCAACACCCCGGTTTTGTGGTCGCCAAAGACGCACCGGTTTTTCTGCGGCGACGTTCAGGTCGTCGTCTTGGTGTTGCTTCGGGCGATGGTGCGCCTCCGCACATCCACTCGCCTTCCGGTGCTCCCGGTCGAGATGTGGATGCTCATTCTCAGCATGCTGCCCCCGTTTTACACCACAAAGACGTCGTGGTCAAACACCTGCGTGGGCAAGGCGGAGGAAGCCGTGGGCGGAGGCCACGAGCCGGGCGACGTGCTTGTACCAGAGCGCAAGATTTTTTCGTACATTGACGAGCAAATGGTCCAGGACCACGAGGAGCACGTCGTTGCAATCAGCAAGGTCAAGGAGGAGGTGGTCTCGGCGGCCGAGCGCACGGCCAAGGCTCTTTTGATGAACTAGAGTCCAGCCAGGCGCACCAGTCAACAGTGCATCAAACTATAATAAACATCCCAATCTTGTCACAACCACCATGAACTACTCTTGCAAACATTGCGAGTATGCGTGCGCGACGCGCCGCGCTCTTGTGGCGCACGAGTCAAACACCCACGCCGAGTGGAAATGTCCGTGTGGGGTGGGATTCAAGTGGAGCACGCGCTTTGCGGAGCACCGCGCCTCTGTGCACGGTGACGCGTCTCCTTTCAAGTGCCCGGACTGTAAATTTACCAGCGATGCCGCGAGAAAGCTGCGGATCCACATGAAAAACACACACGGGCCCCACGTGTACGTGTGCTCCGAGTGTGCCTACACAGCAACATGCAAGTCGATGATCAAGGCCCACTACATGGCAAAGCACACCACAGAGCGCCCGTTTGAGTGCCCCGAATGTGATTTCAAGGCCAAGACAGCTTACCTGCTCAAAAACCACCGCCGGACGCACGGAGAACCGACGTACCGGTGCCAGTTTGTCTTTGCCGACGGCACACAGTGCCCGGTGACAACCAAGCAGCCAGCTGGACTTCGGAACCACCAGCTGGTGCACGCAAAACCGCCGTCATGAGCTCCGACGACAGCACGGACGACGAGCGCGAGTGCGCGCGCGCGACCAAAGTGTTGGTTAGGCGCACCAACAGGTGGGGAGAGAAGGGGCAACCCAACACAGCAGCGAGTTTTCTGAGCATCTGCGAAGAGTGGGAGAAAATCCCAGAGATAAATCGAGACATGCAGCTCTACGACGTTTTTGAGTTTGACGCCGAGAACATCCCGCCGGCCGAACTCGGCAAAATTCTCGAGTGGTTTTACACCGATCAGAAGAAGAGAAACAGCATGAACACGATGCTGTGCTGCAATTCCAAGTACAGCCCGGAGGGACCGGAAAAGTACCTCGCGAGGCGGTGGGCAAAGCTTTCGTCGGAGCACCGGGCTGTTATCAAAAAGCACACGAGGATGGATTTGCGAGAATTTTTTGACAGGATGGAATCGCCCGACAGCGCGACGTGGGATTTTCTCGAGGAATACGCGGCGCTTCTTTCCAAGCAGTAAACGCTTTATTTTCACTAAATTGGCGTAGCGGGGCCGCAGTTCGACCACGCCGGGGACGCGGACCCTGGCTGCGCCGCGTCTAGCATCTCAGCGACCGGATCCCGCGTGCCAAACGGGTCGCCCTCATCCTCGCCGCCGATTGCGCGAGCAACATCGTGCGCAACGGCACCGGCCGTGCGGGAAATCGGCTGCAGCTCGCTTGGGCCGCCAAGACCCGCGTACTGGCCCGCGGCGACCAGCTCCTCGTGGAGGTTGTCGGAAAACTGCCTGATCGCCCAGGCGGTCTTGAGAATCCGCTCGGTGTTGGCCTTGCGCGCCTCGTCCATCTTCTTGTCCCACTCAACCCGGGCGAGCTTGTTCCTGAGCTTCTCGTTCTCCTCCTCCGCCTTGGCCAGCCTCGCCTCGCACTCGGAAAGCGCGTCCTCGAGAAGCAGGATTTGTCCCTGTGTGTCGAGGGCGTTGATCACCCGATCGAGCGTGGACTGATCCAGCCCCTTGGAGGCGCCGTGGGCCTTGCTGGCGGAGCGGGTGGGGCGGGCGGATGGCATTGCTGCTGGTGGTTGTGGGCCCGCAGCGGGTCAAGCGATCCAACCCGGCCAAAATCAGGGAACGCCGGGCGAACCCAGCACCCCGGAAAGAGCCGATTTGACCCGCTTGCTCTTGATCAGACTCTTCGGAATTTCCACGAGGAACTTTCCATCGATCTCACGCTCATCGTTGTCTCCTTTCTCGCCGTCAACCCACTTGACTTTGACCCTGGTAACTTTGCTTCCGTCGAGCACCACGCCGATTTTGCAAACCCTCACCGACGACATGATCGCCACCTGGCCGACAATCGTCCCTGCGCTCATTTTGACACCCGGGTGCCTCCGCATCGAGATGCCCGTCGATCTGGCAGTGTATTTGATCTGAACGGGCCCCCCGTTGTGGTAAAGCATCCTAGATTCAATCTCATCGAGGTTGTGAACCCCAAAGACGTCCCTACCCCACTCCATTCCGGCGGGTATGCCGCTGAATTTTCGCTTGTTGTTGGGGCACTAATACGCCGGTACAAGCTGGAGCGCCGGTACAAGCTGGAGCGCCGGTATGGATTACAAACCAAAAGCCTTTGTTGCTTCCTCGGCAGAAAGCGTGAACCCCGCCGCGTTGCGGTGCCCCCCGCCACCAAACAACTTGGCAATGTCAATGCAGTTTTCACCACGCAACGAAAAGGTCACAGCGCCAGGATCGGAGCGGGAATTTCTCGCAAAGAGAACGGGGCTTCCCCTCTCGCTCGACAATTCGTTGCCACCGTCGTTGATAGCAATGCTGAGGTCCGTTCGGTCACGGAGGTCCACAAGAAGCACCGACTTCTGGCCGGGAAGATTCACCAAAACAGCAATGCGAGCGATTTCGGCGACACCGTCCCGCAGTTGCTTCCACGCCCCGGTCGGGTCACTCTCGATGCGCCTAAATTCACTTTCAGACGAAATAACCCCACACAAAACACGGAGGGCCTCTTCGTTTCCGAGGGGAACAATAATGGCGTTGAGCGACAGAGACCATTTTTTTGATTCTTCTTCAGTGTCCTTGTTCCACGACCACGTGTCCCTTTCCTGAATGTATCGCACGGCGTCAAACACCAGCCGCTGATTTGGCCCAAAAACGTTTGGCCCGTCGACGTAAAGGTAGGCAGCCGACGCGCCAGACAAAACATTGACCGGGAAATAATTTTCTTTCCCGGCAAACTTTGCGTGATTTGAAACGTGATGGTCAATGACAATGAAATCCCTTGTTTCCGCGTCCATTTTCGTAAAATCGGCATCGGACGCCGGCGCAATGTCAATCATGACAACGTGCAAGCCGTGGCACGCTTTGAGGAGATCACCCGAAAACCCCTGCCCAGGACTTAGGAAATGAATCTGGCAACCGGGGTGGCACATCTGAATGAGAAGCGCTGCCATTCGCCCGTCCGTGCAGCCGCTGTGTGTCAAAACGACGTCCACCCGGCTCGGATCAGAACACTCTCTGGCACTAGCAACAACGCGCCTGTCTTCTTCCGACCCCAGTGCATCAAATCGAGGCATGGCGGATGATGCCATATTGGCGGTTTATCGGCATATACGTGCCAGTGCGCTTTAACACGCCCTTCATTTCCGCCACCATGTTCACTCTCCCCGCACAGCGCATTGCCAAGGGGCACGTGGTCTCCGTGGGGCGCACCGGCAACTGCCCACAGTTCCGGACCGTCGAGAGCGTCTCCAAGCAGCCGATCGTCGTGGAGCGATCAATGAGCATAAAAACTTTCGTTCCGACCCAGTACACCAGAACAAAGTGGATCCCAGACCCACTGCACAACTCAGAGGACGAGGAGCCGCGGTTGGTCCCGCAGCACGAGGTGTACACGAAAATGGAATATTGTGTGACCACTGTTCCGTGCGATTTTTTTGTCGTGCAGTACACCACCGACGACGGCGTCGTGCACACCATTGACGCCAACATGCCGATCGTGTGCGCCGAATAGGCCTTTCTCTGATTAAAGCGTGTTTAGTACGCGCATTCTGTGTTTTTTGATTTTTGAAACGGAGCTCATGTAGTCTTCGTTCTCCCGAAACACCAGGGACCACCTGCGCACGGCACATTCCCACTCCGTTCCTTCAACGCGCGGCAAGTTGCAGCACGGCCACGTGGGGTTCCGCGGGTTGTAAAAACTCCACTGCTCGGTGCACTGCCTGCACGTCCATTTGTTGATGCATCCACGCGCACAAGGGAATCCGGAGCGCACATTGTCACACACAATGCACCGGTTCTTGACCCCGGGCTCCGGCTCTCGCACCGTTTCAAACAACACAACGTGAGCGGGCTGAAGAATTGCAACGGCGCTGATTGCAACGGATTGGACGTCCATCAACCAGCAGTACGCCGTCAGCCCTCCCGCGTACACAGACAGAAGCAAATGACCGTAATAAGAGCCGAGCGTAAACTCCGCTACGGTCCACACCGCAAACGAAAACACAATCAAACGCATGGTGTGGGTATGGCGGTTTATTGGGTGCATTGAACTGCAGTGTCACTCTGGCACGACAACCACCGTCGCGCCGGTGGGAAGGGCCGCGGCCGCGGGCGTGGGCTCCGTCTGCAGCCACGAGGACAGTGCGATCGGCGCGCCGTACGGGTTCACGCGGCGCGCAAACCAGATATCCGTCGTGATGAGCCGCACAATGTCGCTGGCCTTGTCTGGGAGGTGGAGGTCAGACCCCTTGTCACGGCCGGCCACCCGGCACAGCTCCGCCGTTGCCGACCTATGGTCGCGAAACCGCCGCGCGCCGACAACAAAGTACCGCTTCGTCCCGTGGTGCGTAAACGGGGTGCAGAGGTAACCCACAAGCCCGCGGGGGGTCATACAAACGATGGCGCTCAGCTGGCTGCGGCCGTTGGTGACGGCAAACACCGGCACCGACCTCGACAGGTCGAGCGGGACGCAAAACGGCTGCGTCATCTCGCCAGTGTGCCCCGGGAGAGCCCGGGGAGGCCGAGCGGAAAACGAGCGATCGACGAAGCCGTCAATCACGCGCCAAATGCCGCCCGAGTCGCGGCAAAACTGCTCGGCGCGCAGCTGGCCCTCGATGCCGGTGAGCATCGTCCGGCCGATGCGGACGCTGTTAACGGCCTCCCACGCCGTCGCCGGGTCCGGGTAGCGGCCCTCACGCGTCACGTAAAAGCGCTTGCGCCCGGCCCGGTCCTCGAGCTCCGAGACAACCGCAATCACCCACACGCCGGACTCGGGCTGCCACACGAGCGCACACACGCGGTCATCCGGCCCGACGACAATGCCGGCAAGGCGCGTGCTGCCAATCGTCAGGTGGTGGAGCCCCACCGCGCGCGCCGTCTGCGCCTGCGGCGAAACGCACGGCTCGTTGGTTGCAATGTTGTAAACGACCGACGGCGACTCGTTCCGACGCCGAGACCTGGCCGCTGCCGCCGCCGTCCGCTGGGCCCTGGAGCCCTTCACCCCCGCCACCGTCGCGAGAAGTCGGAGACCCATCTGGCTCGTAGCCATGGCGGTTGTGCCGGAAACGAGCCGAACGTCCCGTCCGCTCCCGCCTTGCGCTCACCCGGTGCCGAGTTCGCCCGGCCCGCCCGGACTTGGCCTCAAGTCCGGGCGAACCCGCGGAAGTGCGCCACGGTCTTATAGCTCAACTCGGGCTGGACCACCCCCTTGACCCAGCGCGCGTACCCCCCGGGTGCGTGAATAATTTCGCCGGAAATGGTGGGTCCGCACAAGTCGGCGTGGTGAAACAAGTGTACCGTCTTTTTTTTGTGATACGCACACACCATGTGATTTGGATGGGCAACAATCGCGTCGCGAAATTCTCCGTCCGGAACCGTGAACCACCCCGGTCCATCGAGATCCATTTTGTAGATCCCGGGGTGTTCAGAATCCTTTTTGGCACAGACGGTCATATCCATGACGGTTCGCTCAAGCACCATGGCGGATATGAGCCGGGTTGGTGCTGCGCTCCAGACTGGACCCTAGAGCGCCCACCAACACGGACCCGGAGAAAGCACGACAACACGAGCAGGCACAACCGAGCCTACATGGACAGATCGGACAACGAGGCGACGATGGGCGAGTGGGAGAAGGCAACAATGGACGAGTGCACCTGCGGGCGGGACACTCTGTTCCGTCTCGAAAAGAAGTATCCCCGCACAACATTTGTAATCTGCACTTGTGGTGACGGGACCCTCCGCTGCGTCGGCTGCGGGGCCGACCACTGTTGCTTGACGGGTTGCTGCAAACAAAAAAACGAATGCAACACAAACGCAAAGGCGCTCATCATTGGCCGGCGCACGAGATAACTCTCGCTAGCGGTGTGGGGGTTGCATTTTGTCGACATTGCTCTTTTCGGAAACGTGTGGGAACACAGCATCCATTCTGGCATGCTTGCGCTGTAAACACAATTAATTTTGAAATGCGTTTTTTGGGTCCTCACACCCGACCGAGAATGGCCAAGCAACTTTTTTCCGCGTCCAGCGCGAAGACGTCGGTGGCCTTGTGCTCCGTGCCCGAGGGCGAAACCGAGGTCGACGCAAACAACCCACTGGACTTGGTCGGGCCCGAGTTTCCCGACGGCGCGACGGAGGAAACGATTATGAAGGCAACGCACGAGTTTTCCGATAAGACCGGCATGTCCGTGGTTTTGTCTGGTGCACAAAAAAACGGAAGGCTTTGCGGTTGCCCGGTGCGCGCCGACATTTTTAGCGATCAGATGCGCAAAGGAAAAACGTATCTGATTCCGACCAGCATTGGCACGGGCGCCATCTACCGCTCCGTCAAGGGCGGGTTTGCCGGCGCAACGGTGGTGTTTCTCAAAGGGCATCCCATTTTGGAGATCGAGGACAAGTTAAGGTCGCTCAAGAAGGACATGGAGGTTGACGAAGACATGCTCGGATCGTCGGCGCGGACGATGGCAGTGCTGATGGCAGCCCGCTCTGTTTTGGTGACGTACCGCCTTTTGCAGCTCATCTCTCCGCCAGAAAAGGTGCTCATTGAGGTGCGGATCGTCAAGAAGGACGATGACATTGAGGCCAGATTTGGAGTCTTGATGGAAAAAGACAAACCGGCTCGGCGGCTCGGCGAGTCGGAGCGGAGCATCATCGAAGCCCACCGGCACGAGGCCGCCAACGGGATTTTTGTTCTTGACGCAACCAACGGCGAGTTTTTGTTTCTGAATCTGGTTTCCCAGAATGTTATCCAGCTCCTTCGTGGCCAGAAGGAGGCACAGATGCCGGTCCCGACCGGCAAGCCGGCGCACGTCATGTCGGCGCGCGTCGACGCCGTGATGAGTCACCACGCCAGCCTGTCACCAGAGACGCGTGCCTTTTTCAAGCGCGTTTTGTCCGCCCATTAAACCGGGTCATTTCCAACCCGAGGACCGCAATCATGAGTGATCCCCCGCGCGAAAAGCGCAAGGCCGAACCGAGCCCCGA
>Ga0209273_10002389_pt1 | contig 14511 bp, 13 predicted proteins | sample tdAd471_FD_187126 | JGI IMG/M metagenome (GOLD analysis project Ga0209273, IMG submission 187126) | Marine sediment microbial communities from the Atlantic coast under amendment with organic carbon and nitrate - tdAd47.1 (SPAdes)... | ecosystem: Environmental > Aquatic > Marine > Coastal >...
AGCGCATGTTCAATAAACTCAAGCAGTTCCGACGCATCGCCACAAGGTACGACAAAACCAAACAATCATTCTTGGCCTTCTTGTGCCTCGCATCCGCAAAATTGTGGATGCCTTCTTTTGTCAACAGGACCTAGCTTTTTTCTCGAAGGGCAGCCTTTGATTCGATCTTGTGGAGGCGTTCTTGCGGGCTAGTACATCGCCGCAAATCTGCGCGCTCCTTTTTGTGAACCAAAGACGTGTAGTTCAAGTTCTGATAAAGTATTCGATCAGTTATTTGCGATGGTTATCAATTATTTGCACAAACGCCTCCCCCTCTCGTCTTCGAGACTGTTCAAATTCGTACCTTCGCAGTTTGCTCAATGTGGAAGGGTGCTGTGTCTGATTTGCCAGGGAAAAACAAACTCCCCATTGCGGTTTTTTCGTTTAACAATCAATTGTTCCGAGAGTGTCGCGTCAATTTTTATCGATAATTTCTGCTTTTGTTCAGTCAATTTTATTCGTGTCGAAGAATCATGCTGCCATAAAAGGCCCTCATCAGCTTCTAGAAATTCAGCTCTTTCTCTCATGATTGTGGGCTGGTGATATAACCAATGTAAAAAGGGAATGGCGTCATGTGTCTTTTTCCAGAATGCGCCATAGTTTGAAATATACTCTGTGGCAAATTCGGGTTCCCTATAATTTGATCCATGCCAGATTGCTAACGAGATTGGCGCGAGATTTCCGCATAGCGCTTCGGCAATGTATGGGTTGGCTCCAAAAGCCTTCCGCAACATTGTAGCCGCTTTTGACCAATTCTCCTCGCGGATATGTAGTAAGCCCAGTTCATAATATGTAGTCGGATAATGGTTTGATTTGTCACGTTCAAGGTAGGTCCGAGCCTTCTTTAGTTTGCCCAGGCGGAGGTAAATAGGCCCTATCAAATATCTGACTCCAAAATTATCGTCAGGATTAAAGCCAAGTAGCTTTTCCATTAGCTTCGCCGCGGTCTGTTCTTGACCTAATTTCATGTGACAAAGTGCGGTGCCGTGCAATGCCCTGAGGTAGGGCCTGTTTTCTGAAAGAGACCAGTCTATGCGGCCCTTGAAAGTACTTGGAATAACTGTTTGGCCCAGCGCAACACCGCGTGCAAATGCGGCCAGGGCTTCTTTTGGCTTATCTTCTTGAAGCAAGCTGTGCCCAAGATGGCTATGTCCATCAATATACTCGGGAGCAGCATTAGCAAGTTCAAACAGGCACTTTGTGACATCTGGAAGTGATAAACTGCCAGCCGCTTTCACATCCAGAATTGCGTCTAATCTCTTTTCAAGAGCACGTTGCTCCGATGAGGGCTGGAACCAGCCTTCGTCGTTTTCCCAGAGGAAACTAGTCATATATCTATCTTTCAGATGATCCGCTGAATGTTGCCTTCATTTTTGCAAAAACGCTCGCCGTCATCTAAATCTAACTCCGGCGGCTACTCGAAGGATAATTGTCTGCACCCAACCTTTTCCTAAGGGCGAACGTACTCCCGTATTTTGTCCATCACGAACAGTGGTGTTGGTTGTTCCCCGTCAGCGCCTATGGGTCTAATTAGCCGGTTTACTTAAAGGAGGATTTTTGGTTCATCGAAGTGACTGTAAGGAACCGGCTTATCTTGCGAGAAATGATCTCACCGTCGCTGGTAATACCATGTATATGAAAAGACCTTTTGCCAACATCAATCGATAACAATTGCATCTTCTGAACTCCTTCTCTTTGCCAAAACCTCAGCTAAGAATTATCGCTTCAGTTGCAGGAGGCGTCCATTCCATAAGATGAGACAAAAATCAAAAGGCAAACAGACAGCCTCAGAGAAGTTGGTCAAAGACATTCGTCGTAAGACCCGCAAGCAGTATAGCGCGGAAGAAAAGATACGCATTGTGCTGGACGGTTTGCGCGGTGAAAGCAGTATCGCTGAACTATGCCGCCGCGAGGGTATCGCAGAGAGCATCTATTATAAATGGTCGAAGGATTTTCTGGAAGCGGGCAAGCAGCGCCTTGCGGGCGACATAGCCCGTGCTGCGAGTAGTGACCAGGTGAAGGACCTGCGCCGTGAAACGCGTGATCTGAAAGAAGTTGTGGCTGAGCAGACGTTAGAGCTACGCCTACTCAAAAAAAGCATGATCGAGGATGGGGGAGACGACGTATGAGATATCCCGCATCAGACAAGCTTGAAATTATCCGGCTGGTGGAAGGCTCACATTTGCCAGCCAAACAAACCCTGGACCGGCTTGGCATTCCCAAAACCACCTTCTACCGTTGGTATGATCGCTTTCTTGAAGACGGCGCTGATGGGCTGGAAGATCGAGCTCCGATGCCCTCCAGTGTATGGAACCGTATTCCAGACAAGGTCAGGGCTCAGATTATTGACCTAGCGCTGGAATGCCCTGAGCTGTCACCACGAGAGTTAGCGGTGCGTTTTACGGACACACAAAATTACTTCGTCTCTGAAAGTTCAGTGTACCGCTTGTTGAAGGCACATGATCTAATTACCAGCCCTGCGTTCATTGTCATGAAGGCTGCAAATGAGTTCCGTGACAAGACAACCGCTATAAACCAGCTTTGGCAGACAGATTTTACATACTTCAAAATCATTGGCTGGGGCTGGTTCTATCTGTCGACGATCCTCGATGACTATAGCCGCTATGTCATTGCTTGGAAGTTATGCTCCACCATGAAGACAAGCGATGTGACCGATACGCTGGAGTTGGCCCTTGAAGCTTCTGGCTGTGATCAAGCCCATGTTAGGCACAAGCCGAGGCTGCTGTCAGACAATGGTGCCAGCTATATATCTGGTGAGCTTGCTGAGTGGCTCGATGATCAGGGTATGAAGCACACACGCGGTGCCCCGTATCATCCGCAAACACAGGGCAAGATCGAGCGCTGGCATCAAACCCTCAAAAACCGTGTCTTGCTGGAGAACTACTTCCTGCCCGGTGACCTGGAGGTGCAGATCAAGGCTTTCATCCAGCATTATAACCATCACAGGTATCATGAGAATCTGAAAAACCTCACACCGGCTGACGTCTACTTCGGTCGCGGCCAATCAATCCTGAAACAACGAGAAAGGATCAAACAGAAAACAATCGAACACCGACGCTTGCAGCATTCATTGAAGGCTGCTTAAATTGAAACCAAGGATGAACCAAATCCTCCATTAGCTTTTGCTAGCCCAAAGCCCATTTTATATGACGACGGACAGTCTGTTCACTGAACGGATAAATTGGGCGCAAAGGACGGAACATGAGTATTATTCGCTGGAAAGACGAGCCTTATGAAATTGGTGGCAAGACCGTAAGGTTGAATTCGATAGAGCATCTGCGTACCCTGGGGAGATAGGTCCCTTCAACTGGAAAATCGCAGAGCTATAAAGTCGATTTTTAAAAGTGCGCCCAATACCGGCTCCTCATCCCCTCGGCAGAAATGACCAGATTCCGCAGAGTGGTTAGTGAAAAAAAGCCAGTCCCAGCATAGCGCCTAGTTCAAAGAGCCCGCCACCACATGCGGGTTTCGAGAGGCAGGTATATTGTTGCCAACAAGGGCTATGCCGTCGCTTTATAGCACCATACCGTACCGAATATTGTGTTCAACATAGGGGTTGCTTTCACGTTTGAGAAACCGGCCTCTGCAAGCAACTCCGGCATTTTTCCTTTTGCATTATCGCTTGTGACGGCAAGCCCGTCCAATAGCCGCACCAACCAAAACGCGTATTTTAGAAAGAAGTTTGCACCTGGCCCCCAATCAATCAGCACAAACCGTCCACCTGGCCGCAACAATGCCAGGGCAGACTTCATGGCGTTTTTCTTTTGGTCCCGAGTTAAATGATGGAAGACAAGGCTGGATGTCACGCAGTTGAAACGACCTATATCGCTTAGCGGAATGGAAGTCGGGTCGCTGACATTGACCTTTTCAAACGCAATTCGGTTCTCGCCCTTTAGTTTTGCCGCTTTTTCAAGGGCGATCTCAAGAATATCAGGATCGATGTCATAGCCCGCAATGGCGGCATGTGGTTCATCTTCAGCCAAAGCGATAGTTAGGCCTCCTGTGCCGCATCCCAAGTCCAATATGGCTTCTCCTGCCTTGGGGGCGATAGCCTGCACTGAAAGTGTTCGCAAGCGATGCCCTCGTGTCGAATATTCTATTACACCGTCATAGAGGCCTGTTGCCCATTTGAAGCGGAGCGCGGGAACAAACTCCGCAGTATTTTTTTCGGCATTACTTTGCATCATGGGCTCCTTTCAAAATTGAACTCTGGGGTAAATCTAATGGGTGACAGCCGTTGACACTTGAAGAAATGGCCATTTCTTCAAGCTGGTTCACACTTCGATCGCTATCTTTCACCTGAACGAAGGAGAGATACGATGTTTCTTGTAAGAGAGTTGATCAAAATGGCCTATGTGCCGCTGATGCTTGCCGGCTTTCTAGCGGCGGCTCTTTTTGCTGTCGCAGAAGGCTATGGTTATGGCGCCCTATTGGCATTGCTGCTAATTGCCATCGCCATATCATTTCTGGCGGAGCAGCTGGTGCCTTATCACGGCACTTGGAACAAGGGCCATAATGACAGTTGGCGCGATCTGGTCCATGCAGTGGTAAACGAAACCGCCAATGCTACATCGGTTGCGGCCTTGCCACTGGTTGTGGTCTTTGTGCCCGGATTCGACATTTGGCCCACTGACTGGCCCATGTGGGGGCAACTGTTGCTTGCGATACTGATCGCCGACTGCGGCATCACGCTTGTCCATTATGCAAGCCACATCTATCCCATTCTGTGGCGTTTCCATGCAGTGCATCACAGCGTCAAACGTATGTATGGCTTCAATGGCCTCATGAAGCATCCGCTCCATCAGTTGATTGAGACGCTAGGCGGTACGTTTCCGTTGATTTTGATGGGTGTCCCCCTCGATGTCGCCGCCTTGCTCGCGTTTGCCGTAGCAATCCAGCTTCTGTTGCAGCATAGCAATGTGGAGGTGAAGATCGGGCCGCTTCGCTATGTGCTGGCGCTCTCGCCCTTGCACCGGTTTCACCATATCAAATGGCCGGTGGAGGGAGACGTAAACTTTGGTCTTTTCACGACCATTTGGGACCGGATGCTGGGTACGGCCGTTTATGATGCTGACCGTCGCTTTACGTCTGATGATCTAGGCATTGGCAAAGAGCCGCACTATCCTGATGACTATTTGGCGCAGCTGGCACAGCCGTTCAAATCACCACAGTATGAAGCGCCGCCTATTGAACGGACATCTTGATCTTCAAAACGCCTTCTGAGGGGGAGACGCCAAAAGTCTCCCTCATAGTTCGAGAGAAATGAGCAGAGTCTGCGAACCCGGCTTTGTGTGAGGCTGTAGTGGCATCAGCGCCAGCTCCAATTGCCTCAACAGCGAGGATTAATCTCCGCCATAATACATAGCGCCTCAGCGGCATTCCAAGTGTTGATCGGAACAAATTGGTGAAGCTGCTTTTGGATAATCCGGCCTTCGCCGATATGAGGGTTTGTGTGACCTTCCCTCCTAGCCCCGCATCAATCGCTGCTAGAGCGCGCTGCATCCTGACATCCTCAACAATCGGCTTAGCCTGTTCCAAGAAGAACAAGCAGTCTTCCAAAGAGCCCTTGCGCTTCAGCTCTTCACAGAGAAGCGTGGGCTCAATAAAGACAAGATCCAAAGGTTCATTGCTTGCGCCAAGCCTATGCGGGCAGTTGGAGGGGACGAACAGACGCCGCCCTCTTACTTCCTGTTCGTTGAGTTGCATTGAAGCATCTTTTTCTGCCGCAAAAACCAGCTGGTATGGATAATGGGCGTGAAAAGATGTATCGCCGGCCGGGCCATGATAATGTGCCCAACCAGTGGCCAAGACCAGATGCCCGTGCCAACCATTCATAAACTGCCGCTTACCTTATCCTGTACGTGTCCGCCCTTTAACGAGAACCATTGCTGCCATCATAACAATAATTGCCTGCAGCACTATGCCCTCCAGGGTTGGATATATGCCAAGCCACTCAACGGGGCCGAACTCCATAACGGTACCTTGTATTTTACCCGCTTCCTGCAAGGCGGCGATTCCCTTTCCGGCGAATATGAAAGAAAGGATCACCAAGAGTATGCCGGTAGCCCCAAAAAACTTTCCAACTGGCAACCGGACTCCAAATCTCAAGATTATCCAGGCAACAACAGCGAGCACAAGGAGGCCACTTACAAAGCCGCTGGTTATCCACGACGCTACGTCAACAGAGACAGCTTGAGCCCACAATGCCTGATAAAACAGGATCGTCTCAAACACTTCGCGGTACACGGATATGAATGAAAGTGCTGTCAATCCCCACAACGTTCGCTTGCTTAGAGCGGTCTTGAGGCTTTTTTGAATGAAGGCTTGCCAACCAGCGGCACTTGTCTTGCTGTGCAGCCAATAGCCAACAAACAGCAGCATGCCGGAGGCGACCAGTGCGGCGATGCCTTCAGTGACTTCGCGAGTGGCGCCGCTGATTTGGATTAGTCTATCAGAAACGAACCAGGTACCGGCGCCCAGGATGAGCGCCGCAATCCAGCCAAAGTGCAAATATCGCATGGCGTCTCTACGATCGCTTTTAATCAGGAGCGCGGAGATTGCGGCCACCACCAATAAGGCTTCAAGACCTTCCCGCAGCAAAATAATGAAGCTGGCGATGAATGCCGCCTCGGACGTCAGACTATCTTTTTGGTTTAATCGTTGTTGCGCTTGTTGCAATAGTGCCAGAAGAGCCGCCGCGCGCTCTTCAACTGCTGCTATCGATTTTTCATCTTGAAGTTCGGCGCGGTAATGCAGCATCTCGCGCTCGATTTGTTGCATTAATGTCGAGTCAATCGCCGCTAGATTGGCTTCAACGAGCTCAAACCCCTCGAGATAAGCCGTTAGGGCTAATTGGTAGGCTTGTGATGCATTGCCCTGGGCGTAGGATTGAGCACTCGCCTGGATATTTTTGAGTGCAAAAGAAATCGGTGACAGGTTTTTCTCAAAGAGCGCATCCGGCTCGGTCCTTAGATAGGCCAGCAGTTCATATCCGTTTTCCCATGTCTCCCCGGCCTCCACAGGAGTGAGGGTGGCATAGCCCTTAATGTCGACCTCGTGTTCTTGCGACCGTTCCCAAATCTGCTTCGCTGCACGTGCTATTTCTTCGCTTACCGCGATCTGACCAACATATGCAGCCAAATTCCATCTGTCAGCGCGGGTGAGCTCAGAGAAGTCGCCCATGCCGGTACCCTCTACACCGAAGGTAATTGTATTAAACAAGGCGTAAAGGGATCGGTGTTCAAACCGGGCCGTGTCGGTAAAATCCGTGGGGGCGGGCTCGAGGCCTTCTGCAAGAAGGCCATCGCCTCGTCCCTGAGCACCATGACAGCCTGAACATGTTTCCTGATAGAGGGTGCCGCCGCGGACTAGATCTGGCATACGGTCGGGACTTACCGAAAGTCCAAAAACATCAATAGCTGTCGCTCGCATTTTACGGGTCAGCTCCATGACTTCTACGGTCGGCGCTCTGTCTTTGATCAGCTGCTTGAGTTCGCCCGCCTGCTTGTGAAGGGCAGCCGTTTGTGGCTCATTGGCAACCATAGATGTAGACATTTCGATCGCAGCAGCAAACTCGATCATCTCCGCATATTCGGCCTCATTGATGACCTCGCCATTTGCGACAGCTTCTGAATAATCGACACCGACATAATCGATGAGTTGAACCAAACGGTCATTGGTGTCGGCCTGGGCTATTGTTGAAGTGCTCCACAAAAGAGCCAGTGCTAAAAGAAGATCCGCTATGCGTTTCATGAAGGTACCAATCTATATTTCATATTATGCTATTAATAATCATTAGTAATAAAGGCGCAATGATTTTTACCATTGAACCAGCCCCTCGTGCCAACCCACGTGGGAAAGGCACAAGTCAGCAGGTGGCGGATGCGATGCTTATGGCCCGCACTATAGTCACATCGTATGAGACTACCCTTGGGAGCGTCGGCTGAAAGAGCAGCCAAGCCTTTTCAGCCGGCGAGCGTTTATTCCTCGATAAGCTGACGCCTCTCTTGGAATTCTTCCTTATCAATCTCACCACGGGCAAAACGATCCTTCAGAATGTCGAGGGCGTGTTTTTGTGATGGTTGCGGGGTTGATGGATGGCTGTTATGAGCGCTCCCCCCTAGCCAACGTACAATCAGGACGACAACAGCTACAGCGACTGCAATGAACAAGATCATCATGACAGGCCCGTAGAACCAATTGTGCCACCCCCCGCTCCACATGGTGGAATGGCTGGTGCACAAAGGATCAACTGGTTGTGCCAATGCTGCCGAGGTGAACAAGAGACTAGCAGATAAACCTGCCCCCGTTTTCAAGTATGTATTCATTGTACTTCTCCTTTTCCTGGATTAGCCGAGCCCAGACGTCTATAGCCCGATAGGGTTTCATCGGCTTTTGAGCCACGATAGTTTTGTGACAATATGCTGACCCTGCGATAGGGCATTTACGTGGGCTTGCCCTATCGCAGGGATGCTGCCGAGCTCAATTAACGCAGTGCTACAGCAGACATTCTTTCCGGCTTGCAAAAGAGTTTCCCCTCCAATGCAGGCGCTAACTAACCGGAATGTTTCTAACCGCCGTTGATTTTGATGGCCTGCTCCACTTCGGTCACATAGATCCAGCCTGCCGTATTCTGACCGGTACGGCCCTGACGGCTTATGATGTCCACAGCGTCATCCAACTGGTGATCTTCGCACACAAGCTCAAGCTTGATTTCGGAGACAACTTTGGTTCCCATATCCACCGAATATTGCTGTTCCTGAGAGCTGAGAGCCTTGAGAAGCCCCAGAACGTCTACAACTGAGATATATTTATATCCCGCCTGTTTTAGTTCATGCACGACATCCGAAATCCTGTTCCGGTGAATGAAGGCTTTGATCTCTTTCATGATGACACCTCATTTTTTGAAGGAAGGGGGTTTATCTTGCCGCCTCGGCTTTCCATCCAGTCGTAAATGACCGGCAACAACACAAGCGTGAGCAGTGTCGATGTGATCAACCCGCCCACCACTACAGTAGCAAGAGGACGCTGGGTTTCTGCACCGACGCCACTAGAAAGCAACATCGGTACAAGTCCGAGGATCGCTACACTGGCGGTCATAAGTACCGGCCTAAGTCGGAGCTCAGTGCCTCTCTGCACCGCGTCGCGCACGGTCATACCCTTGGCCCGCAGCTCGTTGATGAAACTCACCAGAACGATACCGTTGAGCATGGCGACACCAAACACCGCAATGAACCCGATGGCTGACGGTACCGACACATATTGTCCTGTGACAAACAGCCCGATCAGTCCACCAGCCGTGGCAAATGGCACATTTGCAATAATCAGGGTGGCAAATCGCACCGAATTGAATGCCGTATAGAGGAGCACAAAGATGAAGAAGATCGTCAACGGTACAATCACCGCCAGACGCGTGAGTGCACGCTGTTGGTTTTCAAAGGCACCACCCCACTCGATCCAGTAGCCGGCAGGCATGTCCACCTTTTCTTCGATCACTCGATTGGCATCTTGAACGAAGCCATCTACGTCACGTCCGCGCACATCCATTTGGATGACCGCATAGCGTTGCAGCTGCTCGCGCCGAACGAAGCTATAACCTTCTGCAATACTTATATCAGCCACATCAGCCAGTGAAATAATTGCGCCTGAGGGTGTCTGAATCGGTATTTTCTTTATCGCTTCTACGGAAACTTTCGAGGCATCCTGAAGGCGTGCTGTAATGTCAAACCGCTTGACGCCATCGATCAAGGTACTCACGGGCTCGTTGCCGATACCTGTTCGCACAATATCGAGGATATCGTCTGCATTCATACCGTACCGCGCGAGGGCAGTTCGATTGACCTGAATACGCACCTGAGGCTTGCCGATGTTGGCCTCAAGAGATAAGTCCGCGACACCCGGCACTGTGGATATGGCTTCCTTGATCTGGGCACTCATCTGGTCCAGCTCGCCAAGGTCCTCACCATAGAGCTTGACCGCAAGCGTGGCCCGCACCCCGGAGATTAACTCTTCCACTCGCATCTGAATGGGCTGTGTGAAGGCAATAACAGAAGTGGGTACTACCTCCTCCAGTTCTTCCCGCATAGCATCTGCCAATTCTTCGATGGACCGGTCGCTATTCCAGTCGTCATGGGGCTTCAGGGCGGTGTAGATCTCCATATAGTTCACATCTGCCGTTTCACCTTTTTCGGCACGGCCAATCATGGCGATCGTCGTTTCAACTTCAGGAAACTTGCCGAGCGCTAACTCAATATCCTTCGATATCTTGATCGACTGGTCGAGTGAGGTGGACGGGATGGATGTGACCCGCCACATGATCGAGCCTTCCTGCAATTGGGGCATAAATTCTTTGCCGAGAAGCGGGAAGAGCGCCATGCTGCCGAGAAGAAGCGCGACAGCTCCGCCAACGACAGCTTTCTTGTGCCCAAGAGACCACTCAAGCAGCGGTAGATAGCGTCGCTTGATCCAGGCGACCAAGAAGGTGTCCTTCTCCTCTTTTGGTTTGAGGATCAGTGCCGCCAGCACCGGGATGATGGTCAATGTGAGCAAGAGCGATCCCGCCATAGCGAAACTGATGTTGAAGGCCATCGGTTTGAAGAGTTTTCCTTCAAGTCCTTCGAGGCTGAAAAGTGGTAGGAACACAACGATGATGATCAGGATCGCGAACGAAATCGGGTTCGCCACCTCACGCGCAGCTTCCAGGACCGCCGAGGTTCGGTTGACATTCTCTCCGGCTTCTAGTCGCTCGGCCATCACGCGGAAGGAGTTTTCGACCATCACCACGGCACCGTCGACCATCATTCCGATACCGATCGCAAGACCGGCAAGTGACATCAAGTTGGCCGAAAGCCCGGCATTTTCCATGAAGATGAATGCAATCAGCATGGCAAGCGGCAGGGCTGCTATCACGACCAGAGCTGAACGAAGTTCACCCAGGAACAGAAACAGCACGATTGCTACCAAGATAGAGCCTTCGATCAAGGCATTTTCTGCCGTCGAAACGGCTTTTTCCACAAGCTCGGTTCGGTCATAGATCGGCTTGATCATGACACCGTCTGGCAACGTTTGTTCGACGATATCCACTTTATCTTTGACGGCATCGACCACGTTCTTGGCATTCTCGCCAATACGGGAAAGCGCCATGCCGAGCACAACTTCCTTGCCGTCACGGGTGACAGCGCCGAACCTGAGCGCACCGGCTTGTGAGATCGCCGCAACGTCCTTCAGGTACACCGGTGTCCCGTCTGCTTCCTTGACGACAATGTTACCAAGGTCCTCTTCGTCGCGCACGAGCCCAAGGCCGCGCACCAGATATTGCTCTGGCCCCTGATCGATATATTGGCCGCCCACTTGCTGGTTGTTGGCCTCGATTACTTCCATAACGTCCCGGTAGCCGAGATCATATTTGATCAGCTTGAGAGGATCGATCTGAACTTGATATTGGCGCTCCTGACCGCCCCATGACATGATATCGTCCACGCCAGGCGCAGTCCTGAGGATCAGCCGGATTGTCCAGTCCTGCAGGGTACGCAGGTCCATTATACCGTCAGCACCGGCCAGCTTGTCATCGGCCTGCTCAACCGTGTACCAAAAGACCTGACCAAGACCGGATGTATTGGGGCCCATCTCCGGTGTGCCGTAGCCATCCGGGATACGGTCCCCCACTTCAGCCAGCCGCTCCATAACGAGGCGCCGGGCGAAATAGATGTCCATGTCGTCTTCAAAATAGACAGCCACATAGGAGAGCCCAAAAAGGCTAACTGAGCGGATTTCCTGCACGGCTGGTAAACCGGCCATACCGGATTCCACCGGGAAAGTGAGCAGTTGCTCCACATCCTCAGCTGCTAAGCCGGGCGATTCCGTATAGATATTCACTTGGACCGGCGTTACGTCCGGGAAGGCATCGATTGGAACAGTATTGACGGCGCGCCAGCCCATGAAGCCGACGACCATAAACGCGACAATGACCAGAAATTTATACTGGAGCGCGCGCTCTACGAGTTTGTTTAACATTGTTGCGCTCCTTAGTCGTTGTCACCAATACTGGATTTCAGGATGAGGGACTTGATCAGGAAGGCGTTCTCGACGACGATCTCATCGCCGCCAAAGAGACCGGCTTTCACCTCGGTCCAGCCGCCTTTTGAAATTCCGGTATCAAGCGGGATCGGATGCAGCTCATCGCCTTCGCGCCTGAACACCACTTGCTGACCCTTAAGAAGCACGATCGACCCGTTTGGAACGGCGATAACTTGCTCGGTGTCGCCTGTCTGGATTTCAACGTTAGTAAATTGGCCAGCATGAAGGCTGTCTTCTTTGTTGTTCACTTCAATGCGGACAGAGAGTGTTCGTGTCGCCTCGTCCACCTGGTGGTGGACCTGAATGACGGTCCCTGCCGAAGATACGCCTTCCTTCGTGACCCAAGCCTCTGCGCCGCGATCGATCAAGGCTGCCCTCTCTGGCGACAGTTGAGCTTCCACCCATATCCGGCTTTCATCGCTCACTTCGAACAGCAGGTCGCCGGGTTCAATAATCTGGCCAACAACGAATGCATCAGAAATTATTGTGCCGTCTTGATTGGCCAAAAGATCAAACGCACCGGTGGCGGCAGATACCTCGTTTGCCAGCAGATTTTTGATCTGCTCTTCTGACATGCCGTAGGCCAGCACTTTGGCCCTTGCTTGTTGTGCCGCCACCTTCGCTTCAAGGAAGCGTTGTTCAGAGACGACATCGCGTCCGAGTTTTTGAACACGATGCCATTCCTGTTCTGCCAAGATGAGATTGGCCTGTGCCTCCGCCATGTCGACACTGGATAGGGTTACCAGAGGTTGGCCTTGTTGGACCGCATCCCCCATACGAGCGTGACGGGAAACAACCTGAGCCTCGATACGAGGTGTCACCTGCATGGTGGCATACTGGTTTACAGTCACTTCGCCGGGTGCGGACACCGATTCTGCCAAAGCCCGCAGCGCAACCCGGGCGGTTACCACACCGGCTTCGCGCAGCTGCTGATCAGACATTCTGACGATCGTTTCTTCGCCTTCTTCCCCGTTATGTTCGTCCTGATCATAGGCGAATACAGCATTATATTGAGGAAGCGTGCCTATGGTGACCAGGTCTATGGCGAGCAGTGATACCAGCGCCAGCAAAGCAAATTTTATAGAGTATTTCATTGAATTGTCTCCAGCCATGCGTCAACCGTTGCACCGGCATCCTGCCAGTCGAACCAGGCGTTCCAGAGCCGACCATTCAGCTCGACAGAGGCCTCTTCAGTTGCGAATGTTTGATTGAGTTGAATTAGATAGTTGATGGTGTCGATCTGGCGCGCTTCCAGTAGTTTACCAAGCAAGAGCCGCTGCTCCTTGAGCGGTTCTGCGCCCTGACCCTGCCACAGGCCCCATGCCTGAGAGGCGGCTAAGTAGCGTTTCAGGCTGGCATCATAGCGTGCCCTCACGCGGCGGTTTTCTGCATAATAATTCTGCTGGGCTTCCAAAAGGTCGGACCCCGCCGCGTTTACTTCGTCGCGGTAGCTGTTGCGGATCGGGATGGGGATAGAGGCAGAAACCCCTACGAGGCTACTGCTCCCTTCTTCACCAACTCTGACGCCAACGGTAGGGTCAGGCATACGCTCTGATTTTGCGACCCTGATTTGGGCGCGGGCTATCTCGGTTTGCGCCAGAGCGAGCCGAAGTTCTGGAAGGCGTTCATAAGCAATCGTTTGCTGTGCGGCGATGGTATCGACTGGTGCGCCCCTAAGGTGTGGCCATGCCTGCCGATCCTCACCGGTGATCGCCACCAGGCTTTCTTCCGCCACCGACAGTGCGAGCATCGCCTCGTTCTTAGCAACTCGTGCTTCCGCGAGGGCCAAACGAGCCGTTAACAGCTCTGCCTGCGGCATCTCTCCTGCCTTGTGACGGCGCGTTGCGAGTTCAAGGAATCTCTCGCTCAGTTCTTCGCGCCGCGCCGCGACACCTAAAAGCCGGGAAGCCGTTTGATGATCAGAAAGCGCCTTAAGAATATCGCTTAACAGGGCGTTCTTTGCGATAGCATAGCTAGCTTCGGCTGCATCGCTTTCAGCGCGGCCGACACCTGTGCGGGCTCTGCGCTTGCCCGACCAGTCGAAGGTTTGCGAAAGACCTACTTCCTTGGTTACTTCCGCGGCATTTTCGTAGCCGACTTCGACTTCAGGATTATAAATCGGGCGTGATTGGCCCTTGGCTCGAGCGCGTGCAGCGGCCAGAGCCGCCTCAGACGCCTTCAGAGCAGGGTGATCACTTGTGACTTGTTCAATAAATTCATGGAGGACAGGACGCTTCTTGCTGTCCGCCTGAGCTGGTCCCGGAATTTTAGACAGTCTGCTAAGGTGTATCCGATATTTGATTCGGAGCCCATTTATGACGAAGAGACGTCGTTTCAGCAATGCCTTCAAGAAACAGGTTGTTCTGGCCGCCCTGC
>Ga0209273_10002391_pt1 | contig 14499 bp, 11 predicted proteins | sample tdAd471_FD_187126 | JGI IMG/M metagenome (GOLD analysis project Ga0209273, IMG submission 187126) | Marine sediment microbial communities from the Atlantic coast under amendment with organic carbon and nitrate - tdAd47.1 (SPAdes)... | ecosystem: Environmental > Aquatic > Marine > Coastal >...
CCGTTCCAGAGAGGCCAAAGAAAATGGCGGTATCCCCTTCTGGTCCAATATTAGCTGAGCAATGCATCGGGAAGATATTCTGCTCAATCGGTAGCAAGAAGTTCAAGACAGAAAATACCCCTTTCTTAATCTCACCTGTATACCCGCTTCCACCAATCAGAATCTGCTTTTTGCTAAAGTTGATAATCGAAAAGTTAGCCTGTCTCGTTCCATCTCTTGAGGAGTCAGCCTGGAAGGAGGGAACACACAAAATGGTCCAATCCGGTACAAAAGCAGATAATTCCGCCTCCGTAGGTCGCAAAAACATATTGTAGGCGAACTGATTGCTCCAAGGAAGCTCCGTAATTACCCGCAAGGCCAAGCGGCTTTCGGTGGCAGCGCCAGCAAAGGCATCACGTACGTATACTTCCTTGCCCACTAAAAATTGTGCCATACGCTCAAATAGCTGATCGAATTGTAGGGCAGAAAAGGGCTGGTTAATCTTACCCCAATCGACATGAGCTGCGGTCCGTTCATCTTTTACGATAAAACGATCAGCCGGCGAACGCCCGGTAAATTTCCCAGTATTAATGGCTAGGGCGCCATTATCGGCTAGCACGCCCTGCCCTGTTCTTAGGCTCGCTTCTACCAAAGCTTCGGGACTGAGGTTCCAGTGAACTCGTCCAAGCTCTTTTAAACCGATGCGGCCCAAGTCTGCTTCTGGATGCTTAATACCAAATATTTCCATCGTCAACAATTTAGGAGTTTGTGAACATGGCGCAAAACTACATAAATTCTCAATTAGAGAAAATTTCTCTAACAGGAATTTTTCTTTATTTTATTTATCTTTGCCAGACAAGTAAAAGCCATGCTGAAAGAGATTGATACGGTCAAGTTGATATTCGGATTGAAAGTCCAACAATTGCGTAGAGAAAAAGAGTTGTCTTACCAGCAGTTATCTAAGCTGACGGGCTTGGCTATTTCTTACTTACACAATATTGAAAAAGGGAAAAAATACCCTAAAACCGACAAAATCCTAGTACTAGCCAAGGCACTTGATACCGATTATAATTATTTGGTATCACTGAAGGCCAACAAAAAACTGAAGCCCATCATCGATCTTTTGCATTCTGATTTTCTAAAGATTTTCCCGCTGAAGGACTTTGGAATTGACGTCCCCAAATTGATTGAACTGCTATCGATGGCCCCCGATAAGGTCAATGCTTTTGTTAGTACGGTCATTAAAATCACGCGGAATTTTGACATGCAAGGGGAAGATTTCTACAAAGCGGCCCTGCGATCTTATCAGGATTTGCATGACAATTACTTTGAAGATATTGAAGAGGCTGTCCATCAATTTAGGACGGCCAATAAGCTAGCGCCACTTGATTTACTCGATAAATCAACCCTTGAGAAGATTCTCTTTTCAAATTTTAATATCAAGATTGATCGGGATTATTTAAAAGACAAAAAACAGCTCAACAATATACTATCGTACTACAGTCAGCAGCAGCAAATCCTCTTTCTAAACCAGGAAATTGAAGAGGCTGTTGAAAACTTTTTACTCGCCAAAGAAATTGGTTTCCAAGTACTTGTCCCCGCAGAACGCCCAACAGAAACGCCCTTATTAGAAATTGAGAGTTTTGATAAATTACTCCATAATTTCAAAGCCGCCTATTTCGCTGTGGCCTTGATCTTACCAGAGGCGGCGATGATACAAGAAATTGAAAAAATGGCGCAATGGCGAAAATGGGATAATGAAGCTTTCCTGGAATTACTCCCTCGATTTGGAGCAGCGCCAGGGATGATATTGCAACGGTTTGCCAATTTATTACCCCGACATTTTGATGTAAGAGACATCTTCTTTATTCGTTTTTTCGCCAAGCCTGATCTGAAAAAATTCCTGGTCACCAAGGAAATGCATCTATCTCAACTGCATGATCCACACGCTAACCAATTGGATGAGCATTATTGTCGACGATGGATCAGCATCAACCTCATTAGGCAGCTCAAAACCCTCCAAGGCACCCAAGCCAAGGCAGATCCCATAGCTGGAGCCCAAATTTCGCGCTATGTAGATACGCCGAATGCCTATTTATGCCTCTCGATTGCTCAAGCTAGTATGACCAATGCTGATGATAGTTATAGCTTCACCATTGGCCTTCTAGTGAATGACAAACTGAAAAGGCTTTTCCGCTTTTTAGATGATGATTCCATCAAACAAAAGGAGGTACACACTACTTGCGAGCGTTGTTCCATATCTGATTGTACAGCTCGCGCCTTCCCCCCAGTGTTCTTACAAAAGGAACATAGTCGGAATCAAACCCGGGCCGAGTTGGCAGCTATTGAGAAGAAGAAAGCGATTTTGAGAAATGAGGAATGAAAAATGTAGAATGAATAGCTGTTCTTATTAGACTTTATTCTTCCTCTCATAAAATTCTCTGCCTATCGCTCATACCAGAAATATAACAGCTAAATTGCGAGAAAGTAGGGTGAAAAATATTTTGTATTCCCCAATTCTTTTCTTTTTCTAAATCAAGCGTTTATATTTGTTGAACAAGCACATTCGCACCTATGCTCAATAGCAAAGCCCTACAATTAATGAGAGCCTTGAGTCGTCCAGAACTAGAACGACTTCGACGCTTTGCAAAATCTTCCTATTGTAATACCAATCAAAACGCATTGGAATTACTCGAAAAGTTGGTTCCACATTATCCTCATTTCGCTGGGCCGATGCTAAAAAAGAAGCCATTTTATCAATCGATTTTTCCGGGTAAAGCCTATAATGACGCTTATTTTCGCAAACAACTTTCTGGGCTGTACCAAATGATACGCTCTTTTCTATCTTTCGAAGAATGGAATCAGAACAAAGAACTACAACAGATATATTTACTGCGGCAACTTCGCCAGCGCAAGCTAGAAAATGTCTTCCAAATTCATTTTGACCAGGCCGTAGAAGACCTCAATACGGAAGCTGTACGCAGCACCCAATACTTTAACCAGGCTTTCCATCTAGCAGAAGAAGCTGCCTCTTTAAGAGTAGAAGACACCGGTAATCAAGTTTATACCGCACAACTACAACACCTCGACATTCTTTATTTGATTAAGCGACTCAAGGTAATTTGCGATATGTTGAGTCAGCAAGGAGAGGATACCAACTCCTTAAGCCCTTACCTGCAAGCTTTGCTGGAAAAAGAAGGCAATGCTTACACTAGAATACCGACCTTAGCGATTCACTGGTTACTCTATAAAGCCTGGAGCGAGCCCGATGAACCTTCCTTTTATTATCAATTTACCGAAAAACTTGCGGAGCATTTATCCGTTTTTCCACACAGCGAGCAACAGTGGTTTTACGAACATGCCGAGCAATATTGCTGGTTGCAATTACGGGCTGGCTTTCGTGAATTTATTGATCAGCTCTTTCTGGTGCAAAAGATTAAATTGGAAAAAGGACTTTTCCTCGTGGATCAGGAACTCCCACCTCAGCAGTTCCAAGATTTGGTCACCTTGGGCTTACAATTACAGAAACTGGCCTGGGTTCGCCATTTCATCAATGATTACCATGAACTTTTGCCTCCTGCAGATCGAGAAGACCTGCTGATTTATCAAAATGCAAGGGTAGATCAGGCCGCAGGAGAGTTGGAAAAGGCAGCAGATGCCCTGACCGCCCACAATTTCAAATTATCAGAATTAGCCACCAAAGCGGCTTTACTTCACTTTCAACTGCTATATCAAACACAGCAGTTTAATCAGCTGGCAGAGGAACTCGATAATTGGCGACTCAGGTGGATGCGATCACCAGAATTGAGTACAGCTGAAAGGCAGTCTTTGTTAAATTGTATTAGTGTTTTGAAACAGATCATTCGCATTCAAAAACAAAGTAAGCAAAAGACAGCAGCCGAGGTTCTGCAAAAAAAGACCAAGCTGCATGATCGGATAGATAACTTAAACCCGATCGCGCATGAGCGCTGGCTCAAGCAAATTTTGGTTGATATATAGGTAAGCTTAGAAGACTTCAGAAGTTTTGCCCCTCCTGGCCAAGAAACTTCTGAAGTCTAAAACCTAGAATAAAAGACTATTTCTTCACCGTCAATTTCCCGCCACCAGGACGATTATCTACTTCCAAATCAATCAATTGAAAGCGATTTTGTTCTGACATATCCAAACGTCCATCAAAACCATCTTTGTCTAAATCTCTCAACAGCACTGCTTCATACTGGCCCTTTCGGAAGACGGCCAAGTAAAACACCTGCTCATTTTCTTCGTACTTCTCAAAATCGATGATTCGATAGCCACTTTTGGTACGTCTCAGCAATTCCGTATTGAAAAGTTTTAAATCTTTTTCAACGACAATGTAAGCTCTTTTACCCACTGCACCGTAATGATACAAAGCGAGGTATTGAGCGGTACCTGAAGGCGTTTGGAACACGTCCAAATCGACCAAGTAGAAATTCAGATCCGCCATTTCCTGGGTCTTTTTCATGATTCCCTCCTGCGAATCTAGTCGCCAGACTTTATGGGGAGTGTCCCCTTTATGCCAAACGCCAATGAATTGCTGCTCTTCTTCGGTCAATGCGTAGCCTTCCACTTCTGCCATGACATATCCTTCTTTCACTTGTTCTCTTTTTGCACTGATAAAAGTGGCCCAACCGTTAACTTTTTCCATCCGCTGTCCCAAATCACTTTTGACCCAGATAGACCAGAAAGAGCGATTCCCGTTTTCTATGGCGGTTTCTAGGTCCATTAGGCGAAAGCCCTTTGCTACCATTTGGGTTTCGGTATGGAGCAAAGAATCCCAAGTTTGTTCTTCGGCATAAAGTAATTCAGCTTCGGTTTGATGGAGTACGCCAGAATAGGTAAATTGAGCGACTAGTAATGAACTTGACAGGCAGGACAACAAAAGCATCATAAATTTCATGAGGCATTGATTTGTAGTTCTCTCACAGATTTTTCCTTCGAATTTAACACCGACAATAGCCAATCTACGCGCCAACTTCCTGCCCCTCTCAGCCCTTTACACGCCAACTAGCATTAGATTCTTGGCAAAATTTGCTTAAGAAGCTATATGATGTAACACACGTTTTCTCAAAAACAATACGAATTGGCGGTCTTCCTTATTGCCTGAAAAGGAATTAAATAGCTAATGCAGCCATAATATCCGCACTTATGTCTTCGATATGTTCCAAGCCTACCGAAATACGAATGAGTCCTGGAGTGATGCCCACGGCCAATCGTTCTTCCTCCGATAGTTTTGAATGCGTCGTTGTAGCCGGATGGGTAAGGATCGTTCGCGTATCTCCCAAATTAGAAGAAAGGGAACACATTTTAATCTGGTTTAGAAACTGCATACTAGCCGCTACCCCACCCTTAATTTCGAAGGAAACCAAGCCGCCGCCAGACTTCATTTGACGTTTCGCCAACTCCATTTGTGGATGAGACGCTAAGAAAGGGTAACGCACCTCATTGACTTGAGGATGAGCCTCTAAACGCTCTGCCAAGGCCAAGGCATTTTGGCAGTGGCGATCCATCCGTACACTCAAGGTTTCAAGGCTTTTAGACAATACCCAAGCATTGAACGGGCACATAGCTGGCCCCGTGTGCCGGCAAAAGCCTTGCACCTGATCAATCAGCTCTTGTTTGCCCACGATAATCCCCCCCAAGGTTCGGCCTTGACCGTCCATCCACTTCGTGCCGGAATGCACCGACAAATCAGCCCCATAAGAAAGAGGTTGCTGCAAATATGGCGTGGCAAAGCAATTGTCAACGTTTAGCAATAGATTATGCGCTTTGGCGATCTGACCAGCCTTTTCTAGGTCAACGAGGGTGAGTCCTGGGTTAGAAGGCGTTTCCAAGACGAGCATCCGGGTATTCGATTGTATCGCGGCGGGCCAACTATCGATATCTAGCGGATCCACATAAGTGGCGGTGATTCCCCATTTCGGAAAAATTTGAGTGAGCACCTGGTGCGTCGACCCGAAAACCGCTCTGGAAGCCACTACATGATCCCCCGTTTTCAGGAAAGCGGCCATGCTCGCAAATACTGCCGCCATACCCGAAGCAGTAGCAAAACCAGCTTCTGCCCCTTCCATCGCACATACTTTCTGGATCAACTCATCGGTATTGGGATTGCTGTAGCGAGAGTATATAATTCCCTCCTCTTCGCCAGCAAAAGTATCGCGCATCACCTCCGCACTTGGGAAAGTAAAACTAGAGGTTAAAAACACGGGTACACTGTGCTCGCGGTATTGTGTGCGTTCTCGCTGGAGGCGGATCGCATTGGTTTCGAAATGTTTTGCTTGCTCAGACATTATAGATAAGTTGTTGTGCTGCATAAAATGACTTATGCATCATTCTTTAATAATTTCCCAGGTCCAGGTTATTTTGGCTGTTTTTTCAATAATCTTGGCCACTGAACATAGTTTCTCCATTGAAATATTTACCGCTCGCTCAACTTTTTTCTCGTCCAAATCACCATATAAGCGATAGTGAACCTGAATGGCGGTAAATAGAGAAGGTACTTTGCCTTCTTCGCGATCTCCATTAAGACTGATCTTAATATCATCCAATTTTTGTCGTTGCTTGTTCAGCAAGTGGATAATATCGATAGAACTACAAGCTCCCATACTGCTTAGTAGCATTTGCATCGGGCGCATGGCCTTATTGTGTCCGCCAATGGCTGGAGAGCCATCAGTCTCAGTGGTTTGTCCCTCTTCATTGATGGCCTGCATGTGATATGCATCGTCTAATCTAGTCAATTCAATTTTCATTAGGATAGATTTATTATTGGAAAAGTCTGGTGAAAACAAAATATTGCGTCTTCGAGAAGATGTGGTCTTGGCTTGATTAAGTCGCCGCGAAATTGACGCTTTTTATTTTTTTTACAAAATTTTTAGGCCCTGCACCGAAAAAAATTTGATTTTTCGTGGAATTGCTAATACATTTGTTGCCACAAATCACTTCTTTGACGAGAATGATTTTATAAAGAATGGGTGGAGAGATCGGGCTCTTAGAAACCCTAGCAACCTACCGCATTGGTAAAAGGTGCTAAATCCCGCCAACAACTGCTCTATTTTGAGTACATGTTGGAGCTATAAAATCGATAAGATGAAATTGCTACCTTTTCTTTCAAATTTTCCTAGCCACTACCATTCATCACGATCGGCATGTTTATGCCCTCTGATAGCACAAAATTTCTATTGTTGTAGTAGTAGATAACCACATGCTAAGGCATTATTTCTGCTCTAGTTTCGTTTATATCGCGATGACTAGATTTGCCTACTGCCCAGCCTTGCTTACTATCTACCTACAATATTTCGCATATCATTAAATGACTTAATAAAACTTGAAACCATGTCCAATTTAAAATTTGAGACCCTTCAATTACACGCCGGCCAGGAGGAGGTGGAAGGAACAACACGTTCCAGAGCAGTACCGATTTACCAAACGACATCTTATACTTTTAAAGATTCAGAACATGGTGCCAATCTTTTCGCGTTAAAAGAATTTGGCAATATCTATACTCGGATCATGAATCCGACTACTGATATTTTTGAAAAAAGGATGGCTGCACTGGAAGGCGGTGTGATGGCAGTAGCCACTGCTTCAGGCCAGGCGGCGCAGTTCTTAGCTTTGAATAATATCTTACAAGCAGGAGATAACTTTGTGTCTTCCACCAACTTATACGGTGGTACTTACAACCAATTCAAGGTGGCCTTTAAGCGTTTAGGGATAGAGGTGCGCTTTGCCGCAGGAGATTCGGCTGCTGAATATGAAAAACTGATTGACGAAAATACCAAGGCTGTTTATTTTGAAACTATTGGTAATCCAAGTTTTGCTGTTCCTGACATTGAAGGAATCGTTGGTGTAGCCAACAAGCATGATATTCCTGTCATTGTAGACAATACCTTTGGTGCAGGTGGCTATCTATGTCGGCCATTGGAATGGGGCGCTAGTGTAGTCGTACAATCTGCAACAAAGTGGGTTGGCGGTCATGGTACTTCTATCGGAGGTGTGATTATCGACGGTGGAAAATACAACTGGGGAAATGGGAAATACCCGCAATTCACCGAGCCTTCGGAGGGCTACCACGGTTTAGTGTTCTGGGATGTGTTTGGTTCTGAAGGCCCCTTTGGTAATGTAGCATTTGCCATTCGTGCTCGTGTTGAAGGCTTGCGTGATTTTGGCCCTGCTATTTCACCTTTCAATGCCTTTTTGTTGTTGCAAGGATTAGAGACACTCTCCCTGCGAGTACAACGTACCGTCGACAACGCACTAGAATTAGCCAAATGGTTGGAAGCACACCCAAAGGTAGACAGCGTAACTTATGCCGGTTTGGAATCGCATCCGCAGCATGCCAATGCTAAGAAATACCTTCGCAATGGCTTTGGCGGTGTACTTTCATTCACCGTACGAGGACCAAAAGAGAATGCTACTAAATTGGTGGATAGCGTAAAACTCGTCAGTCACTTGGCTAATGTAGGTGATGCCAAAACGCTGATTATCCAACCAGCAGCTACTACTCACCAGCAATTGAGTGATCAAGAACAACTCGCTGCGGGAGTCTTACCTTCACAACTGCGTGTATCTGTAGGAATAGAACACATTGATGATATTAAAGCTGATTTCGAGCAGGCATTTGCCCAAATAGAGGCAAGTAATCCTGTTTTGAACTAGCATTACTTTTTCGTATGGGAGTGTGAAGCGGGTCTGCCCTCTGACGGCATGCCCTTCACACTCCCTTTTTCCTCTTCCTAGCAGACCACTTTATGGAACCGCAATTACTCAAACACAATCGCCCTTTCCTACTGGAGTGTGGTGAAACACTAGCCGAGTTAAGCATTGCTTACTACACTTACGGTAAACTAAACGCCGAGAAAAATAATGTCATTTGGATTTGTCATGCACTAACCGCCAATGCGGATGCAGCGGACTGGTGGGAAGGCCTAGTAGGCGAAGGTAAGCCCTTTGATCCTAGCCGATATTTCATTGTGTGCGCCAATATGATCGGTTCTTGCTACGGTACAACCGGGCCTACTTTTACTGATCCTACTACTGGTGAAACCTACGGCACCGATTTTCCCATTATCACCATTCGTGATATGGTGAAAGCTCATCAATTGCTGCAAAAACATTTGGGCATTGAACAGATTAAGTTGATCGTAGGTGGATCTATGGGCGGGCAACAAGCGGTAGAATGGGCCATTACCGAGCCTGACTTATTTGAGAAAATCTGCCTACTTGCCACTAATGCCAAGCATTCACCTTGGGGTATTGCCTTTAATGAAGCCCAACGAATGGCGATCCTTTCTGATCCTACCTTAGATAAAGATGATTTGACTAGTGGGCAAAAGGGCTTGGAAGCAGCCCGAGCCATAGCCATGTTGTCCTATCGGCATTACAAAACCTACTTATTGACTCAATCTGAGGAAAGTGATGATAAATACCACGAGTTCAAGGCAAGTTCCTACCAGCGCTACCAAGGCTTGAAGCTTTACAAGCGTTTTAATACCTTCTCCTACCTGAGTCTGAGCAAATCCATGGACTCGCACAATGTAGGACGAAACCGAGGAGGAGTGGAACAAGCATTAGCACAAATTAAAGCCAAGGCCCTCGTAATCGGCATCACCACTGATATCCTATTCCCGATAGAAGAACAAATTCTATTGGCCAAACACATTCCAAATTCACAGTTGGAGGTGATCACCAGTTCCTTTGGGCATGATGGTTTTTTGGTAGAATTTGAATCTATTAGTGGTTTGGTTAAACCATTTCTCACACAAGATGTAATTATTAATAGCAAGAACAATACTGTAAACGATAATCTAGTTACTAATCCTGTCGCTCTTCCTGGAACGGAAGAATTTTAGAACATGTTTAACTAGTAATTGGGCTGCAATTGTCTCTTTTTGGCCAAAACCTCGTCTCGCAAAAAATGAACGATTTTCGCCGCAAAGACCAAAACTTAAACCTGTTCTAAGATTTATATTACCGATTCTCACTCTTTCAAATTACTAGCTACAAATCGTAGCCTAAATTCAGCAGTTGCGAATTGCCCGCCATTGCTTTAAACGTATTTTCTAAAACCACAAATATATCAATATGGCCATTAGATTAGGGGACACCGCACCCAACTTCAAAGCTCAAACCACCCAAGGAGAAATCGATTTTCACGAATACCTGGGCGATGGCTGGGGACTCTTTTTTTCACACCCTGCCGACTTTACACCTGTTTGTACCACTGAACTGGGGCGAACCGCTGCCTTACACGAAGAATTTGCCCAACGGAATGTAAAAGTCATTGCGATCAGCGTTGATCCTTTAGATTCGCACCAAGAATGGATCAAAGATATCGAAGACACCCAGAACGTAAGCATGAATTTTCCTATCGTAGCAGACGAGGACCGAAAGGTAGCTGAACTCTACGACATGATTCATCCTAACATGACGGCCAAAACAACAGTACGTACTGTTTTTGTCATTGATCCTGATAAAAAAGTAAAACTGACTTTGACTTACCCACCGGCGACCGGTCGTAATTTTCAAGAAATTTTGCGGGTAATTGATTCGCTACAATTGACCGCCTATCATAGTGTAGCTACGCCGGCCGATTGGGAGCATGGCGAGGAGGTTGTTATTTTACCTTCCATTGCTAATGAGGATATTCCTGCCAAATTTCCAAAGGGACATAAAGAAATTCGCCCTTATTTGAGATTAACACCACAGCCTAATGTGGACTAGTTGAGGTGAAAAATGAGCAGAGGGAAGCCTATATTTAAATGGGCTTCCCTCTTGCTAATTTGTGTATCTATTCTTAAATCTTGTTCAGGAACGCTTCAAGTTCAGCTCTTCCATCGGCCTACCGCATAATCGCTACCGTACCCCTAGCTATCTCTTCCCGCAAAAAACCAGGGTAAATTTCCCAAGAATAATCAATCGCATAGACATAAACGCCATTGGGTAAGCGTTGACCATTCACCGTACCATCCCAGTTGACGGTCGGCCCACTCACTTGGTAAAGCATTTCACCCCATCTATTAAAAATCTTTAGGTCGAAGTCTTGAAACAAGCAATCCGCAAATAATTCCAGTACATCGTTCACCCCATCTCCATTGGGTGAGAAGGCATTAGGTACAAAGAGTGGACAAGGGCATTTTCCCAAATCCAAATTGATATCATAGTGGTAGGTCTTATTGCAGGTATTCACATCCACCTTGTATTTTCCGGGTGCTTTTAACACACGTGCCGCTTCCGTTGATCCATCACTCCAGTCATAAGTAGCTTCTTCAAATGGCGAAGTAAATAGAAAGGTATCCGCGCAAGCCACCAAGCTATCTAGCGTCATGAACTCTTCCCCACGAGTATTCCCACAAAAAGCCCAGGCATTAAGATCAATAGCCTGATAGGCAATGTGAAAAGTATCGATTCGTTCAAAATCAAGTGATCCCACCGCAATATTCAATGGCGCTTGCTTCAAGGCGGCCGGATTATCATAACTGACCGCCAAAGGCACCCCAACACAACCTAAAGCAGTATCGGGAGTAATGCGCAGTACATAGTCATAAGAAAATTCATTTTCGTACTTCCCCTTAAGTGTGATTCCGTTTTCGGGATTGACCGTACAGGCCGGATCGGTAAATCGACCAAACTCACTCAACTCAAACTGATATTGTGCCTTAATCTGGCCTTTATCGGATAACAAGGTCAACATCGGCATAGCATTGGATACTTCCCCTTCTGTCGCCGTATAAGTGTTGGCAAATACGATATCACCATCCATACTTATGGCCAAATCGGATTGCACATAAGAAGCCGGCAAAGCTTCTGACTGCCATTCCAAGGAACCATTCGGCCCCAATTTAGTCACAAATTGTTGGTTGTTTTCTCCTGCATTGAAACTCAGCACGAATCCATTTTCCATAGCCACTGGCATAGATGTAATCGCCGCATCAGAATATTGGTTGCCCCATCGAGGATTCCCCATCGGGTCTAGTTGATACAGCATGTTTCCATTTCTTGCTATAATTGATCCGTCTGCTGCATAAGCCGCTCCCCCATCACCATCTTGCACCGCATAACTCCTGGCCCAACGCACACCTCCATCCCGATCAGTCACTAAGACGTAATTCCGGCTTTCTGCCTGTGCCAGATAGTTACCAAAAACCATGAGCTGATCATCCAAAATATCGATGGTATAAGATCGATCATAATCAGAAGTATGGTAAGCATAGAGCCATTCAATTTCCCCGCTCATAGCGACTTTGAGTATAAAAATATCTTGTAACCCAGTGGCTCCCGTAGCAAAAATTTCCCCGGTAGCACTCACCGCAATATCCTGGATAAAAAGTCCGAAATTATCGCTCTCAAAGAGTTGCGACCATTCAACTTGTGCACAGGAATCATATTTTACCATAAAAAAGCTATGCTTCGCTCCATCGGTAAAGGGCCGGTCCAAATCATTGGCAATCACGAATCCTTGATCAGGACAATCTGCGATACTACTATTGTTCCAGGTTTCCACCTGATCCATCATTTGTACAAAACTATTTTGGGAAAAAGAAGCAATACTAAGGAGGCATCCTAGCATTAGGTGTACGAGTTTTAGGCTGTTCATCATTTCATGATTTGTTGCATAGGGAAAACAAAAACAATCTTTGTGCTTACTATAAACTTGGATAGTTGTCCTGGGGTTGGAAAGTGCTGAGGAATAGTGGGTAGTTGAAGATCTGATTTATAGCGATTTAATACGAACCGCTTAATGCTAATATGGAAATAAACAGTAATCTGAACGCATTTATTGTTTCGGTGAAAAAGAAATTGCAAAAAGCGTGAAATTGATGTTCATTACTCCAGAATTTAGTCTTTTATTTGCGGGTAAATATGAAGTAAAAGGTGTAAACAACTGCTTATCATTTTCAAAAAGAGACTATGGCTAAGAGAAAAGTCCTATTTATCGATCAGACTGCCCCGGTACTATGGGAAAGATTGACGGCATTGGATTATGAATGCCTCGATTATTCACAAACTGAACGAGATGCTCTACGCCCACTACTAGCCGATTGCTTTGGCCTGGTTGTGCGCAGCAGAATAAAACTGGATGAGGATTTTTTGGCGGATGCCAAGGTCTTGCAATTTATCGCTAGATCAGGAGTCGGATTAGAGCATATCGATTTGGTCTATGCGGCAAAGCGTGGCATCCACGTACTCCCCTCCCCCGAAGGCAGTCGAGACACAGTCGGAGAACATACCATTGGGCTGCTGCTTAGCCTGATGAATAACCTGGCGCGAGCAGACCGAGAAGTTCGAGCAGGAAAATGGATCAGAGAAGGGAACCGAGGCGTCGAATTAAAGGGTAAAACGGTAGGAATTATTGGTTATGGCAATATGGGAACTGCTTTTGCACAGCGCCTCCAGGGATTTGGAGTAAGGGTCATAGCCTATGATAAATTCAAAACTAACTATGGTGATGATTATGCCGAAGCCGTTGACCTAGCTACGCTGCAAGCCGCGGCTGACGTCATCAGTCTTCATATCCCGTTTCTACCGGAGAATCGTTATTTCATCGACCGACAATTCTTGGCCCAATGCAAAAAACCTGTCTTCATCGTCAATACCGCCCGTGGTTTGGTTCTCAACACGGCCGATTTGGTCGAAGCCCTTCAATCGGGCAAAGTGGCAGGTGCCGCTTTAGATGTGTTGGAATACGAAGACATGTCATTCATACATCTCGATCCACTCCAACTTCCTGCTCCATTTCAATATTTGAAAGGTGCTGCTAATGTCGTGTTAAGTCCACATATTGCCGGCTGGTCTTTTGAGTCGGAGCCAGGGCATGCACGGGCGCTTGCGGATAAAATTGAGGCCTTGTTTTAAACTTTCAGGTAGACCTTTAGTGCATGGCTTCCCATTGAAGAGCATCTGCTATGATATCGGCATTATTCCCTAGGGAGAATTTTTCAAAAACAATTTGCCTCATCCAATCCACCGTTTCTTCCCGCTCATCATCATGTCGAAGATAGTAGTGGGTCATCCCTTTGATAGCATCATAGGAATGAACGGCTGGTAAGTCCTTCGTTAGGGGAAAAATCTCCCCTAAACCGAGCTGCCATTCCATCAATGGAAGTGCACCTGAACACAAAGCTTCCATCATCCGCCAATGCACGCCATGCATAATACCGGGGTTCCCATCTATCGGGATGATTTTGGCCGCATTATACATATCATTCATTTTTTCAATTGACAAATAGCCATCTCTTTCCTTATAATGTTGTGCCAAGGCGGGAAAATCTTTGAACCATCGTTTCCAATCTTTATTCCCAATAATTTTAAGGTCAAAATCCGCGAACTGGTTCAAAAACTTGGCTTTCTTATAGCCCCAACTATCGGTATAAGACATTCCGACGTACAAAAGGTCTGCCTTTAACGCATCGTAAACTTCCTTCGGGACTGACTTTCGATAGTACTGATGGGTCGGTGCACTTGGATAAAACAATTGAAGATTTTTAATCCCTATTTTTTGAAGTT
>Ga0209273_10002392_pt1 | contig 14498 bp, 4 predicted proteins | sample tdAd471_FD_187126 | JGI IMG/M metagenome (GOLD analysis project Ga0209273, IMG submission 187126) | Marine sediment microbial communities from the Atlantic coast under amendment with organic carbon and nitrate - tdAd47.1 (SPAdes)... | ecosystem: Environmental > Aquatic > Marine > Coastal >...
CCGAAGTCATTGACCGTCGGCACGATGCCGGTTCCGAACAACTGTTTCCAAATCTGGTTGACCGTGACGCGCGGCGTCAGCGGGTTTTCCTGAGACACAAGCCAGCGGGCAAAGTCGAGCCGGTCCCGTGACTCCTTCTTGCGCGGTTGCAGGTCCGGCAGAACGGTCAGCGAGGCCGGGATGATCTCACGATCCTTCAGAGGTTCCAGGAACTCACCCCGACGGAACACGTAAGTCGTTCGTGGATTGCCGGCCCGTTGTGTGACGACACGAACCTGCATGAAAGGACGTTTCGGTTCGGCCGCCTGCTGCTTGCTGATTGAGGCGAGCAGCTTCGCCGTGCTTTCGTGCCGAGTCGCAAACCAGTCCGTTAAACGAGCGGTCTGTTTCGCGTTTCGCTGGTCCGCGTCAACCTGCAGAATCGCCAGCACGTCGGCCGGAATTCCGTCGCGGGGATCTGTGCCCAGTCGCAGCGAGATTCGAAAGCGCCCGATCGTGTGCTGCCCGCCGTACTGCTGGTCGAGCACGATCTGAAGCCGCGTTTTCTCCGTCGCTTCGATGGGCGACGCAAAGAGAAACTCCGCTGCGTGGCGCTCTGTCATCTTTGGAGAAACGGCCCAGCCGGTCTTCGCCGCGTCGCTGTCGAAAGCGTTCACTGGCGGAAACTTTTCCTGCGCAAAATCTGCGGTTGCGGACCCCAATGTGACGGCGTTCTTTCCCGTCAGCTTTTCAACCTCACCCGCGTAGACCCTCAGATCGCTGAGCACAAAGTTCCCATTCTGCATCCTCCCAGCACCCTTTGAGGGCAGACGCTCATCCGGGATCGTCTCAATCTTCAACCCGGAAACCGGTGCCCTGGGATTGAACTCGGGCAACTGCAGTTCGAGCGTGTACTTGTCTTTGTCGGGCGTTTTTCCTTCGACGAGATACGACCCGTCGTCCTGCCGAACGAACTTCGCCTTCGAGGTGGCCTGCAGCGAGTCGAACGTCAGCACCTGCCACTCGACCGGCTGGGAATCAGCGGCGGCCAGCTCCGACCGGAATGCTGTTTCCCAGTCAGCAAACGCGGGAGCGAGCTTCGACTTCTCCGCGTTGAACTGGCTCTGCAGCGTCTTCAGTTTCTCGGACCATGCTGCGTGGTCCGCCTCATACTTCGCCAGCGCCTCGTCCGAGATCGGCACGTCGGTATTCGTCTCGTCGCCGTTATTGAAGAACGCAAACAGCCGGTAGTACTCGCGCTGCGAGATTGAATCGTACTTGTGCGAATGGCAACGGGCACAGGTCAGCGTCAGCCCGAGCCACACCGTGCCGGTCGTTTCGACCCGGTCAAAACACGCCTCGACACGAAACTGCTCCTTGTCGGTACCGCCTTCGGTATTCGTCAGTGTCTGCCGGTGAAAGGCCGTCGCCAGTCGCTGCATGTCGGTCGCGTTCGGGAGCAGATCGCCAGCCAGTTGCTCGACGGTGAACTGGTCGAACGGCATGTCACGATTCACCGCGTCGATGACCCAGTCCCGCCACCGCCAGGCATTCGGTCGCGGACGGTCCTTCTCGTACCCGTCCGAATCGGCATAGCGAGCGAGGTCGAGCCAGTGTCGTCCCCAGCGCTCACCAAAATGGGGCGAGAGCAGCAACTGATCGACGAGTTTCTCATAAGCGTCAGGCGACGCGTCATTCACAAAGGCGTCCACCTCTGCGATCGACGGCGGCAGCCCCAGCAGATCGAGATACAGCCGTCGCACCAGCGTGTACCGATCGGCTTCCGGCGACGGAGCCAACCCTGCCGCTTTCAGTCTCGCCCGAACAAATGCGTCGATCGGGTGCGAGGCTCCCGTTTCCTTCAGCGGCGGCTGCGGAGAAGTCACCGGCTGGTAAGCCCAATGATCGTTCCCTGCAGTCTCGTCGTCCGCGCCGGTCGGCCAGTCTGCTCCCTGTTCGATCCAGCGTTTCAGCAGCGCCACGTCGGCCTCGCTGAGCGGATCACCTTCCGGCGGCATCCGCAGGTCGGGATCATCCGACGTGACACGTTCGAGAAGCGCGCCCTCGGCGACCTTGCCCGGCACGATTGCGTACCCCGAGTCCCCGCCTTCGAGCGCAACGCTGCGAACATCGAGCCGCAGCCCGCCTTCCTGAGCTTCCGCCCCGTGACACTCGACACAGTGCTTCTGCAGCAACGGTTTGATCTGTCGAACAAAGTCGACTTTCCCGGGGCCCGGATCTGCCGATACCGCTGACGCTCCTACCAACGTGAGACAGAACATCGTCAGGCGGATTGACTGTCGTTTTGCCATGATCAGCTCCGTTGCGTTGTTCCCGGTTTCAGGGTTCCGACCTGCGGAGTGGAAGTCGCGCAGAGTTTCGGGCGATGCCGAAACTCTGGCGAGTTTCGCGACGGTGGCATTACTGCCAGGACCTACTTGAAGACAGCGTGATCCGGGTTTCCACGAGACTGCAGGTAGGCCAGCAGGTCGCGGATTTCTTCGATCGTCATCGTATTCAACAGCTTCTCCGGCATCAGCGAAATCGGTGATGCCTGGCGGATGTCGATCTCGGATTTCTGGATCACGATTGGTTCGCAGTTCTCAATGCCCAGCGGATTCGGCATGAGTGTGAACGTGTCGTCGTCCTCGCCCACGGCCATCCCGACGTACTGTTTCCCCGCATCGGTGACGACGATCCAGGCCTGATACTTCTTGTCGATTTCCTTCGACGGTTCGGTCAGCGAACGCACGATATGAGCGAGATCCTTCTTCGCTTCCATCTTGCCGAGGTCGGGACCGACACGACCGCCGACACCGTTCATCTGGTGGCAGTTGAAACAGGCGATCGATGTGAAGAGCTGCTTGCCCTTCGCGAATGAGGCCCCCTTCAGGTTCTTCAGTTCGGCTTCGATTTCTGCAAACTTCCAGTCGCGAACAAACGGCCGGACTTCGGCAATCTCGGTCGGCTCGGCGATTGGATTCTCAGCGAGGTACGCGTCGACGTCGTTCACAACGTGCATCACGCCGGACATCGTCCGCCAGTGACCGGGGAACGTGCAGACGTACGGGTAATCGCCGGGCTCGCTGGGAGCGACGATGACCATCCGCTCGGTTTCGCCCGCCTGCAGTAGCTTCGTCGAATGCAGAATGTCCTTTGAGTCCGGGATGAAGCCCTTCGCGAACGCGTCTGGCGATGTCGCCATCCGCTCGGCCGCCATCGCCACGTCCATCATCTTCCCAGGCGACGTGATCAGCAGGTTGTGCGGCATGATGTCCGTGTTCTCGAGCACGATCTCGACCGGCTTGCCGGCCTGCACCGCGATTTCAATCCGGTCGTAACGCATGCGGTGTGGCACCGTTCGGATCGTCACGATGCGGACGCCGAGTTCGCCAATCTCGGCCTTCAAGCTGTCCCCTTCGTCACCCGGCAGCAGACTGGAAAGGTCGTTCGCCAGTTGCAGCGACGTGCGAACCGCCAGCGATGTCCGTTCGGCAATTTCAACACCTTTGGCATAGGCCAGCAGCGATTTCACCAGCGGACGGACGGCTTTCGGATCCTCGGGCCAGCGATAACGCGGAATCCGCTGCAGACTGCGCACGGAAGCGATGCGCTGATCACCCTTTTCGGCGAAACCCGCGAGCGTCAGAAAGGACTCGGTGTCATGACCGGGGATGTACGTGATGGCGTTGATGGCAGCTCGGCGAATGTGATCTTCCGGGTTCCCCCCCAGATCGAAACGGGCCGACTCGGCCGGAGCCTTGTTGCCCTTCTTCGAGTACACGACCTCGCGATCGGCATCGAGAACAGTCAGCCAGAAACCTTCCAGGCGATCAGCGTATTTGCCGTTCTCCTCGGAACGATTCCAGACGGTGATGGCTTCGATCGGAAGCTCTTCGTTGAGGTCGACTTCCCAGAAGACATCGCGTCCCTGCCCACTCGTATGAGTCTGTCCGTTGTCTGCAAAGCGACCGCTCCTGTTTCCGTCGATGGCTCGTTCGGCCACTCCGCCGTGAGCGACATTCGACTGCCGGGCTTTGCCCCGGCGGGCAACATTCTGACCGTTGCTGAAGACCTCGACTTCGGCCAGCGTCAGCGTTCGGCGATTGCCCGGCAGAGCGATCCGGACATAGCGGCCTTCGATCGACTTCGACTTTTGAGCGGCCTTCGCGAGATCCCCCGTCAGGCCGTGCAGCAGTGGTTCCACGCGACTGTACAGCGACGCCCGGAAGCCCGCGTCCGGGATGATCTGGATCGCGTCGAGAAAGTCCCGCAGCGACGTGATGGATTGTGTCGCAAGCTGCCAGGCCGGATCGACACTCTGATCGGCCGCGACGAGGGCGACGTAGCCGATGCGGCGCGTGATGGCTCGTTTGGCGTTCTTCGTCCAGCTTTCGAAAGTCGACCGCGCTTCGACCAGTTCGGAAGGTTCACGACGGCTCAACATCAGGACCAGGTCGTAAATTGTCTGAGTGGCACCGGCAATGTCATTGCGGTCGACGTATTCGATCGCCCCGGTGAGTTCCGCCAGCTCGGTCGAGTCCTTCGCTTTCGCCAGACCGCTGAGCGCTTCCAGACGCTGCTGTTCCCGCACGGCTGGCCGGGTCAGCAACGCGAGATAGACTGGAGCGGACTTCGGCAGATTGACGAGGTCCGCAGTCGGAATGCTCCCGAGGATGTAGTCGATGCCCGCCGGGTTGTTCGCCGCGAACGGCTGCCCCGAATTGATCGCGGATTTCCAGAGCGACTCGGCACCGCGCATCGTTTCTGACAGGGCATAGTCGATGTAGTAGTCACGTTCGTGCTTGACGACTTCGAGCGCGACTTCGGCAGCCGCAGCCGTGTTGACCCACGAGCAGGCTCGAACGGCTTCCAGACGCACGCGCGGATGCTCATCGTTCGCCTGGGTACGCAGCAGTGCGATGACTTCACCCTCGGGCAGCACGTCGCGCCAGTGCGAGAGAACTCGCGTGGCCGCGGCGCGAGCCCGCGGTTCGGGAGATCGCAGCAGGACCGTGAGCAGTTCGCGATCGACGATGTTGTGATGCTGTTTGACCCACAGCGATTCCAGCAGGCAGTGCTGGTAGCTCTCGGCATTCCTGTCGAGTCCGGAGACCCACTTTTCGAGAGCGGCCTCGACGGCTTTCGCAGGGAACTCGCGAAGCTGGATGCGAGTGCGATGCCGGATGCGGTCTTCCGGAGCTTCCAGCCGCGTGACCAGTTCATCAAGCGGCAGCTTCGTCAGGTCTTCGACCTTCTGCAGCGGACGGCTCGGGTAAGTGATTCGCCAGATACGACCGTGCGAGTGGTCGCGGTTGGGATCTCGAAGATTGTGCTGCATGTGGCCGATCAGCGGGTTGAACCAGTCGACGATGTAAAGGGCACCGTCCGGTCCAAACTGCAGGTCGGTCGGGCGGAAGTTGCGGTCCGATGAAAACAGGATCGGTTCAATCTCCTCGCCGACGAAGCCCGAACCTTGTTCCTTCACGGTGTGCTGCAGCACGCCCTGGAAGCCGATGCAGTTATTGAGCAGATAGTTGCCCTGAGCTTCCGGCGGGAAGTGAGCACTCGAAACCAGTTCGCAACCAGCTGTTGGACGCACGCGTTTTTTGAAGAACTGCTCCATCTGCTTGCGGTAGGTGAACTTGAACGGCCCGAAGTCGTCCTCGCCTTCGTAGTTCTTCGTCCACAGCGAGAAGGCAGTGCCGAAGTAGTTCGCCCCGCCCGATGCGTCCGCCACGAAGTTCTGCCCCCACTTGTCCCAGCAGTGTCCCCACGGGTTGGCGAAGTTGTACGACACGAAGGTCTCGACCTTCCGGCGAGTCGGATCGACGCGGTAGACGGCTCCGTGCCCGTTGCGGATCACGCCGTAAGGAGTCTCGACCTGAGTGATGTGGAACGTGCCTTCGTGCATGTAGATGCCGCCGCCCGGTCCCCAGACGAACGCTCCGATCGCATGGTGGCTGTCGCCCGAGTCGAAGCCGCCGAAGATGATGTGCTTCTCGTCGGCTTTGTCGTCGCCGTCGGTATCGACCAGATGAACGAGGTTCGGTTCCTGAGCGACGTAGGCTCCGCCGTCACCGACCTCGAAGCCGGTCGGCAGGTGCAGACCGTCGGCGAAGACCGTCTGCTTGTCCGCTTTGCCGTCGCCATCGGTGTCTTCGAAAATCAGGAGCTTGTCGTTCGGCTTGTGCGGCGGTTGATACTGCGGGTAGCTGGGCATCGTCGCGACCCACAGCCGGCCCTTCGCGTCCCAGGTGAAGTTGACGGGGTTCTTCAGGTCGGGGAAATCGATCTCCGACGCGAACAGATTGATTTCGTAACCTTCCGCGACCGTGAACTTCTTGACCGCCTCTTCGGGAGGCAGAATCGTGATCGGCTCTTTGAAGTTCGTCGGCACGTCGTAGAGCTGCCGCGTACTCGAATAATCAACCGGAGTTGTCGGCGGGGTGCCCTGAGCCGCGGCCCAGATGCGGCGATCGACAACCTCGCACATTTCGTCGAGCTTCGCTCGCTCGTTCTCCAGTACGTAGTTGTCGGTGAACGGCGGGTTGCCGTTGTCGCGCTGCGACCGACCGCCGTAGATGTAGAAGCCGTTGACGGCTCGATAACGGTGGAAGTACTGGAAGTCTTTCTCGGCGATCTCCGCCATCAGCTGCGGCGAGATGGCGTCGTACTTCGCGGACTTTCCAAACAGAGCATCGCAGAGAGCCGGGGCGAAAACTTTGTAGCCGTAATCGCTCAGGTGGATGCCGTTGGTGGTCAGTTTCCGCGGCTTGTCCGAACTGCTGTAGAGTTCGCGGCTGAGCGAGAAGGTGTCGACGAACGGCGTCTTTGTTTCAGCACAGACGCGGGCCATCGCTTTGGTGTACAGCTTGAGGTTCGGGTTCGTCGCTGAACCGTCCGGCAGGTTGGGGTCGCCGATATCCTCGTGAGCGATTGGTGAAAGCAGGACCAGCCGCGGTGCTCCCTTGCCCGAGTAATTCTGCTGACGAGTGTGCTCGATGAAGTCCTTCAGTTCCTGCTCGAACGTCGCGAGCCCCGCTTCACCATCGAACGATTCGCTGAAGCCGAAGAAGGCGAGAATTACGTCGGCGCGGGCCAGCGTGAGGTGCTTGTCCGGCGAGCCGAAGTCCAGCGATCGCGGGCGGAAACGAACTTCGTCTGCGGTAAAGCCCTGATTCCGCATCGAGATGTTGAGGTTCGGATGCGTGGCGTGGACCTGAGCCTCGAAGTGCCCGAAATACTGCTCGCGTTCGGCCAGAGCGTTGCCGATCAGCACGACCCGGTCACCCTTTTTCAGAGGGACAACGCCATCGGCCAGAGCGAGTGCCGTCGGGAGAGCTGCGACCAGGAGAGCCAGCGCAAGCGTGCGCACAGAAGAAAACGTCATTCGTCAATTCCGTCGAGAGTGTCGATGAGATTTTGCGAGGTGGGAAACCTGTCAGGCGGGAAGCCAACCATCGTCGCGGCGCCATTCGCGAGTGTCCAGTGAACGCCGCGCCGCCACGTCATGGTCGCTTGTTCGACTCGAAGCTGCACGCGACGGCGTTTGGTAACGTATCGACAACGAACTCCCGATTCGGCGGTGATCGAATCAGTCGGCTGGGGTTATGCGCCGGTTAGAAACCAGTGAACCGGGGCTTCCTTCGCAAGCTCAGTCCAGCCCCGGCCACCCCGGCATTGGCCATGAGTTCGTGGGACGTGTACTCAGCGCCTCCTGGCAACCGGGAAATGTCCTGGAAATGGTGATCAGCACATTCCTCAGATGCGTGATTCGCCATCGCCTGCGGCTTCAGGTCAAACGGCGCTCGAACTCTGAAAGCGTTCCATTCGTCGACGGGCGCAGTGTGCAATGAATTCAGGTTTCGTCCGTCTGATCTTCGGGGTCCTGCAGTGATGCCCCTGCGTGGCTGCTCCGAGGCTTGGCTCTGGAACCGCGTTGTGGTTTTGACGGAACGCCAGGATGGGTTGCTGGACGATGAGTGAATCTGAAGCATGGGTATGTGTTGATCCAACCTGCGATGGTATCCTGCCCAAGGAAACTGAGCCGTTTGATACGAGGCCCGATTCATGTCGCGATCTGAGCACGCTGCCGAACATCAGAATTTCAGCCAGCCGCTTTCCGGACTGGCACCAGCGCCTCGGGATTTGATCCGCGTTGGTTCTCGGCGCTGGTTTCTGCAGACGGGACTGGCGGGGTTCGGCGGCCTGACGCTGCCGCAACTGCTGCAGGCGCGCGAAGCTCAAAGCGGCGGGAAGCCGGCATCGAACCGCAAGTCGGTGATCCTGTTCTGGCTGTCTGGAGGCCCATCGCAGCTCGACATGTGGGATCCAAAACCGGAAGCGCCGAGCGAAGTTCGCGGGCCGTTCTCGCCGATCAGCACCTCGCTGCCTGGCGTGCAGTTCGGCGAGCACCTGCCGCTGCAGGCGTCGATCGCTCACAAGATGTCGATCATTCGGTCGGTCGATTGTTCGGCCAGCAATCACACACCGATCACGATGCAGTGCGGCAATCCACTGGCGCGACGGACCAACGACGGTCGCGATGGCGGCGGCTTTCCTTCGATGGGGTCTGTCGCGGCGAAGTTTCGCGGAGCCAACGATCCGGCCATGCCACCGTTTGTCGGACTGGCCAACTCGTGGGCGTCCGATGTTTACGGAGCCGGGCATATGGGTTCTCAGTTTGATCCGGTCAAGGGTCTCGAGCTGGCTGGGAAGTTCAATCTGCCCGAAGGGATTCAGTCTGACCGACTCAGCGACCGCAACACGCTGCGGACTCAGTTCGACCGGGTGCGTCGCGATCTCGACCAGGGCCAGGCACTCGCGAAGACCGACCGCTTCACGCAGCAGGCTTATGACATGGTGCTTTCGGGACGCGTCCAGCAGGCGTTCAATCTCGACGACGAGACCGACGCGACACGGGACGCTTATGGCCGGATCAGCGTTGGTGAGAAGGCGCTGCTTGCTCGGCGGCTTGTCGAGTCCGGCGTGACCTTCGTTCTCGTCAGCGGAGCGTGGGGCTACTTCGATCATCACGGCGACGACGTTCGCTGGGGCGGGATCGAGAAGGGCCTCAAGCCACTGTGTCCGCGCGTCGACCAGGCGATGTTCGCGTTGATTAACGATCTCGAAGACCGCGGCCTGCTCGACGACACATTCGTGATGATGATGGGCGAGTTCGGTCGGACGCCGGTGATCAATGACAAGGCCGGCCGACATCACTGGACGAACATCATGTCGATGCTGGTGGCCGGCGGCGGAATGCCCACCGGACAGGTGATCGGCAGCAGCGATTCGCGCGGAGCGGAAATTGCCAGCAACGCGGTTCGGCCCCAGGACCTCGCCGCGACAACGTTCCGACACCTCGGCATCGATCTCAATGCCCACTGGACCAACCAGCGAGGCCGCCCGATTCCAATCGTGCAAGAGGACGGCCACCCGATCGCCGAACTCTCATAAAAGCGACGTTTCCCTCGTCACACAATCCGACCGCGCGCCGTTCATTGTCGGCATCCGGCATGTGCCGACGAGTTGGCGGGGTGTCGGCAACAATGTTTGCGCGGCGGCAGGTTGTGCCGACTCAAGCGGCAACTTCCCCGCAACTCAGGGATGTTGTGGAAACACGTTCCCGTCTCAGTGCGGGCGATCGATTGATAATGAGTTCTCAGTAGTGGATGAGGTCACGAGTCCCGTCGCATCGGACACTACCGCAGAAATGCATAGGACTCGTGACCTCGTCCACTACCGCAGGAATGCGAGGACGCCTTCCGTTTCCACGCAGCACGGATCACCGTGTCACGCGGCGGCGGACGATGCGGTCGATCGCCAGGCGGAAAATTACCCACAGGGCGGATACGGACTCCTTCCAGCTGATCTTCGACGTGCCGAAACGGCGATCCTCGAACGTGATCGGAGTTTCGAGTTGCCGGCAACCAATGCGGCGGCACATGTAGAGGATCTCTTCCTGGAACGAGTAGCCGCGCGATCGCACCTGATCGAAGTCGAGCTTTGCGAGATCGGAGACGCGGTAACAGCGGAAGCTGCCACTGTTGTCCTTGTTCGGCAGGCCGAGCAGCAGTCGCGCGTAGAGGTTGATCGAGGTGCTCATGAAGTGTCGCTTCCAGTTCCAGCCGACGACTCCACCTCCCGGCACATAGCGCGACCCGATGCCTACATCGGCTGACGTCATACACTCACGCAGCGCCGGAATGTGCCGCGGGTGATGGCTGAAGTCGGCATCCATGTTGATCAGCGTTTCGTAACCGTGCTCGATGCCGTAGCGGAAGCCGGCAACGATCGCCGTCCCCAGACCCAGTTTGCCCTGCCGATGCATCGCGTGAATCCGTTTGTCCTGAGCGGCCAGTTCGTCAGCGAGCTTCCCGGTGCCGTCCGGCGAGTTGTCATCGACGACCAGAATGTGCGCGTCGGGAGCGAACTCGTGGATTTCGGGGATCAGCTTCGGGATGTTCTCGATCTCGTTGTAGGTACACAGCGTGACGAGCAGGCCGCCACGCAGAGACTCGGCGGGATCACTGGTTGACGGAGCGGCGTCAGGCATAACTGAAGACTCGGATTCGAGAGTAGCTGCCGTCGCCAGACGGCGGGGTTTCCACGCTCTGGCGAGCACAGCTACGAAAGGCTTTAGACAGGCTGAGAGCGAAAGCGTCGGTTTCCCGGAAAGCTCTCGACCAGTCAATGCTCCAGTTTGCCAATCCGGCTCAGCCTTCAGAAATCGCAACGGACAATCCGGCATGTCAGGACTGGCCTGGCAACGCCTCCTGCCGGTGTCGCTTCGGTCTCCAGCTGGAGAGCCACGACAATGGAATCTGCCACGCAAGGGCACAAGAAGCCACGAAAAGAGAACAGAAAATGCGAGTGTTCTTTTCGTGTCTTCTCGTGCCTCTTCGTGGCAAGCCGTCCTCTCGCTGGCTCCTCGCAAGCACCCACGAAAGCAGCGAGAAACCGGGTTCAGATCAGCGATGTTCGCCCTTTGGCGGCGGCGTCTTCTGGCGTGAGAGGTACTCGACGAGGTCCCGCAGGTCGGCCGACGACAGATGCTTAACGAGGTCCGCCGGCATCGCCGACTGGCCTTTGGCGGTCTCATCAATCTCATCTTTCTTCAGATCGATGACGCTGCCGTCGGCGAGCATCAGCTTCAACGTGTCGCCCTCATCCGAGCGCACGATGCCCGAGTAGACCTTGCCGCTGTTCATGATCGCGATGACAGTTTCAAACCCCTTCGCGATTTTCGCGGACGGCGTCACGATCGCTTCGAGCAGGTACTCGCGATTCTTTTCCTTGCCGACGATCGACAGGTCAGGACCGACTTCGCCACCGGAACCCTGCACTTTGTGGCAGCGGCGGCACGACGCCGAGCTGCGTCCGAAAAAGATCTCGTACCCGCGCGCATAATCGCCGCCTTCGAGAGCGACGCGGTACGGTGCGAGCGGATCGTCGGCTGGCAGCGAGCTGCGGTACTTCTCAACGCGTGCCAGCAACGGAGCGGAATCCCGAGCCGTCGCTGCTTCGATCAGGTCGAGCTGAACCGCCGCGGGCGCGGTGCCGGCAACGAGTCTGTCGAGCCAATCGCCCAGCACCTGATCGGCGGCGTCGGACTTCAGTTCGGCCAGCAGTCGGATGGCTCGCTGCTGTTCGAGTTGCGTGCCGGTTTCGATCGCTGCGGCCAGTGTCTGCACGGCGGTCTCGGGATGCAGCTTCACGGACAAACGTCGCGCTTCGACGCGAACTTCGGGCTCGTCATCCTTCAACGCAGTCGCAACCAGACTGTCGAGCTGCTCCGAGCCGAGCTGGTCGAGTGCGGCCAGCGCGGCGACTCGTGCTGCCGGAGCTGCCTCACGGTTCGCCACGACGTCGCGCAGGACAGGCTCAACTTCCTTGATGCCGTACTTCGCGGCGAGTTCAGCTCCAGCCTTGCGGATTTCATCACCGCCCGTCAGCAACCCGCCAAGTCGAGGCCGCAGCACCGTCGCGATAAAGTCCGCGTTACGAGGAACCAGAGGTCGCCAGGCACCGAGGACGCGGTCGAGCGGTTCCGGCCTGTCCCAGCTTTTCAGTTCAAGCAATGCCTCAAGCCGGAGCCTTGCCGAGAGGTTTTCGCCAGCGGCCAGCGCGGCAACTCGTTCCGCCGCCTGCTCGGTTCCCAGCCGGTAGTTGGCACTGAGCACGCGTCGCAGCAGGGCATCAACGTACGAGCTGTCGCCGCTCGGCAGCGGCTTCTCCGCCAGGGCGGCGAGCTGCGGCAGGGCATCGCGGATCGGTTCATCATGAATCGCCCGGGCGGCTTCCAGAACAACGGCGGGCTCGGCGTCGTTCAGAAGAGCCGCGACTTCAGGCGACTGCTGGCGTCGCAGCGCGACGACAATCCCGAGCTTCGCTGCCGGACCGGCCTCTTTGGCAGCGGCGAGCAGATCATCACTCGGCACCGAGGCAAGCGCGAACGAAGCGGCGTGCCGCAGCACCGGATCCCTGTTGGCGTTGAGGTCGAGCAGTTGAAGCAGTGCTGGCACGAAGTCCCCGGCTCCAACTCGACCCAGCGCGAGCGCGGCCAGCGACTGGACGCGCAGGCTTGCGTCGGTCAGCCGGTCGGCAAGCCTCGTCGCCGCGGGAGTGAACCGGGCATCGCCGAGCACGCGTGCCGCCTGAGAGCGGATCTCCTCGTCCTTGTCAGACAGCAGCGGGACGACGTCGGAGAGGATGCGGCGGTCGCGACGTCCGATCTGACCGAGCGCCCAGACTGAGTGAATCCGCGCGAAGCGGTGGGTCGATTCGCGAACGGTGGCGAGCAGCTCTCTGGCGGCGTCGCGATCCGCCAGAGCAAACTGAGCTTCCTGGCGGACACGGCGATCGGGGTGTTCGAGCAGCGTGAGCAGTTCGGAAGTTGAACGCTGGTCGAACCCGTCGCTCATCAGCTTCGCTGTTCCGGCAACGTCAGGATCGTTCGCCGCAGCCTCGTGAGTGAACTTGTAGATCCGGCCCTTGCCGAGGCCGTCCCAGCCGTTGACCCAGTCAGAAACATAAACGCCGCCGTCGTAGCCGAAGTCGATGTCAGTTCCGAGAATCTTCCACAGGAACTGGTGCGAGTCGACGAGCTTGAACGACGCACCGTTGGGTTCGACGGCAAACGACCGAATGCCGCTGTTCGCCGGCCCGCCGCGAAAGTCACACAGGAAGAAGTGCCCGTGGTAACGCTCGGGCAAACCGACGCCCGGATAGTACGCGAGCCCCGACGGACCATCAGCGATGTTGATGACCGGCGGCACGATGTAGGCCGCCTGTCCTTCGTGGTAGGGATGCCAGAGTTTCTCACGATTCCAGGGGCCGCGGTCATTCAAGTACTGATAGTACATTCGCCAGCCCGTATCGCCGCCCTCGACCACATAAACCCAGCGAGCCTGATCACCGCTGTCTGAGTTGTTGTCGCCGGTGAAGAGATTGCCGAAGTCATCGAACGCCAGCTCCTGCGGATTCCTCAGCCCGTACGCGAAGACTTCAAGATTCGACCCGTCCGGCTCGCAGCGAAACACGGCACCGGTGTCCGGTCGAAACAGATGCTTGCCCTCGGCAGTTTTCACGTTGTAGCCGCGGTCGCCGATGCTGAAATAGAGGCGACCGTCCGGCCCCATCACCAGGCCGTGCATGTCGTGCCCGCGAAACGCGACTCGAACTCCGTATCCGTGATGCAGGCCGGTTCGCTCATCAGCAACACCGTCGCCGTCGTTGTCCGACAGCTTCCACAGCTTCGGAATGCAGGTGTAGAAAACCTCGCCGTTTCGCGCGAGCACTCCGGCGCCGGTGCCGTCCTCAATCGCGTTGAAGCCGTCCGCAAAGACCGTCGACTGATCGGCCTTGCCATCACCGTCCGAGTCCGTCAGCAGCCGAATGCGGTCGTGATGCGCGGCGTACTCATTGACCTTGTCGCCGAGATATTTTCTGAACATCTCAACGCGCTGCTCGACGGTTTCCAGCGCTAGATCATCGTGCAACCAGTTCATGTGCGACCGGTTGTCCTCGACGCCGCGTTTCTGCCGGAACGTCTCCGCGACGTAGACGCGACCCTTCTCATCAATGCAGAACGCCACAGGGTTCGCCATCAGCGGCTCGGCAGCGAACAGCGAACCGCGCATCCCGTCAGGAAGCTGAAATCCCTGCAGCGCCAGCTCGCCTTCGTTCGATGCCTCAGCGATGGCCGGTTCGTAGTTTGTCGCCTGCTGAGCGAAGGCCGTTTCTGTCGGGATGATCAACAGCGGGAGACAGCAGAGCGCCAGCGCGGCGCAAACAATCGGCTTGCGATTCATGGAATTACCGGTGCGAAAAAAGAGACGATGAAAACCGAGGCGGGAGTCTGAGAAGAGACGGAATCGGCGGGGCGGGAATTCTGCGGAAACCGCGGCTGGGGCTCAAGCCGGCAGTCCAGTCGCATCAAGGGCGTCTGATTTCAGCCGGTGACCGCGCTGTCGGGCAGGTTGTGCTTCCGTGAGGAATCTCAGCCGGCGGGG
>Ga0209273_10002403_pt1 | contig 14427 bp, 10 predicted proteins | sample tdAd471_FD_187126 | JGI IMG/M metagenome (GOLD analysis project Ga0209273, IMG submission 187126) | Marine sediment microbial communities from the Atlantic coast under amendment with organic carbon and nitrate - tdAd47.1 (SPAdes)... | ecosystem: Environmental > Aquatic > Marine > Coastal >...
CTAAAGTCTGTGTTCTGACTTCTGAAATCGGGGGATTAGCTCAGCTGGCTAGAGCGCTAGATTTGCATTCTAGAGGTCATCGGTTCGACTCCGATATTCTCCACTTAGTTTTCAGCTTCAGTGGAGGCGCGAATAACTGCGTCTCAACATAATACAGTAAAAGTTACTGTATTTTTTTTGAAATAATAGCAAGTGCGATTAATTGCATGCGCTATAATCAACATCACAACGGCCCATCAGGGGGCAACCGTTTCAATGGAAATGGTCTGGTTCGACACCAGCTTAAGTGACTATAAGTTGGTGATTACCAATGTTGGACTAACAGAGCCAAGTTCTGTCCGATAAGTAATCGACATACCACTTAGAAAAGTTCATTGACAAGGAGGGAGGAATAAATAATAACGAGTAAGAGCGTTTAAAGATACGCCTATTAGGCAAAGAATAGGAAGCAAATAAGGGCGTACGGGGGATGCCTAGGCTCTCAGAGACGACGAAGGACGTGATAAGCTGCGAAAAGCCATGGAGAGGTGCAAATAACCTTTGATCCATGGATGTCCGAATGGGGAAACCCGGCCACTTGAAGAGTGGTCGTCGCAAGACGGTAACCCAGGGAACTGAAACATCTAAGTACCTGGAGGAGAAGAAAACAATTAGTGATTCCGCAAGTAGTGGCGAGCGAACGCGGAACAGCCCAAACCCTAATGATTCGTCATTAGGGGGTTGTAGGACCTGCATAAAGGTTAAAGACACAAGTGGAAGTAGTTTGGAAAACTACACCGAAGAGGGTGAAAGTCCCGTACACGTAAAGTCGATAACTGGGCGGGTATCCTGAGTAAGGCGGGACCGGTGAAATCCTGTCTGAATCTACCAGCACCATCTGGTAAGGCTAAATACTCCTGAGAGACCGATAGTGAACCAGTACCGTGAGGGAAAGGTGAAAAGAACCCCAAGAAGGGGAGTGAAAAGAACCTGAAACCGTACGCCTACAAGCGGTCGGAGCTATATAGTTTACTATGTAGTGACGGCGTGCCTTTTGCATAATGAGCCTACGAGTTACTCCTATCTAGCAAGTTTAAGGCTTTCAGAGCCGCAAGCGAAGCGAAAGCGAGTCTGAATAGGGCGGAAGCTAGGTGGGGTAGACGCGAAACCTGGTGATCTACCCATGGGCAGGTTGAAGTTCCGATAGTCTCGGAATGGAGGACCGAACCGGTAAACGTTGAAAAGTTTTCGGATGACCTGTGGGTAGGGGTGAAAGGCCAATCAAACCAGGAGATAGCTCGTACTCCCCGAAATGCATTTAGGTGCAGCGTTTGCGATATTATGTCATGGAGGTAGAGCTACCAATAGGGCTAGGGGGCTTCACCGCCTACCAACCCCTGATGAACTCCGAATGCCATGACATGTAGCAAGCAGTGAGGCGTTGGGTGCGAAGGTCCAGCGCCGAGAGGGAAACAACCCAGACCATCAGCTAAGGTCCCCAAGTATTAACTAAGTTGAATGAACGAGGTGGGAATGCTATGACAGCTAGGATGTTGGCTTGGAAGCAGCCATTCATTTAAAGAGTGCGTAACAGCTCACTAGTCGAGCGTTCCTGCGCGGAAAATAATCGGGCATCAAGTTAATCACCGAAGCTATGGACTCCTTCGGGAGTGGTAGGGGAGCATTCCAGTGTTGCAGAAGGTGTACTGTGAGGTATGCTGGAGATGCTGGAAAAGCAAATGTAGGCATGAGTAACGATAAATGAGGTGAGATACCTCATCGCCGTAAGACTAAGGTTTCCTAGTTCGATGTTAATCAGAACAGGGTTAGTCGGGTCCTAAGGTGTAGCCGACAGGCGAAGCCGATGGCAAACGGGTTAATATTCCCGTACCTGCTATACAATAAAAGCGACGGAGAAGTGTAGGTAGTGCGTACTGACGGAATAGTACGTTGAACCAACCGCAAGGTTGGGATAGTACACCAAGTCCCTAGGACGAAGTGATAATCTACTGAAGCAGCTTCCTAGAAATAGCGAGTATAGCAGCCCGTACCGTAAACCGACACAGGTAGTCGAGGAGAGTATCCTAAGGCGCTCGAGTGATCCGTGGCTAAGGAACTAGGCAAAATCGACTCGTAACTTCGGGAGAAGAGTCGCCCCCTGTGAGGGGGGCCGCAGTGAAAAGGCCCAGGCGACTGTTTAACAAAAACACAGGACTCTGCCAAATCGAAAGATGAAGTATAGGGTCTGACACCTGCCCGGTGCTGGAAGGTTAAGGGAGGTAGTTAGGAGCAATCCAAAGCTATTGACTGAAGCCCCAGTAAACGGCGGCCGTAACTATAACGGTCCTAAGGTAGCGAAATTCCTTGTCGGGTAAGTTCCGACCTGCACGAATGGTGTAACGATCTGGGCACTGTCTCGGCCACGAGCTCGGTGAAATTGAAGTATCGGTGAAGATGCCGATTACCCGCAACGGGACGGAAAGACCCCGTGAACCTTTACTACAGCTTCACATTGGGTTTGGGTATAGGATGTGTAGGATAGGTGGGAGACTACGAAGTTGCCACGCCAGTGGTGGTGGAGTCGTCCTTGAAATACCACCCTTCCTATACTTAGATTCTAACTCTGTAAAGAGGACATTGTGTGGTGGGTAGTTTGACTGGGGTGGTCGCCTCCTAAAAAGTAACGGAGGCTCGCAAAGGTACCCTCAGCATGGTTGGTAATCATGCGTAGAGCGTATAAGTACAAGGGTGCTTGACTGAGAGAGGGACGCCTCGAACAGGTGCGAAAGCAGGCTTAAGTGATCCGGTGGTTCCGCATGGAAGGGCCATCGCTCAAAGGATAAAAGGTACTCCGGGGATAACAGGCTGATCTCCCCCAAGAGCTCATATCGACGGGGAGGTTTGGCACCTCGATGTCGGCTCGTCACATCCTGGGGCTGGAGAAGGTCCCAAGGGTTGGGCTGTTCGCCCATTAAAGTGGCACGCGAGCTGGGTTCAGAACGTCGCAAGACAGTTCGGTCCCTATCTGTTGCGGGCGTCGGAATATTGAGGAGATCTGACACTAGTACGAGAGGACCGTGTTGGACGTACCTCTAGTGTACCAGTTGTGCCGCCAGGTGCATTGCTGGGTAGCTATGTACGGCATGGATAAGCGCTGAAAGCATCTAAGCGCGAAGCCAACTCCAAGATGAGTATTCCATTGAGGGTCGTAGAAGATGACTACGTTGATAGGCTACAGGTGGAAGTGCAGCAATGTATGAAGCCGAGTAGTACTAATTACCCGATAGCTTCCTTTTTTTAATTTTTAATTACGATTATTAATTATACAAACTTTACCTATAGCGCTTTAAACGAACTTGTCGATTTATTTCCTCCCTTTCCTGTCAATAAAAGAAACAATGTATAATTCTATAATGAGAAGTAGATAATGAACAATTATCATTTACTCATTACCAATTACTACATTAAAGAGTAATTGGTGGCTATAGCAAAGGGGTTCACCTCTTCCCATTCCGCACAGAGAAGTTAAGCCCTTTAGCGCCGATGGTACTGCCACTGGTGGGAGAGTAGGTCGCTGCCAATTTTTTTTACAGCCCGATTATTACTGATTCAGTAGTAGTCGGGCTGTTCCTTTTTATACGCTGTCCTAATAAACCTAAGTCGCTTTTCTGCGTTCACCTTAGATAATTAATCTTACCTATAAATTTAGTACTTCTATTATGGCTACATCCAAAGGTTCTATTGCACAACTTGAGCTACTTTGGTGGGTCATCACCGTCCTTGTCGCACTTGCCGTATTGCTACCGATCTATACCAAAGTGGATGGCTATGCTTTCTATGGATTGAATACGATCTATATTGTAGCTTTCATTACCTTGGCGAGGTACATTTTCCTACTTCCGTTTACTTTTCTAGCCGATCGTGAAGCATTAAAGGTTATTCTAATTTTCCTCTGCATTCCTTTCATCTTTTATTTGATACAGGGATTGAACCAATTTCAACTGTTTTTAGATGAACAAGGGGCTGAGGCGTTGATAAAAAACCTTGAGGGTAAAACCTTATCGGATATGACTACGTATATAAGGAGTGAAATTCTCTTGTTTGGAGTGGGAAGTATTGTCAGTAGTGTGATTTTTCCTTTCCGACTATTGATTTCGGTATGGCGAAAAAGAAATAGAGGTACTGTATAGTAGCCTCACGCGATAGCATCTATTGTTTAGGCGTCTTTTCCTTTTCCTCTTCTTCGATATCAAAAATATTATCAGATTCAGTACGTTCTACATTTATGTCCTTTAGTCGATCCATGGTATCAACAGAATATATCCAGAAATCTTTGAAGATGGGGTAGGCTGTTTTTCCTGCTACAGCAACAAAATCTGGAAATTGTTGCAAGACAGGATAGAGTCTCGAATCCACCTTGGCATCATCATTGATAATATGTGATCGGTCAGCGAATTGTACTAATGTACTAAAGAGGGCTAACATCAAGCCAGACATTACCAGCCCCCCCGCTACTTTATTGATAATATTGATATTGGCAGATTGCAATACGCCTTCTAGCCCACTCGCTAGTGTACGTATGAGTATGAGTGTGAGCATGAAAGCAAGAATCAATCCTGCGAAAAACATTAGCGGATTGTGATAGTTGAAAGAGGCCTCCAGAAAACGAGTAAGCGGAGGGCCAAATTTGATTGCAGCCACTACACCAAACAATATGGACAGCACCGTAAATACGGTTTTGATAATCCCGCGGGAGAAGCCCAGATAGAAGCCGAAAGCGGCCATTAAAAAGAATATGATATCAATAACCATAATTCAAAAATAAGGCTTTAATTTTGAATTGATCGATACATTTAGATATTTAACGGCTATTGATCGATGAAGACCAGATAACTGGACTTTATTCTGGAACAGAACCACGATAACAATCATTTTTTCATTCAAATTATATTAAATGAGATTCTTAGTCACCTTATGTATTATCGCTCTGTGTACGGTTCTCCAAGCACAAGAAGCAAACATCCCTAAAGTATTTACCCTTGGACAAAGCGAAAAAGCCTATGAAAGCTTGAATCAAAGCTATAGCAAGACGCTACTGGAAGCCAGTAATGGCGATATAAAAATGGCTTTTGATCAGTGGTTATTGATGATGAAGGAAATGGACGTTTATGCAGAAAGAATCAATTTCGACTTGAACGGTGTGAAGTTATGGCTGCATGTTTTTTGGGGAGCGAATGGCAAAATTGACCACATGGGTTATTTACTGCGTTCTGATTCTAGAAATATCAAAGACGCTGAATTGAAAGCATTCTTTTCAAGTTTTATGAACCGATATACTTTTCCTATAAAATCTGACAAACCTTTTAACCATTATACGGGTGCTACATTTCCAACTTTTAGTGTGAAAGTAAATAATTAAGCCTATTAAGATTTTGATGAAGATCAAGTAGACTTAGTTTTTATATTGCGAATCGGATGGGAGACTTAAAATCCTTATTTTCTGGACTTTAGGTCAACTTTAATTCTCCCCTAGGAATTTTATATTCAATATGAGGATTTTAATTTTGAAGGATTATATTTGCAAATCACATAAATAACCAGCAAAATTTTTTTAAAATGATTAAAATCCTTGCTAACGACGGTATTGATGCTGATGGTAAAATGCTGCTAGAAGAAGCAGGCTATCAAGTGGATACTGAGAAGGTTCCTCAGGACAAACTGGCCGAAGTCTTGCCAGACTACAATGTTGTCATCGTCCGAAGTGCAACTAAGATTAGAAAAGATCTTATCGATTTGTGCCCTAAACTTGAAATTATTGCTCGGGCTGGCGTTGGCTTGGATAATATCGACTATGACTACGCCAAAGAAAAGGGTAAAATGGTGTTCAATACGCCAGCGGCCTCTTCTCAATCGGTAGCAGAGTTAGCATTTGCACATATGTTCGGTCTTGCTCGTTTTTTACACCAATCCAATCAAGCTTTGAAAGCAGACGATGCTGATTTCAAAGGATTGAAAAAAACCTATTCTAAAGGTTACCAATTAAGAGGTAAGACTTTGGGTGTAATTGGGTTTGGACGTATCGGACAGGAAACTGCTCGTATTGGCTTAGCTTTGGGTATGAATGTTATGCCTGTAGATATTTTCATCGAGGAGGCAGATATTGATATCAACTTATACTATAGTGATAAGGTTCGTCTATCCGTTAAATTGGAAACCTACGACATGGACGAAATGCTAGCTAATGCGGATATGATCTCTTTGCACGTACCTTTTGCTGGAAAAGCTTTGATAGGAAAAGAAGAGCTTGCAAAAGCAAAAGATGGTGTTGTAATTATCAATGCAGCTCGTGGTGGAACAGTAGATGAAGATGCATTACTGGAAGGTTTGGAAAGCGGTAAAGTAGGCGCGGCTGGTTTAGATGTTTTCGAAGATGAGCCAAATCCTAAAAAAGCTTTGCTACAGCATCCTCGTGTATCTGTTACTCCTCACATCGGAGCGTCTACAGCAGAAGCACAGACCAACATTGGACTGGAACTAGCAGACAAAATTATTGCTTTTTACGGCGATGATAAATAATAAAAAGTAAGCTAAGTAATGGACAAAGAATAAGATCCGCATTTTGAGATAGAGATTTTGGTGATAGACAAGGCATTTTTTGAAGGGATAGCAGCGCTATCGCTGAAAAAAATAACGCAGTATAGCGCCAAAAGATCATATGCAAAATCGGGAAGTTATTTTTTGATCATTACTAAATAATCGGAGACAGTAGTTTACGCTAGAGAGATGAAAGTTCTCCTATCACAAAATAGAGGAATTAAGCCCATAAATCTTCATCTTTCATCTGACAAACCAGATTCGTCCAGTGGTATGGCTAAAGTTTCACTTTTACATTCAATGGATTATTATCCAACGGCAGGCTAATATTTACAGTTGACCCATTTTTTTCTTTGATGACCATATGTATCAAATCTCCCTGCTGCTCCATTTGTGCATCAATCGTTGGCACCTCCCCATCGGCAGGCAGTAACAGCCACGCAAAAGTGCTCGATTCAGCCATACTAGCTGAATACACTATCGTAGGATTGGGGACTTTAACACCAAACACACTACTGTACCATCCCTGAATGACCGGCTTTTCTTGCCCCTTAATAATTTTCGTATCCCAGTCCATATTTCCAAGGGGTACAATCCGTAAGTTGGGTTCTTGCGGATTATTAGAGACCGCTTCCATACCCTCCAGAACCACCTGACGGTCGGGCGCATAATGCCACAGTACTTCTAATGCTCTGGCTTGGTCGGTATTAAATTGATCTAATACGACCCAATACTTATCTCTAAGGTAAAGTACTGATCTAGTATGCACAGCTTTTCCTTCCACCCCTTCATACCCATCATCAAAAGTACCATGCGCATAATCATATAAAGCCTGATGGCTATAATCCTGATTTTCAAGCAGGGGTGTATCGCCGCGTGTCGGTCCTTCCTTCTGCCCTTTTCCATCCACCAAAATCACATTATGTGAAAACGAACTACGGAAATACCCTCTCCACATCGTCGGATCAAAACTGAAATAGTCTTTGTGTGTAAATCGGCCGCCATCCACCAAAAGATCCTTTCCCAAAGCCGCAATAGATAAATGGAGCTTATCCCGATGCTGATGTCCAGTCCCATACGGGCCGGCATCAAAAAATGACCAGTGGGCTTTTTCATCCCAGCCATTCCGCATGATATGAATGCCCGCCCAGGGAAAAGTGACGGTGGGATCAATGGCTGGCTTAGTCCCACCTTTCCCATTAGTGACGATATATTCCCAATCCGGTCGATCAAATCTTTCTGCCGCTTTCAAGACTATTTCAGTGAGCCGGTCTCGGTCAGAATCATTATTCAGGGGTTGGTGGCCATCAGGTCGTATCGAATAAGCCAAGTATTGATACATCTCCTCCACCCGTTTGAGATAAGCGGCTGAAAGCTTCCTGTTGGCCTTTTGGAAATTCTCCGCTACTGACTCAAAGCGCCTTAGTGCCACCCACTGTGTTTTCGAGGAGATTTCAGATTGAATCCCATCAGGATAAACTTGTCGGTTGATTTCCTTCGTCATCACTTCCAGGGCATAATTAGCCCATTGATTGGCCTGCTTGAATTCGGGAAAAGACAAACCTGCCAAAGCCAGCCCATTCATTTCCATGGTCGTCCAATTGTGTCCATCTTTATGGTATTGAGTGAGAAATTCGGCCTGGACAGCTATACTCGACAATATCAGCAAGCGGGCTGCTGGGCTAAAAGCCGCTTCCTGCTGAAATCCGTAAAAGGTCTGAGGCCACACCGCGCCTAAGCGATGCCCCGCCTCTAGGGTACGCCATTCTACTTCTCCAATATCTCGATAATCAATCCCCTGGTTGTTCAAGACCAAATAAATAGAATCCCCTGGTGTCGGCAAGGGGTGATGAACCACCCAATCTTTTATCAATCGGTCATAGCAACTTACATATGCTGTTGTACCTGTCTTTTCCCAAGCCATAAACAAAGCAGATAAATACTTGAGCCCATTTAGAGAGTAGCCAAATTCATCATCTTCATCTGGGCCAGTATAGTTCCACTGCCAACCGCCCGCTGAGGTGTGCAAAATTTCAGCAGGATTCCCTCCCCTGATGATAGTATCAGCCAGCAATGCATTGGCCAGACGTAGCGCTTCTGCATAAGGCACAGCATCTAGGGCAGTTACCACCCACTGACGATCGATGTTACGATAATAGCTCAACAACTCTTCGGCAGCACCAACGGTATCTCCTTTAGCCAGTACAAGGCGAACGGGTTCCAAAGCAGGTTGCTGTAAATCGATAGCCTCCATCAAGGATCTTATTTGACCTGGATAGGTATTCCAAAGGTCATCAACGGTAGTAATACTTTGCCAATTATCAGCAGAGGAAGACGGACGGGTAGTGCAAGCAAATGATGAGATGACCAGCAATAGGCCATACAGAAAAGGGTAAAGTCCGGGAAGAGGATATTTCTTAATCAAGTTTTGATACATAATGTTTACTTTTCACGAAGGGAAGTTCATAAAAGAATCATGAATGGAAAAATTCCATTTTTCTTGAGCCTTCTTGCAATATACTGGATTAGTAAACGCTACCGTAAAACTTTATCCAGAAACTAATAGCTATTGCAAACATTTTATTTGCCCCTCATTCCTTATTAGTTCTCTGGCATTTTTCTTTGTGTTTTTGAGCCAGATAAAAACAAACGGCACAGCTTCCGATGGTCGCTTTAGCCCCTCACTTTCATTTGACCGCAAAATTATCAGAGAAGGTTTTATTTTTACAAAACCAATTCCATTTCACCTAAAACCAATGCATGGCTCCTATATCTAATTCTCGCGTCCCTGTCATAGACATTTCAGCACTGGTACAACATACGAGCGAACAACAAAAAGTGGCCGATGCCATAGGTGAGGCCTGCCGTACCAATGGTTTTTTCTACATCATCGGGCATGGGGTAAGTGAGCCCCTGCAACACCAATTGGAAAAACAAAGCCAAGCTTTCTTTACACAAGAGGTAGCTCGAAAAAATGAAATCAAGATGGCCTTGGCGGGGAAGGCTTGGCGAGGGTATTTCCCAGTAGGCGACGAACTCACCTCTGGCAAACCCGATATCAAAGAAGGGCTTTATTTTGGGATTGAGCTGCCCCCCGACGATCCCCGCGTCAAGGCTGAGTTACCGCTGCATGGCGCCAATCTCTTCCCGAAGGACATGCCCGAGTTTCGACAAACCGTGCTCGATTATATGGACGCCATGACTAGGCTGGGGCATACCCTAATGCGTGGCATTGCCTTAAGCCTCGGCTTGGAAGCTAGTTTTTTCAGTGATCATTATACCGGAGATCCGCTAACTTTATTCCGCATTTTCAATTACCCCTATCATCCGCAACAGGAGCAGGAGGAACAATTGTGGGGTGTGGGAGAGCATACCGACTATGGGGTACTTACCATCTTAAAACAAGATGATGCAGGAGGTTTGCAGGTCAAGTCTCAATCCAACTGGATCGACGCACCGCCTATCCCTCATTCTTTTGTCTGCAATATTGGTGATATGTTGGATCGGCTGACCAAAGGGCTCTATCGCTCAACACCTCATCGAGTCCTCAATACATCGAAGCGAGATCGCTTGTCTTTTCCCTTCTTTTTTGACCCCAATTTTGAGGCAGCTATTGAAGCCATAGACCTCAGCCACGTCCAGTTACCGGCCAATGACTCAACGGAACGTTGGGATGGAGCCAATGTGCATCATTTTGAGGGTACTTACGGAGATTATATACTTGGTAAGGTTTCAAAAGTATTTCCCGACCTTAAAAAAGATGTATTGTAGGGCAATGAACTATTTTGTGCCGGAGCACTTTCTTCATCAAAGCGGGTGAGCCATCTGCTGAAAAAATAGATTCATCACAGGACTGCAGGACTAGGGTGCAGTCGAAAGTTCAAGATGGGGGTATTCACTTGACCTATTTTGGAAAGAAGTAATTTTTGGGTTTTGTATGATCCCATCTTTGATCTCAATAGCTCGCCGGATAGTCTCACTTTCTCCCCATTTATCTGGACCTCCCATGATAATAGGTAAGTAAGGTGTCAGGCTATTAGATATTTCCCAAGTAGCAGCATTCCATAAGTAAGACGGCGTGTGGTCTACGGCATAGTAAAATACTTGCCCCACCTGAAAGATCGGGTCCTCAAAGGTCGTAGGTTTAGCAAATGAAAAGCCCATTCCTTCATCACAACTGACATCCACAATTAAGCAGCCAGGCTTCAGTCGATCATTCTGATCTTCTGGTACCAACATAATGGGATGATCAGTATCTTGTAGCATGCCGTTCACTATGATATCTACATCCGTCAATGTTTCCACCACGAGACGAGATTGATGTTCAGGATGTAGCGATATCAGATTGCCTTCTTTATCTTCTTCGAATTGGTAATAATTGACACCAGCCATTTGATCCGCCACTAGAAAATAATGCCGTTGGGTAAATACGGTAATCTCCTGTATACCTCTAGCCTGCAATGCGCGAATAGCACCTCTACTTACCGAACCGAAACTAATGACCACGGCTTTACGATTGGGACCATAGTTTCCATCGATTCCCATCAGGTTCATCGCATGGTGTACGCCCGCGTATCCAGCAATTTCATTGTTGTTTTGAAAGATATGCATTTGCCAATCTCCATGAGCTGACCAACGATGCATGGCCTCCCAGGCTATCAGTGTCAACTTCCGGTCAATAGCAGTTTGAGTGACAGCTCTTTGTTGTACGCAGTGTGGCCATCCCCAATGGATGGTTCCCGCCTTCATGTCCTCAAAGTCTTCCGGTACAGGCTTAGCTAATAAAGCGACCTCACACTGCTGAAAAAGTTCAGTCCGATTAAGTACGCCAGCGCTTACTTTGGCCAGTTCAGTGTCCGTCATTCCAAAGGGCAAGCCATAACCTTCTTCAAAAAATAAATGGCTCCTGATATCTCCATCGATCCAACCCAATTGATCAGGATGGATAGGCACTCTTTTTTCTTGCTTTTTCCTAGAAGTTCCGAAAACACCGACAGTAAGTAAGCTCATTTATTTTGTTTTATTCTGCTATAATATACTAAGAATCAAGAACGCCTGAAGATAGGAAAACTAAAAGGATTCATTTCATCTTTCAAAATCGCCTTTTATCCATAGTTCTGATGGATGGCCAATCCTGCCATATTACTTTTGAGGAGAACTACTTATATGGCGTAACCTACTCTACCTCTATCACATTTCTGTAAATACTAGTCGTTCTATCAGGATGAATTTCGATTCATTCTACAATTTCATAGTCAATGCCTAGTTTCCGCAATGCCCTAAAAGCAGAACTCGAATTTTTATCTTCTATCTCAATATCTACAGGGTCTCCTTCCAAAAGTATATCTGTAAGTTCATTCGACAGAGATTCATCTACATTAGATGCAATCTCTGTTATACATTTGGCTATCGCTCTTCTATCTGGCCGCTGAGCATCACAAGACAATAGGTTTATTTTCATGATTTTTTTTTAGCTGAAACAACTTTAAGCGTACATGTTAGCGGCCATTTGGACCACAGACATTGTCAGAGACAAGATTTTAGGTAATTACCAAATTTACCATTAGAATGCAATAAATAGGTTTCCTAATTTTTAAATTCCTGAAAATTAGACTATTCTGAAATGATTTTATAAGAGAAAAAGATGGATGTTGTGGCTGGCCAGGACCTGCCCGGCTCCTAATAGCCATCGATTTTAAGACCTCCAAAAGTAGGTCGCTGAAATCATCCCTCTTCCCATAAAAAAAGGTACTCAACCGTGGGCGGAAAGTACCTCTAGAAAAAGCTTAGTGTCCTTTAAAATGATAAGGCTACCAAGCTTTTCGAATAAGAATATGCTAAGAACATGTTTAAATTCTAGTAATTGGTCTACAAATGTCCCTTTTGTGCTGATACGTCGTCTCACAATGCGGCTTGATAGCGCTGCTATCATCCACTTTGTGATCCTAGTCTCAGCAAAAAATGAACGATTTTCGCCACAAAGACCAAAACTTAAACCTGCTCTAATAACAAATTACCATTGATGATATGGCGAATGGATTGTATGCTATGAATTAAGGATCATGTAAAGAATAAATTGTGATAATATCGGCAAATTATTTCTAGCTTAGACCAGGCAAAAAACGCAGGCCTAGCAGTGCTAAGGCGAGTATTTTTTAACGCTGGATAAGCTCGAAAGAAGTGGCGAAGTCTTATAAGTTATTTTTTATATGATCCTAAATGATCTAAAAAGTTGGGCAACCAAATTGCTTTCCACCTCTTCTCCCTACTTTGCCATAACCTCCTCGATCGCTAAATATCGTATACGTCAAGGTAAAACCGCCTATAAGGTACCAATCGTCTTTAAGCGGATTTCCTCGCAAGGCTCCTTCTTGTACTTCAACCGGCTCGGTGCCTAGGAACTCGCCGGTACGATTACCCAATGCCGCCGCTAACTCCCCATTACTGGCTCGTAGAACAGGATAAGGTACATAAGCACCACTAACATCGTCCAAGTAATCGGTAAAGGTTTTGCGAAAGCCCAATTCCAAGCCGATATTGATATGATCATTGATGGCGTATTTGATACCTCCACCAAAAGGAATTGATATTTGTGTTAGTCGGTAGCGATCCTGGAATCCTTCCATCCCCTGTCCTTCTGTACCGAGTGGCTGCAATTCAACCGTCTGCCCCTCATACTCTGTCAATGGATTGAAGTGAAATACAGCTATTCCTCCAAATAAGTAGGGCGAGAAACGAGAGCCATTACCCCCTGGAGCAAAGCCAAGTAAATTAAGCTCACCAATCAGTCCAAGTTCAAGAATAGAAGATTGGAAATCAAAGTTTCGCTCTTGTCTAAATGTTTGATCAGACAAACTATCATCACCTGTAAGTCTTCCGTAGGCTAGATTTGCTCTGAACCCGAAGGTGGGGTTAATGTTTTGTCGGTAAAAAAAGCTAAAGGAAGGTTGGTACTGACTAGTATTATTCTGGGCACTTTCTGGGCTGAGATCTCCGTAATAACTGGAAGCTCCAATCACTACACCAATTTCTGCTGAGCGCTGAGCCTGAAGACTAAAAGTAAAAAGAGTTACAATGCCTATAAGAACAGGAATAACTTTTCGCATAATGTCGTCCATTTTGAGTCCTAATTGTAAAGGTTGTCTTTGCTTTGTAAGCTAGGGCAACATATGAATGTTCGGCTTTCCTTGCAAAAATCCTAAAACGCTTCATATTTCAGCCTTCATTACGCATTAGCAATAGGGGGGTAAAGCTTTAGCAGCCGTTCCCTTTCACTAAGGACAGTTAAAGAATGATTTGTTTTTTTGACGTATTGTCAATTAGAGTGTCACAAGAGGTCGAAGAAATGCGATAGATATAATTTTAGTCTGCAATAATAATGCCATAATTGACTAAAAAATTGTACCCGAGTCCGAGAAAGATGTGCAATTTGAAAGACAAAGGGAGAGGGCAAGGCAGGGAGACTTGTCCTTTAAGCATAGAAATACATGGCCAGCGATTGGCCTTTAACACTACTTTACAAATACGCGGATACTAGCGGCTATTTCTGCTAGATCTGCTTGACTTACAGTCATTTTGGGCTTGGCGATGTTGATATCTGATTCCTGTTGGAAAGGGATGAGATGGATATGAGCATGGGGTACTTCTGTCCCCACTACCATGATACCAATTCGTTTGGAGGGAATGGCCTGATCAATAGCTTGAGCTACTTTTTTTGCAAAAATCATCAAACCACCTAACACATCATCTTCCAGATCAAAAATGTAATCTGTTCCCATTTTGGGAATGACGAGTGTATGGCCTTTCACGATAGGGTTAATATCGAGAAAGGCCAAGTAATCGGCTGATTCTGCA
>Ga0209273_10002407_pt1 | contig 14402 bp, 10 predicted proteins | sample tdAd471_FD_187126 | JGI IMG/M metagenome (GOLD analysis project Ga0209273, IMG submission 187126) | Marine sediment microbial communities from the Atlantic coast under amendment with organic carbon and nitrate - tdAd47.1 (SPAdes)... | ecosystem: Environmental > Aquatic > Marine > Coastal >...
ATAGGTTTTGAGAATTCGATATCATGCCCATGACGGATGGCATTTGTGCAATAAGTTGCGCGGCTTTGTCTATGTTCGCCTTCTTGTCAGTGGCGTCAGCAGTATCAGAGTGCGCTCGTAATACATTAATGAGAACAATAAAAGCATCGATTGGCATCATGTTGTGCCTCTCGCACAGCACATGACACAAGTGCGCCACTCGCCATGGAAGTTTTCTGTTGCGAACTAAGTTTTCTCTAAAATATTCAGCTTCACTTTGTCTGGGCCACTTCTCATTTAACAGTAGGAAGGCAACATCTTCATACGTATGCCTGTCGCAGATGCTACTGATCTGGTAGCCGCGATAGAACAAGCTGCCATTTGGTTCGACATACGCTACTTTGGTGGGTCCAGCTTCTACACCTCGTAGCCAGTCACTGTTTGGTTGCGAATGTGTATTAGAATCACTCATTGCACTTCTCGTTGCTGCCTGGACTTCGTAATAGAATAATTATGATAACAAGTGTATACGGGTAACTCAGTGGTTGTGAGTTGGAAAAATCCAGCCCTCGCCGGAAGGCTCATAGCCCAGCAAGGCGTAGAGATCCTTGCGGTTCTGCATCCCGTCGATCGAGTTTGCGACGCTGCCCGACGCTTTCAGATCCGCCAGCAGTTTGGTCACCGCGCCCATCGCGGTGCGGAGCGTCGAGACCGGGAAGATCACGACGTGGTAGCCCATCTCGCCGAAGCGGGCCAGCGGGATGATCGGCGTCTTACCGAACTCGGTCATATTGGCCAGCAGGTACGGCGGCTTGTCGCACAGCTTGCCCAGCTCATCGGCAAAGCGAGCAAACTCGTCCTCGGACTCGAGTCCCTCGGGGAAGATCATCTGCGCGCCAGCCTCGACGTACGCGTGGGCTCGCTCGATAGCGGCTCCCAGCCCGTCAACCGACCTGGCATCCGTTCTGGCGCAGACGATAAACGAGCCATCAGAGCAGTCGCGCGAAGCCTGCGAGGCCCATTGCATCCGAGCGACCGCCTGGGCCATCGGAATCAGGGCTTTGCCCGCAAGGTGGCCGCAGCGCTTGGGGAAGACCTGGTCTTCGATGTGGCACGCGGCCGCCCCGGCGTGGTTGTACTCGATGACCGTCCGGCGGACCATCTCCTCTTCACCGAATCCCGTGTCCGCGTCGGCGATGACGGGAAGGCCCGATCCGAGGGCGACTTCTCTCACGCATTGCTTGAAGCGGTCAAGGCTCAGAATCCCGATATCCGGCACGCCCGACGACGCCGACAGAGCCCCGCCCGAGACATAACACGCATCGAAACCCGCTTGTTTCACCGCCCGGGCGACCAAGCCGTTAAACGCGCCGGGAGCCGCGACAGGGCCTAAATCCATGAGTGTGCGGAGTCGATCGCCTGGGTGGGTCTTGGTCATGATCGATTCTAGGTGTTCCGGCCCCGGTTCGGATTCAGGTAGACTCAAGCCATGATCATCCATGCACTCGTTCTCGTCGCCTCGAACTTACTGCCCAGTCAGCCTCCCGAAGCCGTCGTGGACCGCGTGGTGGATTCGATCACATCCGGGCCGATTGCAAGCGATATCGACAGACTCGTTTCCTTCGGCACGCGGCACACGCTCTCTCGGACTGATTCCGAAACCGAGGGCATCGGCGCAGCCCGGCGATGGCTCGCCTCCGAGTTCGAGCGATACGCCAAGGAAGCGGGGCGGGATGACGTGACTGTTGAGATCGAATCGCACACCGTCCCTGCCGACGGCCGGCGCATATTCGAAGATGCAGAAGTCGTCAACGTCGTCTGCACGATCCCGGGCTCGAATCCCGAAACCCGCGATCGGCTCTACTACGTCATCAGTCACTACGACTCACGCGCGAGCGGTGCCAACGACATCGAAGCCGCAGCGCCCGGCGCCAACGACGACGGCTCGGGCACCGCGGTCTGTCTCGCTGTGGCGCGTGCACTCATGCATGAGCAGCTCGAATCGACGGTGATCGTCATGCCCGTGGCGGGCGAGGAGCAGGGGCTCTATGGCGCTCGCATGCACGCCGCCCAAGCAGCCGATGCCGGCAAGGACGTCAGGGCAGTCCTCAGCTGCGACATAGTGGGCGACCCGACCGGGCCGGGCGGCAAGGAGGCCCGCGACCGCGTCCGCGTCTTTTCAGAGGGAATCCCGACGGCCTTGCTCGCCGAGGAAGGCCGAGCCATGAGCGCCGTCCGCATGCTCCGCACGCTCTCTGCCGAATCCGACAGCACCTCGCGTCAGCTGGCGCGATATCTCGCCGAAGTCGCCGACATCCACGATCTGCCGGTTAAGCCCATGCTCATCTTCCGCCCGGACCGTTTCCTCCGCGGGGGCGACCACACCGCCTTCAACGAGGCCGGCTTCCCCGCCGTCCGCATGACCGAGGTCTTCGAGAACTACGACCATCAGCACCAGGACGTCCGTACCGAGGACGGCAGGCAGTTCGGCGATCTGCCCGAGTTCGTCGATCCCGAGTACATCGCGGGCGTCGCCAAGCTCAACGCCGCAGCGATCGTGAATCTCGCCAACGCCCCGAGCGTTCCGGGTAACGCCCGCATTATCGCCGCCGAACTGACCAACGACACCACGCTCCGCTGGGAGGCCTCGCCCGAGAGCGACGTCGCCGGCTACGAGATCGTCTACCGCGAAACCACCAGCGCGTTCTGGCAGGACACGATCGACGTGGGCAACACCACCGAGGGCACGCTCGAACTCAGCAAGGACAACTGGTTCTTCGGCGTCCGCTCGTACGACAACGACGGCTACCGCTCGCCGGTTGTGTTCCCCATCGCAGCCAGAGAGTGAAGCAATACGCTCAGGTCATCGCCGATGGTCAGCCCCTCGAACGTCGTCTCAGGCATGAACCCGAGCTGGCGTCCGTCCTGCAGAAACGCCCAGAGCCTGTCGTAGTAGCCGTCCACATTCCAGAGCATGATCGGCTTGGTGTGGAACCGGAGCTGCCGCCATGTGATCGCTTCAAACAGCTCGTCGAGCGTGCCGAATCCGCCCGGGAGTACGAGAAACGCGTCGGCCAGTTCCGTCAGCTTCGCCTTGCGCTGGTGCATGTTCGCAACGAGGTGCTGCTCGTGGAGGTTCGGGTGCGCCTGCTCGAGATCGACAAGTGCCTGTGGGATAACCCCAACAACTTTGCCGCCGGCTTCAAGCGCACTGTCGGCGAGAATGCCCATGAGCCCGAGTTGACCTCCGCCGTAGACGAGCGTGTGCCCAGCCTCGGCGACCGCACGGCCAGTTGCGCGGGCCGCCTCGGCCCATTGGTCACCATGACCCGCGCGGGCTCCGAGATACACACAGACCGACAGACTCATCGGAACGTGCCGCGGATCACGATCTCGTAGTCATTGATCGTGCGGAGTTCAGCAGCGCTCAGGCCGGCGATGCTGTTATACCGCTCGATGATCGGCTCGGGCTTCTCGAATGCGAGCCTGCCGAGCAACTGGAACTTGTGGGCCAGGATGTCCTCGAGGTCGGCTGTGCGGTTGCGTGCGTGACCACCGGGGTACATGACGAGCCCCGAGTCGTACGCCGAGCCGTCGGTGTCGACGATCTGGACACTGGTGGGGATGCCGTCGGGGTACTTGCTGTCGTACTCTTCGCCCCCGTGGGCGAACTCGATCTTCTCCATGAGCGCCCGCGTGCGGGAGTCGTAGATCGCCGAGTCGCTGTAGTCGGCCGGCTCGAGCATCAGCTCTTTCCAGCCGACCTTCTGCGTCGTCAGCGCCTTACGCAGGAGCGTCGAAACGATGTAGACCATCGAGTGGTCCGCGCTCTGGCGTGTGGTCGGGTTCCGCTTGGCGGGGTCGCCGATGATGCCGAACGCCGGCTCGTAAGCGACGATCCGGATCTTTTCGATCTTGCCGCCGTCTTTGTCGTCGAGCAGCGTGGGGCACTTGTCGAGCAGGTCGAGCATGGCCTGCAGCGCCCCCGCCGACTGGTGCTCGTACAGCCCGAGCTTGAAGTGCATGCCCATGACCGTAAAGTCGCTGCCCGACATCGCAAGGTGCAGATCAAACGGCGAGGCGTCGGCGTTCTCGGTGTTGCGGGGCTTCTTCGAGACGGCTGTGAACATCTGACCCGGACCCTCGAAGATCCGGAAGATCGCCTCGGGGTTGCGGAAGATATCGCGCGGGCCCATAAAGCCGTTCATCGAGCGCCGGACAGCGGTGATGGCAAATTCCGTCGAAATCGCGGCACTGGCGCCCTTGGAATCCGAGAGCTGCTTGCCCGCGCGGATCGCGCGGAACGGGATCGCGTGCGCCACGACCATGCCGATGGCGCTCTCGATCTGCTCGGGCGAGGCGCCCATCATCGCGCCGAACGTCGCCGCGCTGGCGATCGCACCGTGCACAACGTGGTCGACCTTGTACGTCTTGAGACTGAACACCTCGGCAAGCCGCCCGCGGATCTCGTCGCTGAGCACCATGCCCTTGAGGGCGTACGCGCCGTCCTTGCCCACCATCTGAGCTGCTGCGAGGGCAACCGGGTAGAAGTCGTTGTGCCCGAACTCGCCCGCGGTATTGCCCCGCTCGGGGTCGTAGCCGAAGTTCGTGCCGTTGGAGTCCCACTCGCGCACAGCCGAGGAGTTGGCCAGAATCGCTTTCTCGGGCGAGACGAGCGTGGATGAGCCAAAGACCGTCGCGCCGGCCTGCTCAGCACTTCCGACCTTCTGAGATTCGGGGCCGACCGCGTAGCCCAGCGCCTCGTTGCGGAGGACGGTGGGGGCGTTGGTTCCCAGCGCCAGAGCCGACAGGCCACAGAGACAGGCGTCCGTGTGGAAGAGTTTCGTCCGGTCGAGGACTGTCTGGTCGGGGCTTCCCGACTTCATGAACTCGATCGCGTATTCGGCGAGGCCGAGGGCCTGGTTGGAATTGGCAGGAAGCTGGACGAAATCGCTCGACATTATGCTGGCTCCGGGGGATGTTTGCACCTTGGGAACAAGCCTATGCCCGCGTCGATTCGACGGGGTAGTTTGGGGCCGAAGTTGTATACAGGCCTAGAATCTTGCCCAGCTTTCGTTTTTCGCCGCTCACTCAGGAGAGCCCCGTGACCGCAGCCCAACCAGTTATTGTCGCCGCCAAACGCACCCCCATCGGCCGATTCCTCGGCGGGTTCAGCCGGACCCCCTCGACCAAGCTCGGCAGCTTCGCGATCGAGGCCGCCCTCAGCGACGTCCCCACAGTCAAGGACCACATCGACGAGTGCATCATGGGCTGTGTGCTCCAGGCCGGGCTGGGCCAGAACCCCGCCCGTCAGGCGGCTCTGGGGGCGGGTCTGCCCGACACGATCAGCGCCAAGACCATCAACAAGGTCTGCGGCTCGGGCCTCGAAGCGGTCATGATGGCTGCCCAGTCGATCAAGGCGGGCGACAATGAAGCGGTCGTCGCCGGCGGGCTCGAGAACATGACGCTCGCCCCGCACTTCGTCAACATGCGCCAGGGCGTCAAGTTCGGCTCGGCAAGCATGGAAGACCACATGCAGTACGACGGCCTCCGCTGCGCGTTCGAGTGCTGGGCCATGGGCAACGCGGCCGACCACATCGCCAAGAAGTACGACATCTCCCGCGAGGATCAGGACCGTTTCAGCGCCCAGAGCCACGTCCGGGCCGCCAAAGCGACGGCCGAGGGCTGGTTCAAGGATGAGATGGTCACCCTGACCGGCGAGCAGCTCGGCAACCGCAAGAACCCCGGCCCGGACGGCGGCGTGCAGGTAGACGAGGGCATCCGTGGCGACTCGACCGCCGAGGGTCTGGCAGGCCTCCGGGCGGTCTTCGAGAAGGATGGCACTGTCACCGCGGGCAACGCGAGCCAGATCTCCGACGGGGCCGCGGCGACCGTCGTCATGAGCCACACCAAGGCCGAGTCGCTGGGCCTGAAGCCCCTTGTCAAGATTGTCAGCTACGCCACCAGCGGCGTGGCCCCCAAGGACATTTTTGCCGCCCCAATCACGGGCGTGCAGCAGGCTGTGGAGAAGGCCGGCCTCAAACTCTCGGATATCGATCTCTTCGAGATCAACGAGGCCTTCGCCGCTCAGGTCCTCTGCAACATCAAGGAGCTTGGGATCTCAGAGGACAAGCTCAATATTTGCGGCGGGGGCGTCGCGCTCGGTCACCCGATCGGCGCTTCGGGCACCCGTGTCCTTACGACGCTTATCCACCAGATGAAGCGCACCGGCGCCAAGCGGGGCCTTGCGGGCCTGTGCCTCGGCGGGGGCAACTCGGTTGCGATGGTCGTCGAAGCTGTCTGATCGTGCTCGTGATCGCGTATTGAGAACCGATTTCTTTACGGAAACTTGGGACTTCTTGAACACCATCGGTCTTGACGTCCGATGGTGTTTCTGTATACTCATCACTTCGGCGACCGGGATGTTCCCGGAAATTCCGCCGAAATCCCGCGGTAGTGCGGCAAAACCGCACGCGAAAGGAGTTCACGATGATCAACACAACGAACAACGACGTTGTTGTCTCGGGTCTCCAGCGGGATATCAAGCCCGGTCAGCCAGGCGGATACACGTTCTTGATGTATCACTGCTGACACCAGCGGGCCGCTCCGAAATTCTCTCGTAGAATTCCCCCCGTAGAAATTCACCCGAAATAGCAACACCCATCCACCCACCTCTGGCGGTGTGATCTTGCGCATGCACAGCGTCTGATCCCATTCGGCTAGGTGTCATCACTGTTTTTGCACGTTCACATTCAGCGGGCTCTGCCCGAGCGCCGTCGGTGCGCGCACGCCGACTGGAATTGAGGTTTCACGTGGAACATAACGAACTCAGAAGCTGGCCAGGCTCGAAGCTGGAACACACCAGCCGGTTGGCTACGACGAGAGAGCGGGAGGTCGCAAGGCTCCTGCGTCGACCCAGAACCCGCCGCCGGCTCCGGCTGGCGGTCGGGCCGGTCATGCTGACGGTCCGATTCAGGTATACACGCCCGGCCGCGGGCCTTGGAGGCGTTCGCCCGCGCTAGAGTGGCCGCGCGGATTCGCCGATTTAAATGTCCCGGAGAGACAGATGCTCAAGCGTACCCATCACTGCAACCAGCTCACCACCGCCCAAGTCGGCCAAACCGTCACCCTGGCGGGGTGGGTCAACGCCTATCGAGACCACGGCACGGGGCTGATATTCGTCGATATCCGCGACCGCGAGGGCCTGACCCAACTCGTCTTCGACACCGAGGATGCCTCTGCCGATCTGCTCAAGCAGGCGGACAAGATCCGCAATGAGTTCGTCGTGGCGGCGAGGGGTACCGTCCGGGTCCGCGCGGGCGGGCCGAACCCCAAGCTCTACACGGGCGAGGTCGAGGTTGTGGTCGAAGAGCTCGAGGTTCTGAGCGAATCGCGCACGCCGCCCTTTCTACCGAACGATGAGAAGGGCGATCTGCCGCGTGAGGAGGTCCGCCTCAAGAATCGGTATATCGATCTGCGTCGCCCGGCGATGCAGAAGATCCTCAAGACGCGCCACCGCGTCACGAAAGTTGTGCGCGATTACTTCGACGAGCAGGGCTTCCTCGAGATCGAGACACCGATTCTGTGCAAGTCGACGCCCGAGGGGGCGCGGGACTTCATCGTGCCAAGTCGGCATCAGCCGGGCGAATGGTACGCCTTGCCGCAGTCGCCTCAGCTCTTCAAGCAGCTCTTGATGGTCTCGGGGTGCGACAAGTACCTGCAGATCTGCCGATGCTTCCGCGACGAGGATCCGCGGGCCGACCGCCAGGCGGAGTTCACGCAGATCGACTGCGAGATGAGCTTCGTCGAGCGTGAGGATGTCATGCAGACGATGGAGGGCATGGTCCGCCGCGTCTTCAAAGAAGTCATCGATGTCGAAGTGCCCACGCTCGATCGGATGACGTACCGTGAGGCGATGGACCGCTACGGCATCGACCGCCCCGATCGGCGATTCGGGCTCGAACTCGTCGACATCTCGGACATCGTTGCCAAGACGGACTTCAAGGTCTTTACAGGCGCACTCGAGAAACGCCAGGGCTGCGTCAAGGCGATCCGTGTGCCCGGCGGCGCGGACAAGCTCACCCGCAAACTGACCGACGGATACACGGAATTTGTCAAACAGTTCGGGGCTGGCGGCGTGCCGGTGGTGAAAGTGAACGCCGAGGGCAAGCCCGAGACGGGCATCGCGCGATTCATCGAGAGCGTCTGGTCCGAGATCGCAGAGCGTGTCGGTGCTCAGCCGGGCGACACGATTCTCTTCGGTGCGGATGGGCGGACAACCTGCCTCAAAGCGCTCGGCGAACTTCGCATCAAGATTGCCAACGATCTCGGCCTCATCGACGAGAGCAAGTGGGATTTTCTCTGGGTCGTCGATTTCCCGATGTTCGAGTACGACGAGGCGGGCGGGCGTTTCTACGCCATGCACCACCCGTTCACCGCTCCCGAGCCGGACCAGATCGAGGCGTTCCTAAACGCGGATCCGAAGGATATAGACACGATCGAGGGCATTGTTTCAGCGGGCTACGACATCGTCTGCAACGGCTCAGAGATCGGTGGCGGGTCGATCCGTATCCATAATCAGAAGGTCCAGTCCAAGGTCTTCGAGCTGCTCGGGATGTCCGAAACAGAAGCCAAGGACAAGTTCAGCTTCTTGCTCGATGCACTCCAACTCGGCGCTCCGCCCCACGGCGGCGTGGCGTTCGGGCTCGATCGCCTCGTCATGCACCTGACCGGCACGGACAACATCCGCGACGTCATCGCCTTCCCCAAGACCCAGACCGGCGCGGATCTCATGACAGAGGCGCCGAGCCGAGTGAGCGATGATCAGCTCAAGGAGCTGCATGTGCGCGAGGTGGAAGCGGAAGCGAAAGTAAAGGCTACCGACTGAGCATTGAGTGTTTAGTTGGGCATCCAGATGACGCGGCCGTTCTCGGCGTCGTGCTCACCTTTGACGCAGCCGGTGATCATCGAGGCGACCTTCTCGGGCGTCAGGCAGGCGGCCGAGGGGAGCGCGCTTTCGTTGAACATGGAGCGGAGCAGGTCGGTCTCGACGGCTCCGGGTGCGATGGCGAACGCCTTGATGCCGAGCTTGGCTCCTTCTTTGGCGCAGCTTGCGACGAGGAGGTTCACGGCGGCTTTGGACGAGGCGTAGGCGAAGAAGCCGGGGAAGGGGTCCTGCGTCGCCATGGAAGAGGTGCAGACGATGCGGCCGGCTTTCTGGGCGGCAAAGATGGGCCAGGCCTGGGAGATCATCGCGGCCGGCCCGAGGGCATTGATGCGGTACGAGAGCTCGAGCGTGTCGTTGTCGGTCTTGGCGATATCATGAATCTCGGCCCAGCCGGCGTTGGAGACGAGCACATCGATCCGTCCAAGCTCGGCCCTCACGCGATCGATGAGCGAGCGGGCCTGCGACAGATCTCCTATATCGCACGCAATGGCGGTAGAGGGGCCGGTCAGAGTGGCAGCGGCCTCACTCAGGACGTTCCCACGTCGTCCAACGAGTACAACGTGGTGCCCGAGCTCTGAGAGCTGTTGACTGGTGGCAAGCCCGATGCCCGAGCCGGCGCCGGTGACGATACTGACGGGGAAATCGGACATCCTGGATGCTCCTGTGTGCTGATGGGGGGCTTGCCAAGACGATAGACTTTGCCCCATGCCAATCGCACGCATCATCTTCGCGGTCGTCTTTGTGAGTCTTGTCGCGGTTCCCTTGCTGCTACGTCCAGCAGACAAGGAACCCGGTTCGAGTGATATGCGGCAATTGATCGTGATCACGCCGCACCTGGCTCAGCTTCGCGAGGAGTTCGATGCCGGATTCAGGCGCTGGCACGAGGCGAAGTACGGCGAGGCTGTGCGGGTGCAGTACCTGGCGCCGGGCGGGACCAGTGAGATCATCAAGCAGCTCTCGGCTCAGTATCAAGCGGCATGGGTTTCTGGCGAGATTGATCGAAACACGTTCGAGGCATCGCCCGGGACGATCTCGATCGACGTGATGTTCGGCGGGGGGTCGTACGACCACGGCCGATTGATGTCGGCGCTCAAGGTGAAGAAGAAGGGCGATGATGGCACGACCGAGACGGTGACTCTGCCGATGTCCGTGCCGGCCGGTATTGAGCCAGGTCGGCTTGCCGATATCTTCGGCCCAAACGCGGTCGGCTCGCAGCCCTTGTACGAGAAGGATCAGCACTGGATCGCCACGGCACTCTCGAGCTTTGGCATTGTCTACAACCGCAATGAGTACGCGGATCTCGGGCTGAGCCCGCCACAGAGCTTTCACGACCTGACCGACCCACGGCTGATCGGGCGCGTGGCGCTGGCGGACCCGAGACAGTCGGGATCGATCACGACGACGCTCGACTACATCCTCGCCAAGGAGGGCTGGGATGAGGGGTGGAAGCTGTTGCGTGGTTTGTCTGCCAACGCGCGGTATTTCAGCGGTTCGTCCGGCAAGCCGCCCATCGATGTGTCCTCTGGCGAAGCAGCGGCTGGGCTTGCGATCGATTTCTATGGCAAGGCTCAGGCGCAGTCGGCGCTGGCACCGGGGCAGCAACCCAGCGAGGGACGCGTGGGCTACGCGGACCCGGCCGGCAGTGTGTATATCGATCCCGATCCGGTCTCGATTCTGCGCGGCGGTCCCGAACCGGAACTCGCCAGGCGCTTCGTCGAGTATTTGCTGACCGAGCAAGGGCAGTCTATCTGGAACTTCAGGCCCAACGCGGAGCTGAGTGAGGATGAGCGTGGCTATGACGCGGATGGTGTTCTGCTCGGGCCGTCGATGTATGCGCTTCGGCGGATGCCCGCAAGGCGGGTGATGTACGAGAAGTACTTGCCGCAGCTGATGGACAAGGTCAACCCGTTCTTGCTTGCGGGCACGGACAAGCCGTCGCCTTGGCGCAGCTCGATCGGACCGATGATGGGCGCGTTCGGGATCGACACTGCTGACGAACTCAAGCGTGCGTGGGAATCGCTTATCGAGGCGCGGGCCGACGAGTCGTTCCCGCCCGAGGTGCTGGAAGAGATGGAGCGGCTCTTCTACGCCCTGCCCGATCACCTGATGCCACCCGATGAGGCGGGAAATCCGGGCGAGGTGCTCGCCTTTACGCCCGAGAACTACAGCAAAATCCGCAACTCATGGCGAGACCCGCAGCATCCCGAATGGGCGATCAAGTCCAGGATTCGCTACGTCGATTTCTTTCGATCATGCTACAGCAATGTGAACAAACTCGGTCGGTCCAGAGCGCTCAGCGCGACGGGAAGTTACTGATGACGCCTCCACAAGAGTGCACGCAGACCAGGTTTCCCACGATCGCGCGCATCGTCGCGACGATCGGGCCGAGCTCGGAATCGCCCGAGATGGTCCGCAGACTCATCACGCTCGGTGTGCGTGTCTTTCGATTCAACTTCTCGCACGGCTCATTCGAGGAACACAGCGCGAGGCTGAAGGTCGTTCGTGAAGTGGCCAGGGATATGGACAGGCCGATCGCCGTGATGGCGGACCTGCCCGGACCCAAGATCCGCTGCGGAAAGGTGCCGGGCGAAGGCATCATGCTCGAGATCGGGCAGGAAGTCATCTTTACGAACGAGATCGATCAAGCGAAAGTCGAGCAGGTCGAAGGGCGCGAGATCGCGATCTTCCCGACGACGTATCCGCAGATGGTCGATGAGGTCCAAGTCGGTCAGCGAGTGCTGCTCAACGACGGCGCTGTGCGCATGATCGTCACGAGCGATGACAACGGACGGGTCCAGTGCCGGGTGACAGTCGGCGGGCTGATAACGACCGGCAAGGGGATCAACCTTCCCGAGACGAACCTTTCGGCACCGGCTGTCGGTGAGCGCGATTGGGAGATCTGCCAGTGGGCTGTTGCGCACGATCTGGATTTCATCGCGATGAGCTTTGTCCGCAGGGCTGATGAGGTCCGGGATCTTCGCCGACGACTTGAGGGCATCTGCGCTGTCGATAAGGGAAATGCAGAGCAGAGCGGCTCACGAATACCGATCGTTGCCAAGGTTGAAAAGCCCCAAGCCGTCGACAACATCCGTGACATCGCCGATGCCGCGGATGTGGTAATGGTCGCGCGCGGGGATCTGGGTGTCGAGATGGACATCGCCCAGACGCCCGTGGCGCAGAAGAAGATCATCGAGGCGTGCCGGTGCGCTGGGACCGCGGTCATCGTGGCGACTCAGATGCTCGAAACGATGATTACCGCATCGAGCCCGACCCGGGCCGAGGCGTCGGATGTGGCTAATGCGGTCTTTGATGGCGCCGATGCGGTGATGCTTTCGGGCGAGACAGCGGTGGGTGATCACCCGGATCTCGTCGTGGACACCATGACGCGGATCATTCGCGCGGCCGAGGACCGCCTGGCCGATCTGCCTCATCGCGCGACGCCGCCACCGATCTTCACGCAGCAGAAGTCACGTGTCGCGGCTATAGCGCACGGTGCGTGGCACATCGCGGCGGATTTCGGGGCCGAGATGGTCGTGGCGTGGTCGCAGCAGGGGACCAGCGCCCGGTTCCTGAGCCAGAACAACTTTCGCATCCCGATCCTGGCGTACTCGTCAGATGAGCGTTTCACGCGCCGGATGGCGGTGTTGGGTGGCGTGAGCCCGCTGCACCGAGACCCGCCCGGTGGGTTCTCGGAATTCGTCAAACTGGTCGAGCGGGATCTGGCGGCGACGGGATGGGCCAAGCCGGGCGCCAAAATCGTGATTCTTGGCGGCGAGCCCTTCGGCAAGCCGCACTCGACGTCGAGCGTCGTGGCCCACATCGTGCGTGAGCCCGAGTGAGCCCGCCCGGCGTACGCTGAGGGCATGGCAACACATCATCGGACTGCGGCGATACTGAGTATCGGCGACGAGATCACGCTCGGCCAGAAGCTCGATACCAACTCGAAATGGCTCGCCGAACGGCTGACCAATCTGGGTATTACAGTCTCGATCAAGATGACGGTTCCCGACGATCTGGATGCGCTCGCCGCGCGATTCAAGGAACTCGCCAATTCGAATGATTTGGTGCTCTCCACTGGCGGGCTCGGGCCGACGGCGGATGATCTGACGCGTCATGCGCTGGCAGAAGCGATGGGCGACCAGATCGTCGAAGATGAAGAAGCGTTGATACAGATCAGAGCGTGGTACGAGGGGGTCGGCCGTATCATGCCCGATGCGAATCGTGTCCAGGCCGCTCGGCCCGATTCGGCGGCGTGTCTAGCCAATCCCAAGGGCACGGCTCCGGGATTGCGGTCATCGCTCGGCGGCGCGGATGTGTTCTGCTTGCCCGGCCCGCCGCGCGAGATGCGGCCGATGTTCGAGAGCTTTGTGGTTCCAGTGCTTCGCACGGACCGGGTCGTGCTCACGCGCGTGCTGCCGACGGTCGGGCTGGGTGAGTCGGCGATCGCGGATCTCCTCGGTTCGCTCATGGATCGCGATCGCAACCCTTTAGTCGGAACGACGGCCTCGGCGAGCATCGTCACATGCAGAATTCGGTACGAGGGCACTGACAAAGCCGAGGGAGAACGTCTGCTGGACGAGACCGTGTCCCTTGTGCGCGCCAAGATCGGGGCGTACATCTTTGCGGAGAACGATCAACCGCTTGCGGAGATCGTGCTCGGTCTGCTCCGAGATAGGGCACAATCGGTCGCCACCGTCGAATCCTGCACTGGCGGGCTTGTTGGCGGCATGGTGACGGAGATCCCCGGCTCGTCCGACGTGTACGCTGGCGGCTGGGTGACGTACACGAACCTGATGAAAACGAGCCAGGTCGGCGTGCATCCCGACGTATTTGAGCAGCACGGCGCGGTGAGCCAGGAGTGCTGCCGGGCGATGGCCGAAGGCGGACGCGAGCGGAGCGGCGCAGATTATGCGATCAGTGTGACCGGCATCGCGGGCCCCGGTGGCGGGTCAGACGAGAAGCCGGTGGGCACGGTCTGGATCGGACTGGCTACGCCCGGGGGCACACGGGCCAAGCATTTCCGGATCATGGGCGACCGAGATATGGTGCGACAGCGCTCGGCGACTGCGGCTCTTGCGATGCTCTGGAAAGCTCTGAAAGAGCCGCGGGCGTAAGCACGCGGACTACGTTTCTGGCGTATGCTTCGGCAATAGTTTCCCTCGCTCGTGCTTCGGGCTCGTCGAGACGGATCATTCCCCAGGAATATAGCTGATCGTCCCTTCCATCGGGCTGCTGGCGGTGGCGTAGAGCTTTTTGGGGATGCGGCCGCCGAGGTAGCTCTGACGTCCTGCGGTAGTCGCGTGTCGCATGGCGCTGGCCATGAGAACCGGGTCTTGAGCGTGGGCGATGGCGGTGTTGAGCAGCACGCCGTCGGCGCCGAGTTCCATGGCGACCGCCACATCGCTCGCCGAGCCGACGCCCGCGTCGACGATGACGGGGTAGGTCGGATCGTTCTGCTTGAGAAGCTCAAGACAGA
>Ga0209273_10002412_pt1 | contig 14372 bp, 15 predicted proteins | sample tdAd471_FD_187126 | JGI IMG/M metagenome (GOLD analysis project Ga0209273, IMG submission 187126) | Marine sediment microbial communities from the Atlantic coast under amendment with organic carbon and nitrate - tdAd47.1 (SPAdes)... | ecosystem: Environmental > Aquatic > Marine > Coastal >...
CGTTCCAGCAGTCGCGGTGGTGCCAGGCCATGCAGGCGTCGCAGGCCGCCTTGGGGTCGCTCGGCCGCACCGGGTCCTTGCAGTAGGGGCACACCGCGTGGCTGAGCTCGACCTGGGGTCGCGGCTCGGGGGGCTGCTCGCGCTCCACGCTCAGCCCTCCTCCTCGGCTCGCAGCTGCTCGAGCAGCTTGCGCCGGTTCCCGCTCTGGGCGAACGCGGCCAGTCCCATCACGTAGCTCATGGTTACGGCGGCCACCCAGATCCACGTCTCCTCGGTGTAGACGAGGAGGATCACGCACGTCCCGGCGACCCCCATCAAGAGCACCCCCAGGGCGCCTGTTGCGCTCTGCGAATGGCGCAAGCCGGCTCCAGCGTGCCGGTGGCAGAGGGCCATGATCGGGTGCTGGGTGCCCTCCTCGACCACGTTCACGCTGAGGGCCACCCGCACCCGCTGCTGCACCGGGCGGTCGCAGCCCGCCGCAGCGCACTGCGGAGGCGGGTCCGCTGCGGGCGCCGCTACGCGAACGGCTGCGGGCACCGGTGCGGCCTGACCCACCCCCTGGGCCGCGCCGCAGGCGCTGCAGCCGCCGTGCGCGCTCCAGCACTCCTGGTGGTGCCAGGCCATGCAGGCGTCGCAGGCGGCCTTCTGGTCGCCGGGGCGGACCGGGTCCTTGCAGTAGGGGCACGCGCCCCGCTTGAGCTCGAGCTGCGGTTGTTCGCGCTCCACCCGGGGAGGCGGGCTAGCTGCCGCGGACGGCGCGCTCGTTCTTGGCGTGGCGGACGCTCATGATCAGCGAGTCGCCGCGGAGGTCTTCGCCGCCGATCTTCTTGAAGGCGTGGGCGTGTTCGAGGGCGTCGTCGAACTGCTTGGAGTTGTAGTAGATCACCGCCAGCAGGTAGTGCGCCTCGCGGTAGTGCTTGTTGAGCGAGGCCTGGCCTTCGTCCTCGGGCTGCTTCGCGAGCACGGCGCCGAGGAAGGTCACCGCGCGCTGGTAGTCCTTCATCAGCGCGAACACCCGGCCGAGGTGGTAGTCGCCGGCGGTGAAGTCGCGCTCGGGGTGCTGGGCCTCGATCAGGTCCTTCATCCGCGCGTAGGCCAGCGCCGCCTCCTGGTAGCGACCCTGGCTCTCGCAGAGGTCGCCGAGGAGGAACCACAGCTTGGGGTTCTCCTCGTCGTCCTCGATCGCCTCGGCCAGCTTGTCCTCGGTGGTCGGTGTCTCGTTCTCGGTGTCGGTCCAGCCGTCGCCGGTGGCGGGGACGCTGCGCTCCTCGACGACGACGCAGCCGCCCAGCAAGGCGACGAGGAGCAGGGACACGGACAGGGTGCGCACACGGATCATCACGACTCTCCTTCGACGGTGGGCAGCAGGCGCTGCTCACGCAGGATCTCGTTTTGCCGACCCGAGCGGAAGCCCTCGAGGTCGAGCACGACGTAGTGGAAGCCGAGCTGACGCAGGCCGGTCACGAGCTGCTCACGCAGCTCGACCGCCCGCGGCAGGTCGCTGAGGGGGACCTCGACGCGCGCGAGGGCGGCGCCGCCGGTCTCGTGGTGGCGCACGCGACCTTCGCGCAGGCCGAGTTGGCGGAGCAGCGCCTCGGCGCCGTCGATCCGCTCGAGCTTGGCTCGGGTGACCTGCTCGCCGTAGGGGACCCGCGAGGCCAGGCAGGGCTGGGCCGGCTTGTCCCAGGTCGGCAGCCCCAGCGCGCGGCTCAAGGCGCGGATCTCGGCCTTGCCCAGGCCGGCGTCGGCGAGGGGTGCCAGCACCGCGTGCTCGCGGGCGGCCTGCATGCCGGGGCGGTGGTCGCCGAGGTCGTCGACGGTGGCGCCGTAGGCCACCGCCACCAACCCCTGGGCGGCGCGGACCTCGGCGTCAATGGTCTCGAACAGCTCGTGCTTGCAGTGGTAGCAGCGGTCGGGGCCGTTGGCGCGGTAAGCGCTGCGCTCGAGCTCCTGGGTCTCGAGGGCCAGCAGCTCGACCCCCAGCCGCGCGGCCAGGCGCTGGCAGAGGGCCCACTCGTCGACGGCCAGGCTCGCCGAGCGCGCGGTCAGCGCCAGGCAGCCCTCGGGGCCGAGGGCCTCGGCGGCCAGGGCCAGGAGCAGGGTCGAGTCGACGCCCCCCGAGAAGGCGATCCCCAACCGACCGCCCGCCGCGGCGCTGCGCAGCTGGTCGAGCACGGCGGCGCGCTTGGCGAGCAGCGTGGGGTTCAGGGTCGATTGGGCGAGGTCGATCACGGGGGGGAATGATACCCGCCCGGTTCGCCTGGATCAGCAGGAAGTCCAGGTAGGGCCTAATTCTACGGTCCCCGGTATGATGCGCTCATGCGCACAGTTCGTTGGATTTTCGGCGCGTGGGTGGCCGCCAGCGCCGCCCTCGCCCAGGACGTCGAGCCGGCCGTGGCCGCCGTCGAGCGGGTGGGCCCCACGGTGGTCAACCTCTCCACCGAGCGCCTCGTCGAGCGGCGCGTGCCAGCCCACGCCAAGCGCTCGGCCCCCGCCAGGCGGCAGGGCGCGCGGGCGGTGAACCTCGGCTCCGGGGTGATCGTCGACCCCGCCGGCTTCGTGCTCACCAACGCCCACGTGGTCGCCCGCGCCTCGCGGATCCTGGTCGGGGTCCCCGGGCTCGAGGGTCAGCTGGAGGGCGAGCTGCTGGCCGTGCGCTACGCCGACGACCTGGCGCTGGTCAAGGTCGAGGCCCCGCGCGCGTTGCCCGCGGTCGAGCTCGCCGACCCGGCCTCGATCCGGGTCGGCCAGACCTGCCTCGCCTTCGGCAACCCCTACGGGCTGGAGAGCTCGGTCAGCCGCGGGGTCGTCTTCGCCCGCGGGCGCCGCCTGCGCCACGCGGGGCACGAATTCCCCCAGCGCTTCCTCCAGACCGACGCCGCGATCAACCCCGGCAACTCCGGCGGGCCGCTGGTCAACCTGCGGGGCGAGCTGATCGGGATCAACACCGCCGTTCACGACCAGGGGCGCGGGATCGGGTTCGCGATCCCGGTCGGGCACCTGCGCGGCGCGCTGCGCATGCTCAGCGACCCCGAGGTGCTCCCGGCGGTCTACACCGGGCTGGTCCTCGAGGACGACACCGCCGGGGCCAAGGTCGCGCGGGTCGTGCCCCAGAGCCCGGCGGCCCGAGCCGGGATCCAGGTCGGCGACCGGGTCGTCGCCGCCGGCGCGCGCCCGGTGCGCGCCGCCTACCAGGTGCACCTGGCCCTGGCCGAGGCCCGCCCGCAGCAGACCCTGCGCCTGGCCCTCGAGGGCAAGGACGGCGCGCGGCGCGGCGCGGCGCTGACCCCGGAGGCGTCGCCCCACCGGCTGGCGATCCGCGACCGCACCGGCCTCGTCGTCCGCCGGCTGACCCCCAGCCAGGCCTGGAAGCTCGGCTTCGAGCGGCCCCAGGGGCTGCAGGTCGTCGGCGTGCTGGCCGCGGGCCCCGGCGCCGAGATCGGGGTGCAGACCGGCGACGTGATCACCCACGCCGGGCCCGTCGGCGGCGAGCAGCGCGCGCTGAGCGGGCCGGCTGACCTGGCGCGCGCGCTCCCCCGCGAAGGGGAGTTGTCGATTACCGTGTCGCGGGGAGGGCGAGCCTTCCGAGGCAGCCTGAGGGTTCGATGAGCGACGAGGAACAGCCGGAGTCCGCGCCCGCGGAGCCGACCCCGACGGGGGGCGCCGACCCCTACCCGCCGTCGCCGACCTCGGCCGCCGGCGAGGCCGGGGCGCAGGAGCCCGAGGCTCCCCCCGAGCCCGGGAGCCCCGAGGAGGCGGCCCTCGCGGCCGCGCGCTTCGCCTTCGAGAACCCGCTGCTCCCCAAGCGCGGCAAGCGCTGCCCCCGCTGCGGGCAGGGCGTGCCCGGCAGCGAAGAGGCCGCCGGCGAGGACCCGCCGAATCTCCCCCAGCAGAGCTGCACCCGCTGCGGCGTGGTCTACGTCTCGGTCAAGGCCGGTCAGCACCTGACCGCCGGCAAGACCTGGCTGCGCGAGTTCATGCGCGGGGCGGGCTACCTCCCGCGCGGGGCGCTGCGGATCGTGCGCAGCCCCTCGCTCTGGAAATACTCGATCGTGCCCCTCGTGCTGAACCTGATCGCGGTGGGCCTCGCGTTCTTCCTCGCCTGGATGCTCGCCGACTGGCTCGAGGAGCTGACTGGCCCCGAGCGCCTGGAGAACTGGACCGGCTGGTTCTGGTATTCGCTCTCCTGGGTGGTGTGGTTCCTGGGCATGATCGCGAGGGCCGCGGTGTTCATCATCGTGCCCCTGCTCGCGCTGTGGTTGATCGTGGCCTTCCCCTTCAGCCTGCTCTACAAGCTCGTGTTCATGCCGTTCATGGAAATGCTCACCGAGCGCACCGACTGCGTGGTGCTGGGGATCGAGGGGGACACCGAGTTCGAGTTCTCCGCGTTCTACGCCAACCTCGTGGTCGCGCTGATCGACGCGGTGTTCCTGACCCTGCTCCAGGGGCTGGTGTTCTTGATCCTGCTCCCGATCAACCTGATCCCGTTCCTCGGGAGCGCGGTGTGGCTGGTGCTCCCCCCGGCCCTGTTCGCGGGCATGGACTACAGCGACATCAACCTCGTGCGCCGGGCCTACTCGACCCGCGAGAAGTGGCGCCTGTGGAAGCTGCACCAGTGGCGCCTCCTCGGCTACGGCTGCTCGTTCTGCTTCCTGATCGCGATCCCGGTGGTCAACATCTTCGTGATCCCGGCCGCCTGCGCCGGCGGCGCGATCCTGTTCCTCGAGCTCGACCGCAAGTAGTCGGGGCGCCAGGGGTCACCGCTCCCTGGCCGAGTCGCCAGGCGGGTTTGCGCCACTTTCGCGCGCTAGTGCTTGAGCCCTCCACGATCGCGACTACCGTGAGGAACGAGCCTTCAGCCCGTAGGGGGGCCCGCGCAGCGCGCTGCGTGGGCGGGGGGCCCCTGAGAGCAGGAGCGACAGTGGGTAGAGAACGGCGGCGGTTCGACCGCCTCCCGGTGAGCCTGGAGGTCGAGATCACCGACCTCGAGAGCTTCGAGACCGAAGAGGCCGTGCTCTCGAACCTGGGCCCCGCTGGCGCCTTCGTCTCCTCCCGCGTGCTCATGCCTCGCCAGGGGCGGGTCGTGCTCGACTTCCGCCTCGACCCCAACGACCCCAAGAGCGAGATCAGCCTGATCGCCCGGGTGCTCTGGCACCGCATGGGCCTCAGGGGCGACGGCCACGGCTTCGGCTGCCAGTTCGATCAGGTCTCGCGCAAGGATCAGGCGGCGATCCACGAGTTCGTCCTCGGCCAGCGGACCCACGGCAAGGAATTCGTGCTGTAGCGACCCCCCCATGGGTCGGACAAATTCTTGGGACGTCTGTGGTTGAGGGCGCCCGAACCATCTGTCATAGTCTCCGAATCGAGCGACCGCTCTGCTTGAGGGACTGCGGCAGTGGGCAAGGAAAAACGTAGATACCGGCGACTAGATACCGATCTGGAAGCCATGGTGAAGAACCTCTCCGAGCCCGAGTCGGACGAGCTGACGGTGCGCATCGTCAACCTCGGGCCCGAGGGTGCGTTCATCAACTGCGAGACGCTCCCGCCGGTGCAGAGCCAGATCGCCCTCGACTTCAAGATCGACTCCTACCCCAAGGAGATCAACGTCATCGCCAAGGTGCTCTGGCACAAGAAGAAGGAGAACGAGTTCGGCTTCGGCTGCCAGTTCGTTCACATTCCCCTCTTCGAGAAGAACATCATCATCGACTACATTCTCCGCCGCTACGCCGAATACCAGGCGCGCTTCAGCTAGCGGTCTGTTGAAGAAGCCCTGACCGCGTTGCTCGTCGGTCACAACCCTGAGGTTGCTGGACCTCCTCGCGCCTTGTCAGGCCTTCTTCAACAGACCGCTAGAGGCGACACGTCGGCGAACGACGCAGAGCGGGCGGGCTTCAAGCCCGCCCGCTGCATTGGTTGACGCGTCGTCGGCACCCAGCGCCGTGGCGCTGGCGCTAGCCGCACTCTGGGCTAGGCTCTCAGCAGGGAGGAACCATGAAGGTCCACATCACCTACTGCGGCGCTTGAAACTACTTGCCACAGGCGACGGGTCTCGTCGCCGAACTCAAGGCCAAGTACGGAGACGACACCGCCTGCGCCCTCGAAGCCGGGAGGGGCGGCGTGTTCGACGTCAAGGTCGACGGCGAGCTCGTCTACAGCAAGCACGCCCAGGGGAACGCGTTCCCGCGCCTCGGCGAGATCCCCGAAGCCATCGACCGCAAACTCCTGCAGGGCTAGGCTCTGTTCAAGAGCTCCGCGCATGGCAGACCTCACTTCCAGAGTCCTTGAAAGTTCAGCGAGAGCTCGGGCCTGGTCGTCTCGCTCGGACGTTCCGGTGTTGCAGGACGGCATGACTCGGCTCGTCCGTGGCTTCCCCGATCTCTGCGAACCTCTGCGTCCTCAGCGCCTCTGCGCTGAAGACGCTGCCCGAGGGCGCTGTCGCTCGTGCGACGGCTGACTCTCTCTTCTGGGACGGATCCCAGTCGGTCTCGTCGGCGTCGCTCGAGTCTGCGAGCTGGCGTTTGGCTCGACGTGGAGCCTTCGGACAGAGCCTACGGGGCGCGGAAGCCTTGCAAGAAGGTCCACACCTGCTGGGCGTCGGCGGTGCGCACGGTGTGGCCGCCCGTGAACTCGTTGAGCTCGACCGCGTGGCCGGCGTTCATCAGCCGCACGCGGTCGTCGCGCCCGGCCTGCACCGGGACCACCGTGTCCTGGGTGCCGTGCTGGATCACGACCGGGATCGTGCGCTGGACCATGCCCGGGAACACGCCCTGCGCGATCGCAATGTTCAGCGAGCCGGCGTTGATCCCCAGCCCGGCGAAGGTGTTCGCGTTGGCGAGCACGACCACGTAGCCGAAGTGCGCCCCGGCGGAGAACCCGTGGTAGTAGATCCGCTTGGTGTCGACGTTGAACGCGCCCTGCACGTCTTGCAGGATCGCCTGCAGCCCGAGCACGTCGTAGTTGAAGTTGAAGCCGCCGTTCTGGTCGTGGTCGCGGAAGTCGATCACCGCGACCGTCTCGGCGTCGGCCAACGCCTGCCAGGGCACGAGCCCCATGTTGGCGGCGACGACCAGCGGGATCGGCGTCTGCGGGTCGTAGGTCGCCGGAACGTAGACGTCGTAGCTGATCTGCACCGAGGGCAACCCGGCCTGGGCCTGGGTCGCGATCGTGCGCGCGTTGAGCCCGACCTGGCCGCCGCTGCCGCCGCTGCCGGTCCCCGTCGCCGGCAGCGCCGCGGGCAGCGGCCGGTTGAGGATCCAGTCGAGGCCGGTGGGCGCGCCGAGCACGGTCAACAACGGCAGCGCGTCGTGCCCGGCGTTGGTCTCCTGGGCGCGGACCTGGTGACCCTGCGCGGCGAGGAACGCCTCGGCGGCCTGGTGCGCGGGGAGCAGCGGGTCCTGGGTTCCGGCCGCCAGCTGCACCGGGGCCGGGGTCGCGGGGGCCGGGACCTGGTAGGTCCCGTTCCAGGCGCCGGCGAGCAGCGTCACGCTGCCGAAGGGCTGCTCCCACGCCGCCTGGCCGAGGAGGGTCGCGCCGTCGCCGAAGCCGAGGGCGTGGAGCTGGGTGGGGTCGACCGCGTAGCCGGGGAGGGTCTGGGCGAGGTCGACGACCGCGGTCAGCTCCGCGCGGGCCGCCGCGAGGTCGGCGGCGGCGGTGCCGGCGTTGTGGTCGGTCCAGGTGTCGGGGCTGAGGGTCTCCGGCGCGAGGATCAGCGCGCCGCGCGAGTCGGCGGCGGCCAGCCACCCGCTCTGCTCGAGGGCGTCGAGCAGCCGGTCGGGGGTCGAGCCCGCGTCGTGCACGGCCAGGAGCACCGGGGCCGCGGTCGCGGCCTGGTGCCCCTGCGGGACGTAGAGCACGTAGGGACGACCCCCGACCAGTCCGGCCTCGCGGGTGCCCAGGGCAGAGGGCACGCTCGCGGTGGAGGAGGGGTTGGGGGAGGTGGTGTTGGATTGGATCGCAGCGTTGGTCGAGCCGCGGCTGGAGCTCGAGCCGCCGCCGCAGCCGACGAGCACACTGAGGGCCAGGAGCCCCAGCGGGGCGGCCAGTGAAGATCGGTTCATCAGTCTTTCTCTCTCTTCTCTCTCTTCACCCCGGTGCACGAGCGGGTCCCGGCTGTGTAGCGGGCGTGTAATTCGAGCTAACCGTCAGGTTGGCTGTGCCTTAGGGCCAACGGGCGCCACCCCCGGGGGGCGGCGCGCCCGCGCGGCGCGCGCGGATCTGTCCCAGAGCGAGACGTTCGGCTCAGCGGCTGGGACGGGCCGGGGATTTGTCGTCGGTGGGCGTCGCCTCTCGCCGGACGTCGGGGGGGATCGCCGAAGATGCGACACTGCGCGCCGTGGAGCCCTCGCCCCCGCTCTTGCTCGCCTGCTGCACCGTGTGCGGCGTGCTCGCCGCCCTGCTCGGTCTCGGCGGGGGGCTGTTCGTGGTGCCTCTGCTCAGCCTCGGGTTCGGGGTCGACATGCCGGCGGCGATCGCGACCAGCCTCGTGTGCTGCGTCGCCACCTCCGGCGCGGGCTCGGTGGCCCTCGACAAGGCGCGGCTGGCCGACCTGCGCGCGGTGATCCTGGTCGAGGTCGCCGCGAGCCCGGTGGCCGTGTTCGCCACGGGGTTGGCGTTGCTCGCGCCCCAGGCGTTGCTCCGCGGCTGCTTCGCGGCGCTGGTCGGCTTCGCCGCCTACCGGATCCTGGTCCGCGAGCTGCGCGCCATGAAGGCGCCGGCCGAGCCGACCCAGTGGGAGGAGCCCGAGGGCGAGCCCGACTGGCCCAAGAACCAGGGGCTGGGGGTGTTCCTCGGCGGGCTGACCGGGCTCTGCAGCGCGCTGGGGATCGGCGGCGGCCCGGTCAAGGTCCCGCTGCTGACCGAGGTCATGGGGGTCCCGATCCGGGTCGCCCTCGCCAGCTCGAACGTGATGGTCGGGATCTCGACCGCCTGCGCGGCGACCGTGCACTACGCGGGCGGCAGCCTGCGCGCCGACCTCACCGCGCCCTGCGTGGTCGGTATGGCCGCCGGCGCCTACGTCGGCGGCCGGCTGGCGCCCAAGGTCAACGCCCGCTGGCTGGCGTTGGCCTTCGTCGCGGTGCTGGTCTACATGGGAGGGAAAATGGCGTGGCTCGCGCTGCAAGGCTGACGACCTGGGGCGTCGGCCTCTCGGTGGGGCTCTCGCTGGTGTGCTTCGCGCTCTCGGTGGCCGTGGCCCCCGAGGGCGCGGTGGGCGTCGTCCTCCCCGGCGACGTGGCCGGCGGCGTGCTCGCCCTCGAGTCCGGCGCCCTGGCCTCCCTGGGGGTGATCGTGCTCATGCTCGCGCCCCTCGCGCGGCTCGTGGGCGTGGGGGTCGAGCTCAAGGCCGAGGGGCGCCCGCGCCTCGCCGTGGGCGCGGCGCTGATCGTGGCCCTGCTCCTGTTCAGCCTCGGGCGGCTGCTGCTGCTCGACGAGCTCCCGCCCTCCGCCGCGGCGGCCTCGACCGCGCCGGTTGAGAGCGCGCGCTAGCGCTGGAGGTCGATACTGAACGACCAGCTGTCGACGGCGAGGGTCCAGCCCTCGAGGGCGTCGTCGTTGATCTCCGGCGGGGGCGCGTAGCGCGGCCGGCTGCGGCGGCGGCGGGTCCGCTCCCAGGCGTCGAGCCAGTCGCGGCCGGCGAGGGGCAGGGAGTGGGGCTGGCACGGGCAGTCCGAGGCGACGTACTGGTCGCCCAGCAGTCGGTCGCACCAGGCGCACCAGCTCCCGGTGCTGAAGCGTGTCGGTCCGCGGTCTCTCGAGGTCTTCATGCCCGGGCGGGTGCAACCCGCGTGCCCCCTCGAGCGGACGCTTGGCAGAGGAGTTACGGCGTTTTCCGACCCAGGATTCCGACACCGCGGCTCGAACCCTGGGGCGGGACGATCGGGCGCAAGCCGCGTCGTAGCGCCTACAGCCGCAGCATGGCGTTGGCCATGTGCAGCTTGGCCTGGACCACGTCGGCGAACTCCTGACGCAGCTCCTGCTCCTCGAGCATGCGCTCGCACACGGTCTTCAGCGTGCCGTAGTCGCCGCAGTCCTCCAGGCGCACGGCCAGCTCGTGGAACACCGGCTCGTCAGGGGCCTGCAGGGTCCGGCGGGTCAGCTCGGGGACGCTGATCCCGCGCTTCAGCTCGCGGCGGATCCGCGAGGCGAGCACGGCCACGAACTCGTCGGGGGTCGGTCGCCCGCAGCCCCGGCGCACGCAGCCGCTGTAGGCCGAGAACCCGGTCAAGAGCTCGCCCTCGGCGTCGAGCACGAGCACGATCGGCCCCAGCTGGTTGCTGAGGAAGGGGAACTCCGCGGCGAGGGCTTCGCACTCGGACCACTCGCGGGTCGCGACCAGCTCCGCGTCGCTCTGCAGCCAGTCCGTCTCGGGGGACTCGAGGAACGCCTCCTGCCAGGGGCCAAGGGTGTGGTCGTAGACGTTGGTCGGGGCGTAGAACACGACGCAGGGTTTGCGCGCCTGGGCCGCTTCGTGCCGCACCGCCGCGACCCCGCTCGGCCAGTCCTCGTGGCGCTCGGGAACGCTGCAACCCGCCAGCAGAACCAACGACGCCAGCACGAAACGGTGCACGTCCACCTCCTCACGGCGAGACCCTAGGTCGCCCGTGTCACCGTCGTGTCGAAACCCTGTCACCGTGCCCAGGCCCGGCCACAGGCCCCTGCGCGCCAGGGCTATACTCCGCTCACCATGCGTATCACGACCTTCGCCGCCGCTTTGTTCCTGCTCTGCTCCCCCGCCTGGGCCGACGTGCCGTCGGACCTGGCCGAGCTCGACCAGACTCTGACCGCGCTGGAGGAGTCGCCCTCCGACGCGCTGTGGGCGACGGCCCTCGGCAGCGCGCAGCGCCTGCTCGCCGAGGCCGAGGGGGTGGCCGGGCTCTACGCGCGCGTCGGGCGGCTGCAGGCCGCCGGCGTGTTCGCCGGCAGCCCCTGGGCCCAGCCGGCCAAGCTCCAGCCGCGCTTCGTGCGCGGGACCCTCGCGCGTCCGGGGGCCGGCGCGACCCGCGAGGCGCTGAGCTGCTTGCGGGTGGCTGCGATCGCCACCGGCGAGCTCAGCGACGGGGGGTTCTCCGCCGAGCAGGCCCAGGCCTTCCTCTCCCGCACCTTCGCCTTGAACCTCGACCTCCTGTTCGAGGTCGCGACCGAGGCCTCGCGCCGCGACCGCGCGGCGCTGGCAGGAGCCCGGCAGCTGTTCGCGTTCCTCAGCGAGACCGTCGGCCTCGAGGGGCTGGGCGAGATCCTGGCCGAGGAGATCGCGGCCACCTGCGCCCAGCGCCCGATCGTGACCGCCCGCACCCGCGCGATCCTCGCCCGGCTGGGCAACCTGACGTTGAGCGAGAGCTCGACCCTCACCCCGTACCTGAAGGCGCTCAGCGGGCCGACCCCGCTGAGCGCCGCCAACGACCTCGCCCCCTACCGCGCGGCGCTCCAGGAGGCCGCGCCCGAGGCGCTGCAGGCCGAGGCCCAGGGCTTCGGCGACGCGCTGCGCGCGACGGGGCTGGCGAGCGCCGAGCACGCGGCGTTCGTCGAGCACGCGGCCGCGGACCCCGGGTTGCTGAAGACGGCGTTGGGCCTCGACGGCGACGGCGCCCGCGAGCTCGAGCAGCACGCGGCGCTGGTCGCCGACCTGATCGCGCGCGGGGTGCGCCCGGCGCGACCCCAGGCCGTGCTCGGTCTGCAGGGCCTGCTGCAGCGCGGGCTGCTCAGCCAGGACGCCGTCCGCAGCGGACTGAGCGGGCTGTTCGAGCTCGAGCTCTGCCAGGCGACGACCGACCAGCTGACCGCCTGGTGGAAGGCGAAGGGCGTCGAGACCCCGCCCATGGAGGCCAAGGACCTGCTCGTCTCCGGCGCGATCAGCGTGCTCGGGCAACCCCTGGGGGTCAGCCAGGGCCAGAACCAGACCTGCCAGTCGGCGCGCGGGATCAGCCTCTGGAGCCAGCGCGACCCGGCCTACCTGCTCGCTTGCGTGACGAGCGTCGCCACCGAGGACGTGATCGTGCTCCCCTTCGAGGGCGAGCAGCTGCGCTCCGACGCGAGCAGCCAACACCGGGTGGGCGTGATCGGCGGGCTCGACCCGGTGTCTGCGCTCCTGACCCCCCACGTCGACCGACTCTACGCGCAGATCATGAAGCGCGTCGCCGGGCGCAGCTCCGACGCGCACCGCTGGGCGAACCCCGGGCTCTACGGCGGCTGGATCCCCGACGGGTTCGCCAGCTGCTTCACCGGGCGCGGGCGCACCGTGCGCGACCACGGCGACTTCGTGCGCGCGCTGTTCCGCACCTTCCACCCGGAGTTCAACGGCGGGAACGCCTTCGCCTCCCCCAACCCGGTGGGGATCACGGTCACCGACCCCAGCGGGCGCATGGTCGGGCTGCACGCGATCTCGCTGTTGCGCGTCGCCACCGACACCGAGGGCGTGGTCCGGGTCTACTTCTTCAACCCCAACGGCGAGGACCGGCAGAACTGGGGCCAGGGGATCGAGACCCAGGTCGACGGCTTCGGCGAACACGCCGGGGAGAGCTCGCTGCCCTTCGACGACTTCGCCACCCGGATCTACGCCTTCCACTACGACCCCAAGCTCACCAGCGACGCCGAGGTCCCCGAGGCGCGCGTCGCCGCGATCACCGAGCGGGCCAAACAGAGCTGGGGTCGCGGCTACCGCTGGACGTCCTCGGACTCCGAGCGCTAGCGCGTGTTTCGGATCGACCCCAACTCCCCGCCCCTCCGCGAGCGCGCCGCCGTGCGCGCGAGCGTCGACGCCAAGTGGGAACAGGGAATGGAGATCCCCGAGACCTGGACCCAGCTGACCCCGCCCGAGCGGGTGGAGTGGTTCCTCGGCGAGCTGCTGGTGTGCCTGCTCGACTTCCGCTTCCACATTTGGATCCAGGGGTTCATTGACCCCGGGCGGCTGCCCGAGGACTGCCCGCGGCTGCTGGCCGCGCTGGCCGAGGTCGGGCGGCCCCTCGACGACGAGGTCGCCGAGCTCCTCCGCTGGACCGCCGAGCGCGCCGAGGGCGTGCGCGACGGCACCGGCGGCGAAGGGGTCATGAGTGTGGTCCCGCTGGTGTGGTCGGCGGTGTGGACCGGGCGCGTGCCCGAGTTCGCCTACGCCCTCGTCGAGCGCTGGCCCGCCGACCTCGACCCCACCGCGATCGAGCCCGGCCCCTGGGCGCGGACGGTGGTCGCGCCCCACGAGGGCGAGGGCCCGCGCTACCCCGAGTGTCGGGTGGGCTACACCGGGCGCGCCGTCGGCTGCGCGCTACAGGCCGCGCCCCACGCGAGCGCGATCGCCGAGACCACGGCCTACGCGCTCTGGCGCGCGGGCGCCTCCAACGCCGAGCTCAACCGCTTCTTCTTCGACGACAGCGGCGCCGGGCGCCAGCTCCCCGAGGCCTGCGCGCGCTGGGTCTGCTTCGACGGCGACGGCGGCGACCCCGAGCGCTTCGACCTCCTCCGCCGCGCCCTCGACCCGCTGGCCAGTCTGCTCGGCGTCGAGCACACCGAGGGCAGCCTCGTGGTCCGCGCCGCCGCCGACGACCTCGAGGGGCTGCAGGCGCGGCTGGGCGAGTTCTGCTCGGCGCGGCGCGCGGAGCCCAGCGCCGAGGGCGACCTCGCGGCCTCCGTGCGCAGCCTGCTGCGCATGGACGTGGACGTGATCCTCGTCGACGCCGCCGACGTCTCCACCGAGGAGCACGTCGAGGCCCTGTTCCAGAGCGCCTGCGTCGGTGTGATCGTGGTCCTCGGCGGCGACGCCCCGCTGCTCGACTCGCTCTGGGCGCGGCTCGCCGAGCTCGACATGCGGGTCGAGACCCGACGCTGAGCTGGACGCGCCCGACGAGCCTGGGCTCGCGGCGCGCTACTCGCCGATCTCGAGCACGACCGGTGCGGGTCGCTTGGGGTCCACGCGGACCGTCAGCGGGGGCAGCGCGGTGCGCTGCGGGTCTCGCTGGTCGCGGTAGCTCGCGCGGAGGGTGACCTCGCCCGCGGGGAGCCGCAGCGGCTGCTGGGTCGGACCGGGCGCGAGGGGCATGGACTCGTACCACTGCATGGCGATCCCGGTCTGGGGGTCGGTCCACTCGACGAGCAGCTCGTCGACCTTCACAGCGCCGAACTCGAAGGCGAGGGTCAGCGGGACCTCCACCAGCGGACGCAGGCGGAGGGTCCCCGCGTCCACCTCGCCCCCGGGCTCCACGCGGACCCGGGTCACCGCGCGCAGGCCGTAGTCGTTGGCCTCGACCCACACCTCCCCCGGGACGAGGGTCACGACCGAGTAGGTCCCGGGGGCGGGCTCCTCCTCGGGCTCGTCCTCGTCGAACTCCAGCACGCCCCCGAGCATGTCGTGGTGTCCGACCTCGAGGCTCGGGTCCGCCACCGAGAGC